>Ga0209991_10000521_pt1 | contig 16859 bp, 15 predicted proteins | sample ChitaG_FD_183167 | JGI IMG/M metagenome (GOLD analysis project Ga0209991, IMG submission 183167) | Deep subsurface microbial communities from South Pacific Ocean to uncover new lineages of life (NeLLi) - Chile_00310 metaG (SPAdes)... | ecosystem: Environmental > Aquatic > Marine > Oceanic >...
AGCCTATATGAATACCGGCATCCAAAGGTCTTCTGCCACCCCATTTGGCGCCTCGACAACCACCTCTCCTGCTGGTAAGGAAAGTTTAGGACAGGTGACCTGGAAGAAGAATTTGCCGGCTATTGCTGTAGCTCATGATATACCTTATGTCGCTACCGCCTGTCCTAGTTACCACCGTGATTTGATGAAAAAGGTAACCAAGGCCTTGGAGATTCCAGGACCAGCTTATATCCACGTCCTGTCAGTTTGTCCTACTGGCTGGCGATGTCCTACTGATGACACGATCAAAGTAGGCCGCTTGGCAGTCAGGACTGGGGTATTCCCATTATATGAAGTGGAAAATGGGCAATATAAACTAAATTTGAACTTACCAAAATTACTGCCAGTAAAAGAATATCTTCAGACGCAAGGAAGGTTTCGTCACCTAACCGATGATACGATAAGCATGATCCAAGAGAGAGTGAGCCGAGAATATGCCAAGATTGTGGAGATGGCAAGTAAACCTGCGGGGCAAACAACTCCGGAAGAATAAGCTATTTGTCCTGATTACCGAGATTAAGCACGGTAGTTAGCTTCAAGATTGCTCCACAATAAACATTCGGCTTACTTCAATTGCGGGGTGTAGCGCAGCCTGGTCAGCGCGCATGGTTTGGGACCATGAGGTCGGAGGTTCAAATCCTCTCACCCCGACCATAAATTTTCAGAACAGGCACATCTTACCATAGTCATTCTAGCTCTTGAATCTAGACGGCAACATTCAAAGCTGACGGTAGTAGATAGCAGCGTGCTGGTAAACCACCCAGCAGCTCACCATCAGCTTGAAGAGACACCACTTCAGTAGACTGTATCTCTATCTCTTTTGCCCTTTTCATCGTGACTTTGGGATGGGTTAGGTGGGTGCCTTTGTATACTCGTGGCAAGGACCAGAGAAGGTCTGGTTTGCTCAAATCACCAATTATCAATACATCGAGAAGCCCATCAGTGAGCTCAGCATCAGGTGCAGCAAGCATGCCTCCACCTCCGTACTTACCATTGCTCACCAAAACAGTACAAACCTTTCTTTCTGACACTTCACCATCCACAATAAGGGTTACCTCCTTGTTCTTATAAAACAAAAGGGCAGTAAATAATCCGGTGAGATAAGAAGCCGTACTGTTTAGCGCTTTATACTTTTGGGTAGTGGCCTTAACTATTTCCGCGTCAAAACCTAGGCCGGCAAAGTTGACAAATAATCGCTTCACCATCTGGCCATCAACAAAATATTCGATGACACCGACATCCACGACAAACTTTTTCGGGCTTTTAAGACATTGACACGCTTCCTGGTAGGCCCAGGGTATTCCGATAGTGCGAATGTAATCATGGCCAGTTCCCGTGCCGATGATTCCCAGCATTACATCGGCAATATTACCGGCATCATACAAACCATTCACCACCTCATTTATGGTGCCATCACCGCCAACGGACACTACCAACTCGTAACCCCTGTCAGCCGCTGATCTAGCTAGTTCTCTAGCGTGGCCGGGAGCTTCGGTTAAATCATGCTCGAAACGTAGCCCAATGCTTTGCAGCCGAGCCATGATCTGTGGCCATTTCTTGGCCGTTCTCCCCGCACCAGCAACGGGATTGACAATCAGTCTCGCATATGTCAAGACTTGTCCCCCTGACGCTGATAAATGTCTGTGCTTAATTCTATGCTCCATACAGTATAGCATATTACACTAGGGCAGGGAATACTTGACATAAATAGGAATATTGACGAGATAATTACAAAGAAGAAACTTTCTTTGACATATGATATAATTACGAACACGGGAAGGAAGCAACTCAGGTAAAGACAGTGGGGTTACGTAAGAGGGTCGATGAGACGAATAATAATGGGGGATTATTATAGTGACTGCATCACCTCGGCCGAAAATAATTGTCGGCATGCCGGCTTATAATGAGGAGAAATACATTGGTAGTGTCGTCTTGCAAGCCCGGCGGTATGCGGATGAGGTAGTTGTCGTCGATGATGGAAGCTCTGACCGCACCTCGAAGGTGGCAGAGCTCGCTGGGGCTAGCGTCATCCGGCACGGGGAGAACAAAGGCTACGGAGCCACCATCCAGAGCATACTGGCTCAAGCGAGAGAGAGAAACGCCGATATTCTGGTGCTCCTTGATGCTGACTCTCAGCATGACCCTGAGGAGATATCCTCCCTGACCAAAGCTATAACTGAAGGTTATGACCTGGCGATTGGTTCTAGGAAACTACGAAGGCGTGATATTCCTGCCTATCGCAAAATCGGGCAAAAAGTCATTTCGTATTTCACCCGTATCCTCTCCAGAAGTAAACTCTCGGACACCGAATCCGGATTTAGAGCTTTTTCGAGGCAAGCAATAGCCGTGCTTGAGCCTAAGGAAAAAGGCATGGCAATTTCAGCGGAGACAGTATCTGAGGCTACGGCGAAAGGCCTCAGGATTGCTGAAGTCCCCATCTCAGCGATATACACTAAAGATGGCTCAACCCTCAATCCCGTAAGACATGGTTTCGGGGTTCTCAATCGGATAATGGTAATGATTTCAGAAAGAAGACCGCTTTTATTCTTTGGAATAGGTGGGGGCATATTAATAGCACTTGGGATTTTCGCCGGTGTTGTGGTACTACAGAAGCTATTTACTTTCCAGGATTTGCACACCGGAACTGCCTTAATATCAATGCTGCTCATCACCATCGGGATATTAAGTATATTTACCGGGATAATATTGAATTTATTGGTGAAGCGAATAAGTGATTCATTATGATTATGCTGGGTGACCAGATAGTGAGCTTTTGAACAAAACGGAAAACCAAGCCGAGAGAAAAATTGAAGTTTTTAAGCTATTCCCCGGCATTTACTCATAGATAAATTCCCCAACAGGCCTCACTTTGTTCGTGTTTATGTTAAGAATTCTATTTTTTACTCCTTGCCTGGTTGGACTAGTCTAAAGCTAACCTCACGCTCGCATTTATCTCCATGATGAAGTACTTAAGAGTGTTTAGTATGCCAGCTGGCGTCATATATTGACAAGTGAGCATTGGATTTTATCGGCGTACGTGGTTATTCAAGGTAAAGTCTTGCTTAGAACAGCTTTTCGAGATTATAATGAAATGTAAATAGTGATTTTAGCTCAATTTGCCATTCGGTAATGGGCGTTCCTGAAGTAGATATCAAAAAGGACAGAGGTGAATGAGATACTTTATCGCCGGCGGTGCGGGGTTTATCGGTAGTCATCTTGTCGACAGCTTGGTGAGTATGGGTGAGGTAACCGTTTATGATAACCTCAGTTCAGGTAAGCAGGAGTTTATTCAACACTACCTGAATAGGGATGGCTTTCGATTTGTTAAGGCGGACTTGCTGGATCGGGACCGTCTGGCCGGAGCGATAAAAGCTAGTGACATCGTCTTTCATATGGCAGCTAACCCGGAAGTAAGAACTGGCCGACTCGATACCGAACTGGATTTAAAGCAGGGGACTATCGCCACCTATAACGTCCTGGAAACGATGAGATTACATGGTATTAAAAGAATCGTCTTTGCCTCCAGCAGCACTGTGTATGGAGAGACGGCAGGACAACCTATTCCTGAAGATTATGGACCTCTTCAGCCCATATCCCTCTACGGCGCCAGCAAACTTGCCAGTGAGGGACTTATCACTGCCTTCTGCCACCTCTTTGGCATGCAAGCGTGGCTTTTCAGGTTTGCTAATGTCGTGGGAGATAGAGCAACTCATGGTGTTATCTTTGACTTCATAAATAAACTGAAGCAGAACCCTGAGGAGCTGGAGATACTTGGCGACGGAACCCAAAAAAAGCCCTACATTTACGTATGGGACTGTGTGGACGGCATTCTCTACGGCTTTCAGCATTCGGATGGTCAGGTGAATGTCTTTAATCTGGGTAATCGAGATACTACCAGCGTAACCACCATTGGTCGCATGCTTATCAAGAGCATGGGATTGGCTAATGTTAGACTGAAATACACTGGAGGCAATCGTGGTTGGCCTGGGGATGTGCCACAGGTGCGTTTAGATACCACGCGGATGGAGAAACTCGGTTGGAAGCCGAAATATACTTCCGATGAAGCGGTTCGTCTGGCGATAAAGGAGCTTCTGGGAAAAATCTGACTAGAGGGTTTAAAGATGCAGGCAGTTATTCTGGCTGGAGGGCTGGGGAAAAGATTAAAACCATTGACGGAGGAGATTCCCAAAGTTATGGTCTCGGTTAACAGCAAACCCTTTCTGCTACACTTGCTTCAACTCCTAAAGGGCCAAGGAATAAATGATATTGTCTTATGCATCGGTTATCTTGGGCAGCAGGTACGGGACTTCTTTGGCAACGGGGAAATTCTGGGAGTGAACATAAGATATAGTGAAGAGAGGGAGAAATTGCTTGGGACAGGCGGTGCCTTAAAACAGGCACAAAGTTTATTGGCTAATTATTTCTTGCTCATTAACGGAGATACCTATCTTCCTATTGACTACGCTGATGTGGAGAAGGCTTTTCTCAGACGTGCCAAGAAAGCGTTCATGGTAGTTTATAATAACCAAGAGGACACTGGAACTAAAAATAATGTGGCCCTGGACGACAATTTGATGGTGATAAGGTATGATAAGGAAAGCCTGGCGCCAAGTTTAAAGTATGTTGAGGCCGGAGCACTGGTTCTGAGACAAGAGGTACTGAGTCTAATAAAAGAGGGAGATTCGATCTCCTTAGAAGAAGGGCTCTATCCTACCTTAATTCAACAAAGAGAACTGGCTGCTTATGTTACCAAACAAAGATTCTATGACCTTGGGCTCCCGGAGCAAAGAAAAATTTTTGAGGGATTTTTGAAAGGGGGAGCGGTATGATAATCACCCAAACTCCCTTCCGGATAAGCTTTGTCGGCGGCGGCACGGATTTACCCGAGTTTTATCAGGTGGAGTCCGGGGCGGTAGTGAGTACGGCAATAAACAAATATATGTACGTGATCGTTAATCAACGTTTCACTGACGCCATCAGGGTAAGTTACTATGCCAAAACCGAAATAGTTGATCGTGTTGGTGAGATAAAACACCCTATCGTCAGGGAAGCATTGAAGCTGGTAGGGATAAGCAAAGGAATCGAGATAGCTTCTGTGGCTGATGTTCATGCTGGGGCGGGACTCGGCTCTTCGGGTAGCTTTACCGTGGGCTTACTCAACGCTCTCTATGCCTACCAAGGGATCCTTAAATCCGCGGAAGAGTTAGCCCGAGAAGCTTGTCACATTGAAATAAATATTTTAGGTGAGCCTATCGGTAAGCAGGACCAGTATATCGCTGCTTATGGAGGTTTTCGCTATATTCAATTTAATCCCGATGAAACGGTCTTTACCGAGCCAATTATCTGGTCACCAAAAAACAAAGAGGAGCTAGTTCAGAATCTGCTTCTTCTTTATACTGGAGATGTCAGGGAAGCCAGTAGTATTTTAAGGGAGCAGAGAGCAAACACGCAGCAAGACGATAAAATGGACTGCCTGAAAAAACTGCGTGACATGGCTTTGGAATTGAAAGAGCAGCTAAATGATGATGCCTCTGTCAACATCTTTGGCGAGATCTTGCACCAAGGGTGGCTGCTGAAGAAGCAGCTAGCCAGTAGTATTAGTAATGACAAGATAGACGAATGCTATGAGAAAGCGCTCAGTGCTGGGGCTCTGGGAGGCAAAGTATTGGGGGCTGGAGGGGGAGGCTTTATGCTTTTATATTGCCCCAAACAAAAGCAGTCGCAAGTGAAAAAGGTGCTAAATTATTTACCTGACCTGGAATTCTCTTTTGAGCCCGAAGGGAGTAAGATTATCTATGTGATTTAAATTAGGTTAGAGGTGAGAAAGTGGTACTTAAAAATAAGATTATCGAGGATTATCTTAAAGGATTACACACTTGCCTGGACGAAATTTCCCGACAGGAGATCGAGGGGATAGCTGACATAATCTTTACTGCCTATAAAAAGGGTAAGCAAGTATTTATTATGGGTAACGGAGGCAGTGCCACTACCGCCTGTCACTTTGCTCGTGACCTTCAAATGGGGACTGCGGTGGAAGGAAAGCCCCGTATTAAGGCGTTCAGCCTGACCGATAATGTCGCCATTCTCACCGCCCTCGCCAATGATATTGACTACAGCTCTATTTTTAAAGAGCAGCTCGTCGGTCAAGTAGGGGACGGTGATGTTGTTATCGGAATAAGCGCCTCGGGTAATTCCCTCAATGTCTTAAAGGCGATAGAATTTGCTCGAAGCCAAGGGGCAATAACTGTGGGCTTTATCGGCTTTGGTGGAGGCAAGTTAAAGGAACTTGTCCATAAAGCTGTCATCTTATCAAGCCGAGATTATGGACAGGTGGAAGACGTACATTTGAGTTTAGACCACATCGTTTCCTATTTGGTCAGGGAGAGGATCGCCAATGACTAACCGGGCGGTTTTTCTGGATCGAGACGGAACGATGGCAAAGGATGTCCATTATTGCCGCCGCCCTGAGGACTTTAAGTTATTCCCCAATACCGCCAAGGCGATAAAGTTACTTAATGAGCACGGCTTTAAAGTAATCGTGGTTACTAATCAATCAGGCATTGCCCGCGGTTATTTCACTGAGGAAACACTCGCCCAAATCCATGAGAAAATGAAGTCGGACCTGGCTAAAGAGGGTGCCTGGATAGATGGTATTTATTACTGCCCCCACCACCCTGATGATAATTGTGACTGTCGCAAGCCCAAGCCTAAGCTGGTTCTTCAAGCAGTCAGAGAGCGTGATATTGAACTTAAGCATTCCTTTGTCGTGGGAGACCTTGAGATGGACGTTGGTTTGGGTAAGGCAGTTGGCTGTAAAACAATTTTATTGCGAGATTCACCACAGGAAGACATGAGTATAAGTCCGGACTACATAGTTTCCGACCTCTTAGAAGCCACTCAGTTAATGCTAAAATGGAAAAACAAAGAATAGCAATCTTGGTCCCCAATTTTGTTGAATCTGATGGAGGAGCTCGAGTAGCTAAGCTCCAGGCTGAAGAACTGTCTGCTGAAGGAAAATACGTGGCCGTATTTGCTTTTGCCGCCGATATGAGACCAAGAGGTGCTGACCTGTTTATTCTCGGAATGCCAAAGAGTCTGTTGTGGCAGAGAATATATCGTTTAGCCTTTCCTCTTGATGTATTTAAAACAATCAAGTGGATTCGCAGACTCAAGAACTTTGACGAAGTCATTGCGCACCTGTATCCTTTGACCTGGCTGGGACTCTTGGCGAAGAAGTTTTACCGAATCAAATACACCTTCTGGTATCATGGCATTATGGACCCACATTTCTTCTCTTACTTCCACGAGCGAATTTATATAAGGTCACAGATACTCCTTACGAAACTCACTGTCGTAAATGTGGATAGAGCCGTTGCCGTAAGTAAGTACATCCAAAAGGAACTCAAAGAATATACTGGATTGGATAGTGGAGTGGTATATAACAAAGTAGATGATAAGAAATTTCATCCCGGGATTGATGACGGAGAAATCAGAAAGCAATACCACCTTGAAGATTCCCCGATGATCCTTTTTGTGGGAGCACTACGGCCGGTAAAGGGTGTACATCTTTTAATCCAAGCCTTCAATCTACTTAAGAATGAGGTGCCAAATGCTAAACTTATCATTGTCGGAAAGCCTGATTATCCCTACTATTTTAACCAGTTAAAGAGTATGAGTGATGTTTCGGTGATATTTGCTGATTTTGTTTCACACGATTATTTGCCTTTTTATTATGCTGCTTGTGACACATATGCCACCTGCTCAATGTGGGAATCTTATAACTTACCTCTTGTAGAGGCCCAACTCTGTGGTAAACCGGTAGTTGCTTTCGATATCGGGCCACACCGAGAAGTAATAAATAACAATGGGATATTGGTGGAAGAGGGAGATGTGGAAAAGTTTAGTGCCGCCTGCGTGAAGAAGTTAAGACGGGCACGAGCACGGTAAAAGAGATTACTGGACGAGACAGGATTGTGCTCAAGGGGAATAAACGTAGTTCATGAAAATCGCTTTTGTATCAGCTGGTACCGTAATATATGATGACTTTAAGAATGAAACTCAACTTGGTGGCACTGAGCATCAAATACTCGGTTTATGCAAAGAGCTTGTCAAAAGGGGGCATGAGGTTTATCTTCTGCGCAGATGGTATAAAGGACCTGCTAAAGAACAAATCAACGGGATTAATATTATCAATATAAATTCTCCGGATTTACCTGATAGTATAGTTCAAAAGATTCTTACTAAAATAATCTATTCACGGTTGGCGGCAAATAAAATAAAAGTAATTCGACCAGATGTTTTGAATATGACGGGGAAGTCCTCGTCATTTGGTTTGTGCAAGCTTGACATACCTAAAATACACGCTGCCCTTTTTAGTTTAGTTGGAACTCGGTTAGAACGTTTTAGTTTGCGCTCAATTCTTGAGAGAAAGTTTGAGCTAAGAATCTTAAAACACGCTGATGTGGTAGTTGTCCGTAACAATGACAGCAAGAGTTACTTAGAAAAGCGAGGAATTAGAGTCGTAGCCATACCGGTCGGTGTAGATGTAGATAAATACTCGCCAAAATACTCTGAAGGTAAATACATTCTTTTCGGCGGCAGGCTTGCTCCAGAAAAAGGGTTACACTTGCTAATAAAGGCCTATTCGATGCTTCATCGTAGAAAGCAAGCGAAGTTCAGGCTAGTTATTTGCGGCTCGGGCCCCCTTGAAAGAGAACTTAGGGATCTGTCTTCAAGTTGCGGGATACAAGACAGAGTGACTTTCATCCCCTGGCTTTCTAATCCGGAATTTATTAATAAAGTAGCCGATAGTGTCATCTTTGTTATGCCTTCAATGTATGAGGGTATGCCGGTGGCAATGCTGGAGGCAATGGCTTCAGGCAAACCAATTATCGCTAGCGATGTTCCCGGCCCTCAGGACCTAATAACCCATGGTAAGGACGGATATTTATTTGAAAAAGGTAATGTTGCCCAGCTCCAAGAATTTTTAGCATTATTGATTTCGAATTCAGAGTTAAGAGAAAAACTTGGCCGGAGCGCGAGAAAAACCATAGAAGAGAAATATACTTTTGGAAAGATTGCCGACATGTATCTGCGACTTTATGAGGAGATTACCAATTAACCTTGGAAAAAACCTTTTGGCTGGCATACCAGATATAATATATAATAGAAGACGGTGAAAATGGATTTGTTTTATCGGATAATTCACCAGAGAACATTGTCAGCGGCATAATCCGGACTTTAGACCATCCCTTCCTCAGCGAGATAGCTTAGAATGGTCGAAAATTACTGAAAAAAGAATATAGTCATGAGGCAACTGCAAAAAAGTTTAAGAATATTTTGGCTGACCTGGAATAGGGGAAAGTTGATATGAAGATATTTATACTCGGCATAGACGGAGGCACGTGGGATATCCTAAATATGGGGGTTAGAGAGAAAAAGCTCCCAACCTTCAAGTACCTCATGGAAAATGGGGTACATGGAATACTGCGAAGCACCATCCCACCAGGAACTTTGCCTGCAATCCCCTCATTTTTCACGGGTAAGAACCCGGGCAAAGGGGGACTAGACTCTTTCTTTGATGGCAGAACCGGGCGGGTGATGTCCTCGCTTGATATCCGGGAGCCAGCCCTCTGGGATATTCTGAGTAGGAACAGCCTTCGATGTTGTGTTGTCGGGGTGCCTCTCACTTATCCTACTAAAGAAATAAACGGGGTCATGATATCTGGCCCTCTCCTGCCGAGCTCAGACTGCGATTTCACCTGGCCCAGAGAGCTCAGGTCAGAGATTGATTACCCGGTAGAATCAGCAGGCGGAGAAAGCCTAGTAGAAACGGTGAAGGGAAAAGGCCGGAGGTACCTGTTTGACAGGTACCGGGGTATAACGAAAAAAAGGCTGGGTGTCTTCAAGGAGTTGTTGGCTAAGGAAGACTATGATTTCTCCATTTTCTTTGTCAGAGGCTCTGATATACTGCAGCACTTCTTATGGGAAGAAAAACACCTGCTTCTGGAGTATCACCAGATAATTGATACCTTCCTGAAGGAAATGCTTGACTGGGGCAAGTTTGACCTGATTTTTATTTTTTCTGACCATGGGTTCGAAAAATTGACTCAGTATTTTCATATCAATAATTGGCTGGAGCAGCAGCGATATTTATTTGTCAGAAAGCCGATTCGATTTCTTCATAGTTTTAACGTGATCTCGCGGGGTGTTGCCACATTAAGATACCTTGTCTTGAAAGGATTAGCCCTGTTTAGCTTCCTGGCAGAAGATAAACAAAGTAAAATTATGCAGACGGTCGTCCGGGGGAAAATGAGGGTTGAGAGTTTACTTAAGCGAAGTGCTGGTGCCGTTTTTGGGGTGGACAGGAATAAGACAGTTGCCTGGTCACAAAAACTGTATGGTATTGAAATAAAGCCTGGACTGGAAGCAGACGAATACCTTCAGGTTAGAGAAGAAATCATAAAAAAATTAAACGAACTGAAAGTCAACGGTAAAAAGATTATCAGGCTGGTGAAGAGGAGGGAGGAAGAATATACCGGGAATTATACCAATCGTTTTCCCGATATAATTTTTTTAACAGAAGAGGGAATTGTACCGCAGGTTTCACTGGCGAAGCAGGTATTAGTAACCCCGAAGCGCCGTATAAGAACCGGGCAGCATGGTTCGGCGGTGAATGGGATTTTTGTCGCTTATGGGAATTCAATTAAGAAAGGAGCCAAAACAGAAAATGCGATGATTTATGACATTACACCAACCGTACTGTATGCATTTGGCTTATCAATCCCAAAGGACATGGACGGCAGGGTACTGAAGGAGATCTTCAGGGAAGGAAGTGAATTGGCACAGAGAGAGGTAAGATATCAAGAGGTAGATGTGGAAAGAGAGAAGCAAAGGATTAGGGAGAGACTAAGAAAAGCGAGTGAACCTGGGAGACTGTAGCAATTGAGGAGTATGATATGAAAAGGAATTGCCTGTTTATATTGGTAGATTGTCTTAGAGCAGATAGATGCTGGGGGAAAAATAAAACTGCCAAAACACCTAATATAGACATGCTATCTCGTAGGGGAACTTCCTTTACCCAGGCAATTGCTACGACTACGACTACTTCGCCGAGCGTAGCCAGTATTTTAACGGGATTATATCCCTTCGCCCATGGAGTGAGGTCGCTTTATGGATATAAATTGAATTCAGATATCACCACTCTTGCTGAAGTTTTTGCTCAAAATGGTTATCAAACCTATGCGGAGGTAACGGGCCCTCTGATGCCCCAGATTGGAATAAGCAAAGGGTTTGAACATTATTACTTAAGAGACAAGTCAGAAAACATATATTCATCTTGGTATAGTGACCTATTAGCCAAATTTAAAAAGAAGCAATTAGAGGAACCTTATTTCATGTTTATTCACTTTTTCGAACTTCATCTGCCAAGACATTTAGCTAAGGAATACGATAATAACCACTTTGGCAATAACAGGTATGAACGGGCGCTGTCAAGTTTTGATGTTCAATTAGGTAAGTTACTGGATTATATTGATGAAGATACTGTAATTGTTCTGCATTCTGACCACGGCGAGAAATTTCCAGAGATAAGAACCAAAGAAATGCTTTTGAAAACCGGCTCTTATTTCTTAAAATTGGTCAAACTGGGCAGAAAATTGAAAAAGCCCCGGGAAAAACTTCATTTCAGCGGTCACGGGTTTCATGTTTATGATTACCTGATAAGGGTGCCATTAATTTTTGCTGGTAAGGGCATTTTCCCAGAAGATACCTGGATTTCAGACCAAGTTAGGCAGATAGATATTTTCCCGACCATTGTTGAAGCTCTTGGGTTAAAGCACGACAATATCAAAATACACGGACGCAGTTTGCTGCCTTTAATTAAAGGACAGAAATTACCTCAGGTCCTAGCATATAGCGAAGCTTGTGGCTCAGCCCTGCGTGATAAAAGTAATTGGCTAGCTGGAATTCGTACGCCAAAATTCAAATATGTTATTGCTCCTTACACTACAACTATCCCGGACGCATTATATGATTTGGAGAAAGACCCGAATGAGAAGAAAAACATTGCCACCAAAAGACCTGATATTGTTCAAGAACTAAGGCAGAAGTTGCAAGAGATTAAAAAAGCAGATGAAGCAGCGAAAATTAAACGAAAGCTCAAAGTGTAGAAACAATCATTGAGACATCTTTACACGAACCGCTGTAATATCCTCTTTACTGACGATAAATTCACCCCCAGTCTTTTTTCTATAGTGAGAAGCATTGCTATATCCTCTTTGTCAAAGCTCCTGGTAAATAAAGTAGCTAAACCATAAATGGCATAGTAAAGGATAAAGAGCAAGGGAAGCATCCATGGGGAAATAGTGAAGAAATTCGCGATGATAAAGTGAAAGAGGAAAACTAATATCAAAGAAGCCAGCACCGGCTTCATCAAGTTTTTGCTCAGTGGCTGAGCGCCAGTGAGAGAATAGACCTTCCAACTTCGTATTACGTTGACGCTGGTTATAGACACGGCAGAGGCAATGGCAGCGCCTTCTATACCCAAAAGCGGGATTAAAGTCACATTTAACCCTATATTGAGAAGAGCAACACCTAGGGTCGTCCACATCAGAAATCTAGACCTGCCCAGAGCAATTAAAGTACCACCATTAGGACCCATAAAATTGCTGATAATGAACCCTAAAGATAGAATTCTAAGCGCATTGCCTGCAAAAACATAATCAGCACCGAAGAAGAGATTTAGCACTGAGCTCGGATAGAGGAATAGAATAAGAAACAACGGTAAGGTAATCGAGCAAGACCACTTGGTTAATACTGAAAAATTTCTCCTTATTTCAAGCATCATGCTCCGGGCATACAGTCCCGAAGTAACTGGCATGTAGATTATTAGAATTGCTCTCATAATAGCGGAGATAAAATAGGCAAAAGGAAGAGCTGCATTGTATAAACCTACCTTCGCTGAACTTGTAAAATAACCTAGCATTAAGGTATCTGTCCAGGTTATTATCAACCCAAGCATAGCTACCCCAAGCAATGGTAAAGAAAAAAATAGGAGATTTTTAGCTACTGGATCTATCCTGATACCGAAAACAAATTTTACTGGAGAAGGCAGACGCTTAGCAAGATATATTATAAGGACAGCACAGGATATAACCAAAGAAGTTAAAAAGGAATAAAACACGCCACTAAAAGGTAATTCGAACAGAATAAGAAGTAGAAGAAGCAATAGGAAAATTGCGCTCCTCAAAATATCCTGAAAATACACTTTTGGCTTTACATCATCAAATCCTCGAAATATAGAGACAAAAACATATAGCAGTGCGAAGAATGGTATTCCTAGAGCAAATATCTTGAGAGGAAAAACAAGACCATCATCATGAAAGATTTTGGTGGCAATGAGATGAGAAGTAAAGAAAACGATAATACATAATAAGATGCTTGCCAGGAGACTTAACTGAATCGAGGTAGAGATAAGCTTTTGAATATGTTCAAACTTGTTTTTACCCCTGGCATAGGCAATATTTTGGGCAGTCCCTTGCTGCAGGCCTAAGATGGCAATTATGGTGCAGACGTTTAACACGACAAAGGCAATCGAAAAAATACCATACTCAGATTCTGTTCCAATTCTAGCAACCAGAACCCTACCCATAAAAGTAAGAAACAAAGCTAGCAAAGAGCCAACAAAGGCTATGCCAGCACCTCTGGTTATTTTCATTAGGGATTCATCCAAGCTGGCCATTAATTAGCCTCCGAAATAAAAAAGCTTTCGAGCTGTGCATAATAAATTGTTACGGAAACACTTATGAACATAAAAGAAAATTTATATTGGTTTTTATTACAAATTGACTAAAGTTGATCTATTTTCGCCGTATCAAGAACTCCTATTCCAAGTAGCCCAAATCCCTCAATCTTTTCTTTACCTCTTCCTCTTCTTCCTTAGTGAAAACCGTTTCCTCGTCATCTTCCTTAAGGACTTCTTCTAAAACAAAGATAACATATTCTTCCACTGAGCCAAAATTGGTATCCTTCGCCCTTTCTTCTATCCGACTATATAGGTTAGCTGACAAGAATATAGCTTTGTTTTTTTCCCCGCTCTTCATTTCTTCTACTTCTCCTTTCCGTAGCTAAATTCGTAAACTTTTGGCTAATTGTTCTTACTACCTCTACTAAATGAAAATATTAGTGTGATGCCTTGTGTCGTGAATCAATATCCCTAGAGATCTGTCTTTACTCGTTAAGCCATTCCCAAAGATTATTAAGTCCAGCCCTAAGTTCAACTTTTGGTTTGAAGCCAAGCATTGCTCTTGCTTTGCTTATGTTGGAATAGTTTCTTTTTATCTCGCCTTTTCTCTCCGGTTCGTGAATAATTTGCAATTCTCTTCCCGTTATTTCTCCAATTAGCTTGGCAAGATTGCGGATGCTGGTCTCTACCCCGGTCGCGATTTGAAAGACTTCCCCACATGGAAAAGTTTGTTGAGTGCCTTGAGCTTGCTGTGTCGTTAAGGCGAGATAAATTGCCTGGCAAACATCGTCTACGTGAACGAAATCCCTGGTCTGGTTACCGTCACCATAAATTATAAGAGATGTGCCATCTAGAGCACATCCCATGAATCTGGAGACTACATTGGTTTTGTGTTCCGAATAAGGGCCGTAACAGTTGGCAAAGCGAAGAGAAATTACATTTAGCCCAAAGGAATGACAGTAGCTTGAGCATAAGGCTTCTCCAGTTAATTTGGCTGCCCCATAAGGAGAGAGTGGTTTGGGTGTTTTTGATTCATCGATTGGAGGAGACTGTTCGCCTAACACAGCGTTTGAGGAAGCGAAAATAAACCTTCCTACCCCATTCTTGCGGCAGGTTTCCAAGAGGTTTAGAGTCCCGTTAACATTAATATCCCAATCCTCTTTTGGGTTCTCTATAGACTCCACGACATTAGTATGGGCGGCAAGATGAACTACAGCATCTACACCTTTCACCGCTTGATTTACCATTTTCCGATTTCTTATGTCGCCCACAATTGAATCAACATTAGGGAGGCGATAGTACTGACTCTGGAGTTTCTTTAGATTTTCTTCTTTACCGGTAGAAAGGTTATCCAGAATCCTTAGTTGGTAGGTTTTGTCGGCAAGATATTTGATTAGGTTTGTCCCGATGAAGCCACAGCCACCGGTTATTAAAACAGTCTCGCCTTGGCTATGTCGGTTGCTCTTAGAATATGCCATATTAGCTCTTGCTCTGCGGATTATCAATTTTTCAAAACTACCGATTTACTTCAATCAAAAACCTTGATTTCCTTCTCGTACCATCCCACCTGATGTCCGGGATTAGAGTTTCCTTCTTTTCTTCAATCCGACTTTTGTATTGAATCAAGTCTTTCAGCGTTATTCTTAACTCTTGTTCGACATCATGAGTCGGTTTATAGCCCAAGTTCAAAAGGTGATTGTGGTCGGGGTTATAGTAATGCTCTTCCGCCTCTTTGCGAGGGTTTTCTAGGTTAGAAGTGTTCACCTTCAGCCCGAGTTCAACGGCGACCTTCGCTACCTTTTCCGCAAGTTCAGTTACTGAATATACCTCTTCAAATTGGTTGAAGACACGGTATTCACCTTCTTTCGGTGGATTACTCATCGCAATGGTGAGGCACTGCATGGAATCTCTCAAGGGCAAAAAGCCCCTTTTCTGGTGACCGGCGCCGTAGGGGGACAACGGATGGCCGATAACGGCCTCAGCACAGTATCTGTTCAGCACCGTGCCAAAACATTGATCGAAGTCAAACCGGGTTAGCAGCCTCTCATCATCTCTCATCTCATCTATTCTCGTGCCAAAGACTACCCCCTGCATAATATCGGTTGATTTGAGCCCCCAAATTTTACAGGCAAACATAATATTATGGGAATCATGGACCTTGGTCTGATGATACCAGCTTCCTGCCTGACGAGGGAAAGGTAGTGTATCCGTTCGGCTACGATATTCGATGGTAAAAAATCCCTCAGGAATATCAATGTTAGGAGTGCCGTACTCACCCATAGTGCCCAACTTAACTAGGTGAGCCTGAGGACAGACTTCCTTCATGGCATAAAGAATATTTAAGGTGCCTACGATATTATTTGTTTGCGTGAAAGCGCAGTGATGAACGTCAATCATACTGTAAGGAGCTGAGGGCATCTCACCAAGGTGCACAATTACCTCGGGCTGGAAAAAGTTGAAGAACTTAAGAACGAAATCATAATCCCTAAGATCGCCTTTTTTGAAGACTAACTCCTGGCCAAAATTCTCTTTAAAGGCTACCAGTCTTTCGTCCATAGGTCGGATAGGAGTAGCTGATTGAGCCTCTATCTCCTCCACCCACTGACGACGGAAGAATAAGTCACCGCCGGCAACTTCATGACCACGGTAAGCAAGATACTGAGCTAATGACCAACCCAGATAACCATCAACGCCTGCTATGAAAACTCTCATTTTTAAGTTCCCCTTTTCCTTTTTGGTAACCAGCCAAGAATATAAAAGATTTGGTTAATATGATGCCAGGCTATTTCCCTAGGTTTATTCACAGGAATAGTTTCGATTGGAATTTCGACAACTCTCGCGCCATTATAGTTTGCCTCGAGAGCTAGTAGTCCACAGGTACATTGCCCCTTCAAGTTCAATTTTAGAGCCAAATCTCTCTTTATCGCTCTGAAGCCGGTGCATGAGTCAAATACTTTCATTTTGAGATTGACAAGCCAATTAATGAATCTCTCTGACATTCTGGCTTGCTTCTGCCGCCTTCCCAATACCAGGTCCGCTTTGCCATCGGAGATTGGTTTAATAAGTTGAGGAATAT
>Ga0209991_10000522_pt1 | contig 16851 bp, 17 predicted proteins | sample ChitaG_FD_183167 | JGI IMG/M metagenome (GOLD analysis project Ga0209991, IMG submission 183167) | Deep subsurface microbial communities from South Pacific Ocean to uncover new lineages of life (NeLLi) - Chile_00310 metaG (SPAdes)... | ecosystem: Environmental > Aquatic > Marine > Oceanic >...
ATCCAGAGAGCGGGGGCCAAAGAGGGTAATAAAGGCTTTACTGCTGCAGTAAGCGCTATTGAAATGGCAAATCTGCTTAAGGCTATTCAGTGACTTTATAAACCTTGTCACCTCGCCTTACTCTATCAGGAACTTTTATGCCCACGAGGTCGCCGGGCTTGCCCTCGGTGATGTTAACGCGATCGATCTGCATAGATTCTACAGCCAGTTCCATATCTGTGGTACTGCCCTGTATATGGATTTTATCACCTATTTTCAATGCGCCGTTTAGCTCTATACCCGCTACCACGGGATTAGCAAAAAAATCCGTTACCTTGCCAATTTCCACTTCGCCCATCTCCAAGTACCTCCTTTTATGAGGATATCATACACTTTTTCCAATTAAAAATCAATATGGAGGATCAGTTATACCTTGACAAGTCGCTCTGCTATACTTATGATAGTAAGACAAATAAATCTAATTGGAGGTAGTGCACCATGACTGAAGGAAAAGCAGGGCACCCATATAGTGCGGAGGAGCTACTTTCTTTCGACCGCATTAAGAGGGCTATGACAAGCAGGGTCTTGGATAGGATAGAAGAATTGTGGCAGGGAAAACAGCCCATAAGTGTTGAGCAGATGAATGAAGTGATCGCGAGTGAATGGCAGAGAGTAAAGGAGGCTGTAAGGTCGTCACCAGCAGCACGGGAAGCTTTCCGTAAGTATTTGGAACGCACCGTCGCTGAACAAATAGAAAAGTTGATGAAAGAGGATAAAGCTGAACTAGAATCATTAGGAGTTGTAGAGAAGAGTCTATAAATTGGTTTCACAAGATAGAGCTGAGCCAGGCAAACAGGTCAAGCAAGACCGGGATATAGGGCAGTTAATTAAGCGCCTTGATATGTTAGATGAGAGGCTGGATAATATGGATTCTATAGTAACATCGCTTATAGAAAGGGTGATGGCAAGACCTCTTGTTGTGGAAGTAACCTGCCCTCATTGTGGTCAAACTATACAGATCAATGTCACCAGTGGTGTAAGGCTGCGAGGTAAAGAATAGCCATAGCAAGCATCGTATTTTATCAATGTTTAATTTCTAAGCCGCCCAATGATAAGTAACCTTCTATTTCTGCCATATTATCAAAGATTTGTCGTGTTCAGCTATGTTTGATACAATCGTCAAACGGGCGGTTAGCTCAGTGGTTAGAGCGCTGCGTTGACATCGCAGAGGTCACTGGTTCAAGTCCAGTACCGCCCATTTTTTGATGAAATTATGTTTGATTTCTAGATTTATAATGGAAAGTTTGAGATGAAATCAAAAACAAAGGATGAGCAACTGGGACGGATGCGCCACTCCGCATCTCATATCATGGCTGAGGCGGTACAATGTCTTTTTCCCGAGGCTAAATTTGGCATCGGACCGACCATCGAGAATGGCTTCTATTATGACTTTGAGCTGCCGCGCCCGTTAACACCGGAAGACTTGCCTGTAATTGAGAACAAGATGAGGGAGATTATTAGTCAGGATGTACCGTTTGTTACGGAGGAAATGAGTAAGGATGAAGCGTGTAAGCTCTTTGCCACCCAGCCTTATAAATTGGAGCTTATCGACGAGATCCCCGACACTACTGTAACTATCTATAAACAGGGTTCTTTCACCGATTTATGTCGTGGCCCCCATCTAGCCTCTACGGGTGAGGTAAAAGCATTTAAACTTACTCATCTAGCTGGAGCATACTGGCGTGGAGATGAAAAGCGACCTATGCTCCAAAGAATTTACGGTGTGGCTTTTGAAAGCCAAGAGGAGCTTGACGATTATTTATCGCGGCAAGCTGAAGCTACTAAGCGCGACCATAGGAAGCTGGGCAAAGAACTTGACCTCTTCAGCACTCACGAGGAAATCGGTCCTGGCTTAATTTGCTGGCACCCCAGAGGTGCTTTGATTCGACAAATCATCGAGGACTTCTGGAAGGCAGAGCACATCAAGCGAGACTATGACATCGTTTACACTCCCCACATTGCTAAGCTAGATTTGTGGAAAACTAGCGGGCATTGGGAATTCTATCGGGATTATCTGTTCCCACCGATGGAAATCGAAGGACAGCAATATATGCTAAGACCCATGAATTGCTTGGGCCATATTTTGATTTATAAAAGCAAATTGCGCAGTTATCGTAATTTGCCTTTGAGATATGCCGAATTAGGCACAGTATATAGGTATGAGCGAACTGGTGTATTATATGGTCTTGCCAGGGTCAGGGGATTTACTCAAGATGATGCTCACATTTTTTGCCGACCTGATCAGGTTGAAGAAGAAGTACTAGAAGTTCTGAACTTGGCACAATTCATGATGTCTAGCTTTGGCTTTGATGAGTATGAATTGTTGTTATCAACGCGTCCTGAGAAATATGCTGGCACAGTTTCAATGTGGGAGGAGGCCACGGAATCCTTGAGGCACGTTCTAGAGAGACTTGACTTGCATTATGAGGTGGATCCTGGCGAAGGGGTTTTCTACGGACCTAAAATCGATGTTAAACTCAAGGACGCTTTAGGGCATGTTTGGCAAGGTCCTACTATCCAAGTTGATTTCAATTTGCCACAACGCTTTAATGTCTGTTATATTGGTGAAGATGGCTTGGAGCATAATGTAGTGATGATACATCGCACAGTTTTAGGTAGCATGGAGCGTTTTTTAGCCTGCCTCACAGAGCATTATGGTGGTGCCTTCCCGGTATGGTTATCGCCGGTTCAATCAATAATAATTCCCATAGCAGATCGCCATGTTGGCTATGCACATAAGATAGGGAGCGATTTTAAAAATGAGGGTATCCGAGTTCGGGTTGACGACCGCTCTGAGAGGATGAATTTGAAAATAAGAGAAGCCCAACTGGAGAAAGTCCCATACATGCTTATAGTTGGTGATAAAGAAATGGCTTCATCCAGTGTGTCACTTCGCTTAAGGAATGGCGAGAATCCGGGCTTAGAAACTCTGGTACAAGTTAAGAGTAGAATAAGGGCAGCTACAGAGGCCAAGTCTTGAAAACTGTTCCAAGGGGTAGAAAGAGCATAGTTAAAGAATTATTAACCAATAGAAGAATCAGAGCCAGAGAAGTTCGCCTCATAGGGGAAGATGGGGAACAGCTGGGCGTAGTGCCTCTACAGAAAGCATTGCAAATGGCTTATGAGCGCGACCTCGATTTGGTGCAGGTAGCATCAACGATGACTCCGCCAGTATGTCGGATTCTTGATTATGGTAAATATAAGTATGAGCAAAATAAAAAAGAACGCAAGGCGAAGAGAGGCCAAAGAGTTGGCTTACTCAGGGAGGTTCGTTTAAGACCCAAGATAGAAGAGCATGATTTACAGGCAAAAATTAAGACCACGAAGAAATTATTGGAGGAGGGCAATAAAGTACGGTTATTGCTAAGGTTTAGAGGGCGCGAAGTTATTTATCCTGAACTAGGTTGGAAGGTGCTGCGTAAAGTAGCTGAAGCCTCCAAGGAATTAGCCGTGGTAAGTAGCTCCGGTAATGCTGAGAGAAGTATAGCCTTGGTCTTATCCCCAGTTCCCCAGAAGAAATCTAAGGAGACAGAAACAGATGCCAAAACTTAAAACCCATAAAGGGGCAAAGAGCCGTTTTCATATAACAGGTAGCGGCAAGCTGATGCGCACTAAATGCGGCAAGAGCCATTTGAGGCGAAAAAAGGCTCCTAGAACTAAGCGCCTCTACGATGAAATGATCATGACCTCTTCAGCGGATAAGAAGAGAGTAGGGAGACTTTTACCCTACAAATAAAGAATAAAGGATAACGCACAAGGATTAAAGGAGGAAGAACTTGCCACGAGCCAGGAGTGGAAAAGTTACCCACAGACGACATAAAAAGGTACTTGAACTGACCAAGGGACACCGGGCGGCCAGACACAATCTTTATAGGACAGCTCATGAGTCCATGCTTCATGCCTTAGATTATTCCTACCGTCATCGTCGTGAGCGAAAAGGCGACTTCAGAAAGCTATGGATTACCCGCATTAATGCTGCGGCACGGGCCAGAGGACTTACTTATAGTCAGTTTATAGCCGAGTTAAAAAAATCAAATGTAGAAATCGACCGCAAGATGTTAGCTGAGATGGCAGTCAAAGATCCTGAGGGTTTTGCCACATTAGTAGCTTCGGTAACTAAGAATAACTCACCCCACGCCTGAAAATTTCAGGATTTTTGAATAAGGATAACATCACTTGGTAGTCAATGCTGGAACAACTCAAAGACCTTCATGCACAAGCTCTCGATGAGCTAAACAAGGTTAATAATCCTCGGGAGCTGGAGTTGTGGCGCGTTCGCCACCTGGGTAAGAAAAGCAGTTTAACTAAAATTCTACGTTCCTTGGCCGCCTTGCCCCTGGAAGAACGGCGAAGGGGGGGTGCCCAAGCTAACGAAATCAAAAGAGCTTTAGAGTCAAGTCTGGAGGAGAAGGAGAATTTACTACAAGAAGCTCTTTTAACCTCTCCTCTGGAATCCCAAAGATTAGATGTTACCCTGCCTGGTCGGCCTCTCCCGACAGGGCGACTTCACCCCACCACTCAAACACTTAACGAAATCTGCGATGTTTTCAAAAATATGGGCTTCCAAGTAATTGAGGGACCCGACGTGGAGTGGGATTACTACAACTTTGAAGCCTTAAATATTCCTCAACATCATCCGGCGCGAGATATGTTTGCTACCCTATGGATAGATGCAGGCATGGGAGGGAAAGCTAGACTTTTGCGCACGCACACTTCCCCAATGCAAATTAGGTTGATGGAGAGGGAACGTCCGCCAATAAGAGCCATAGTACCGGGGCGAGCTTATAGATATGAAGCAACTGATGCCACTCACGAATCTATGTTTTATCAGGTTGAAGGTTTGGCCGTGGATAAGGGCATCACCCTGGCTGATTTGAAAGGCACTTTGTTTGACTTTTGCCGCTGCCTTTTTGGTGAGGAAAGGAAAGTGCGCTTCCGCTGCGATTACTTTCCTTTTGTGGAACCCGGGGTGGAGGTAGCCATCGGATGTTCAGCTTGCGATGGGGCTGGCTGCCGGCTGTGTAGCTACAGCGGCTGGATTGAAATACTAGGTGCGGGGATGGTGCATCCCGACGTCCTGGCACGCGTCGATATCGACCCCGAGATTTACAGTGGTTTTGCCTTCGGGTTAGGAGTTGAGCGTATACCTATGCTCCGCTATGGTATTGACGACATCCGCCTCTTTTATAACAATGACCTCAGGTTTTTGAGGCAGTTCTAGATTTTAAGGTGACAACATGAAAGTTTCCCTCAAATGGCTCAGGGATTATGTTGACATAAAACTCGCTCCCGAAGAACTAGCCGAAAGGCTAACCATGTCTGGCCTGGAAGTCAAGAGCATACAGGCTATAGGTGGCACCTGGGATAATGTAGTGATAGGGGAAGTAATAGCAGTAAATCCCCATCCTAATGCTGACCGCCTTAAGCTAGCTACAGTTGACCTCGGCACTGAGCAAGTCACCACGGTTTGTGGTGCCCCCAATATCGAACTTGGGCAGAGGGTGACTTTTGCCCATATAGGAGCCCGTCTCATAGATCCTCACACTGGAGAAGCTATAGTGCTAAAGCCGGCTAAAATTCGTGGCGTCGTTTCCGAGGGCATGGTCTGTTCAGAGAAGGAGCTAGGGATTTCTGATAGTCACGAAGGCATTTTGGTATTGCCGACGGAGGCACCCATAGGTGCACCTCTCAGTGCTTATCTAGGCGATGTAATTTTTGACTTGGATGTAACACCTAACCGCCCGGATTGCTTATCTGTGATTGGTGTTGCTCGAGAAATTGCTGTCTTAACTGGTGAACCACTCCGTTTATCCCCAATTCATTACGAAGAATTAGAAGGCTCGATAGACTCCTTTGCCTCTGTCGACATAGCCGAGCCAGACCTATGCCCTAGATATTGTGCAAGTTTAATTACTGGAATAAAGATAGCCTCCTCCCCAAGCTGGCTACAGCAGCATCTGAATAGCTGCGGAATGCGTCCCATTAACAACGTTGTTGACGTTACTAATTATGTGATGCTGGAATATGGTCAGCCCCTTCATGCCTTTGATTATCATAAGCTTAAGGGCAGACAAATTATCGTTCGCAGGGCCGGAAATGGTGAAACCATAGCTACCATCGATGGAACAAAGCGCGCTCTTAACCCAGATATATTGGTTATTGCCGATAAAGAAGAGGCTGTCGCTGTGGCTGGAATCATGGGTGGCCTGGATTCCGAAGTCACGGACAAAACTGACACTATCCTCCTGGAGTCAGCGAACTTCAACCAAGCTACCATTCGTCGAGGCTGTAGCCATCTTCAATTCCAAAGCGAGGCCTCGATTCGCTTTGACAAAGGGCTTAATAGCGAGCTTCCGCTGCTACCATTGAAACGGGCCACTCAACTGCTACTGGAGCTAGCTGGTGGCAAAGCAGCCAAGGGCATAATTGATGTTTATCCCGGGAAATCAGAACCAAAGCCTATATTGCTTACCGCCCGGGAGGGGGAGCGCCTTTCAGGCTTGAAGGTCAACATTAATGGAATTCTTAAGGTATTAAAAGCCCTGGGCTTTGAGTGCCAGGAAACCAATTCAGGCTCGCAAATTTCGGTGTCTGTGCCTTACTGGCGCAGCGACGTTAAATGCTCTGCTGACCTCGTGGAGGAGGTAGTTCGCATCATTGGTTATGAAAAAATCCCAATCACCAGGCTTGGTTCTCCTTTGCCTCAACAAAAATCAAAATTGTCACCGTCAGCCCAGCAAAGCAATCTCAAGGAGAAATCACGTAATATTCTGACCGGCTTTGGCTTTCAAGAGATACTAACTTATTCTTTAGTCAGCCTGGAGAAGTTGCAGAAGCTTTCTCTAAAGCTTGAGTTGAAAATTCCGCCGTTAAAGGTAGCGAACCCTATGACGAGGGAACAGGAATTCTTGCGTACCAGTTTACGCGCTGGTCTTCTATCCACGTTGTCACATAACCAAAAATTTGAGCAAGCAGGCGTAAGACTCTTTGAAATTGGTAAGGTATTCCTTCCTCAGCACCCTCCTGTCATTGCGAGCGAAGCGAAGCAATCTCAAGAAGAAAGGGAGCTACCCCAGGAAAAAGAGATGCTGTGTGCTGTGCTTAGCGGCACAAGGGCAGAATTATCCTGGCAAGCTGATAAGGAGCCGCTCGATTTCTTTGACGCTAAGGGGGTAGTGGAAAATCTCCTGAATCAGTTGGGGCTGAAAGCGAGTTTTGATATTGGCGATGATGAAATTCTATTCCCAGGGAGAGGGGCTAACATAATCGTTGAAGATGACAAGGTTGGTATTGTAGGAGATGTGCATCCCAGGGTAGCACAAGCCTTTGAGCTTTCTAACACTATTTGTCTTGTAGAAGTTGACCTGGAGAAATTGTTGACCAAAATTACCGGGACAAAGGAATACCAACCTATCCCACGGTTTCCCAGCGTAACCCGGGACATCGCTTTAGTAGTGGACGAACAGGTAAGTTATCGAAAAGCGGAAGAAATAATCCAAAGCTTTCCGCTGGTAACACAGGTAACTCTCTTCGACCTTTATCGAGGCAAGCAAATACCCGATGGCAAGAAATCTTTTGCCATCAGGATTATCTACCAATCGCCCAGCTATACCTTGACCGACGAGGAAGTCGACCAAACTCAAGAGCAAATGCTCGTTAGGCTACATCAGGAACTGGGCGCTACTTTGCGGGACTGAGTTAGCCAAAGAAAGGCAAAAAATCTATATTTATATCTAGCCATAGCTTACTTTATCTTTGGGGCATTTTGATATACCTTGCTGCTCGGCTACAGCAGCGAGCTAAAGTCGATTAAGATTGAGAGCTTGCGGTCTCGTCTAGAAGCTTCTTCACCTGTACCGCCAAGTTTTCCAGAGGCAGAAGCTTGGCTTCCTTCTCCATTCGCCACTTTGCCTCTATGCTTTGGCTTTGTAAGGTGCGTGGGGACAAGGTCAATCGCAGTGGTATTCCCAGGAGGTCAGCATCGTTGAATTTAACGCCGGGGGAGTCGTCACGGTCATCGAAAAGCACGCCGATGCCTTCTTTTTGTAATTCTTGATAAATCTTTTCCGCCGTAGGGAGGACTGCCGGTTTGTTCAAATGTAGAGGACAAAGATAGACTTGATAAGGGGCTACGGAGAGCGGCCAGATAATACCCTGGTCATCATGGCTTTGTTCTACTATGGCTGCCAACAATCGCCCCAGTCCGATGCCATAGCAGCCCATGACAATAGGCCGGGATTTGCCGTCATTGTCTAGGAAAGACGCTCCGAATCTCTCACTGATGAAGGTGCCCAACTTAAATACATGTCCCACCTCAATGCCCCGAGCCGAGGATAATTTGCCTCGACACTTGGGGCAGCTATCTCCAGGCCGAGCCAGGGCGATATCAGCCATAAGGTCAACCTGAAAATCCCTGGGGTAATTGGCATTCCTGAAGTGATACCCCGGCTTATTAGCACCAACAATGAAATTGGAGCCTGAGGTTATGGAATCATCAGCAAAAACTTTGACTCCCTTTACACCTATGGGTGAGGCAAAACCAGCTACAAGTCCAGCTTCATTCACTTCGCCTTCCGTGGCCAAGCGAAGCTCAGAGCACTTTAAAGCATTTCTTAACTTCGTTTCGTTGACTTCCAGATCGCCCCGAATGCTAACGAAGATAAATTCTCCGTCAACAGAATAAAACACCGCCTTAAGGGTTTTGCTTGTCGGCACACCGACAAAACCAGCTACTTCCTCTATGGTTTTTGTCTCCGGGGTAGCTATCTCCTCTAGGGGCAGTAGATTCGTCGCTTCCCCTTCGCTACTCTCAGGGCTTCGGCTCACTAGAATGACAGTTTCGGCGGTTTTGTCGAATTGAGCCTTCTCTGCATTGGCAGCGTAGCCACAATTGGAGCAATGAATAATTTCGTCTTCACCGCCTTCAGTGAGAACCATGAACTCATGGGATTCCTTGCCTCCTATGGCGCCACTATCAGCCTCTACCACCAACGTTGGCAAGCCAAGGCGGGCATAGATATTCCTGTAAGCCTGGCACATATTTTGATAACTTTCATCCAGACCAGCCTCGTCGGCATCAAAGCTGTAAAGGTCCTTCATGATAAACTCACGGACTCTCAATAAGCCACCGCGAGGTCGAGGCTCATCGCGAAGCTTGGTCTGTATTTGATAGAGGAGCAAGGGAAGCTCCCGGTAGCTTTGCACATAGCGATGGACAAGGTCGGTAATAACTTCTTCATGGGTGGGTCCCAGAGCCAGCGTATGTTCCTTACGGTCGGTCAAAGTGAACAAGGATTTGCCAAAGGAAACATACCTGCCTGATTGTTGCCATAATTCAAAAGGCTGCAACACGGGCAGCATCAATTCCTGCCCGCCAGCCTTGTCCATTTCCTCTCTGATTATGTTTTCTATCTTTTTGAGCACCCGCCACCCTAGAGGCAAGTAAGAGTAAATTCCGGCAGCCTCCTGAGCAATCATGCCCGCTCTGAGCAATAATTGATGGCTTACACTTTCTGCTTCAGCGGGTGCCTGCCGTAGTGTCTTTCCAAAAAGCTTAGAAAAACGCACTTCTCTTACCTTTACTCTAATCCTTTCCTACTGAGAGAGTCTACTTCTGCCATCAGAGCTTCTAGGAAATTTTCCTCACTTGCCGTGCCTATCACCTCCCCCTTTCTAAATATAGCACCTTTCCCCTTGCCGCAGGCAATGCCGACGTCGGCATCCTTAGCCTCGCCGGGGCCGTTGACTACGCAGCCCATGACTGCCACTTTAACAGGCTTGCCTATTTTTTCCAGACGCTTATTCACTGCCTCAGCCAGGGCAATGATATCAACTTCAGCCCGGCCGCAGGAAGGGCAGCTTACTAAAGTTGGACCCCGTTGACGAAGTCCCAAGCTTTTTAGAATTTCGTAAGCCACGAATACCTCTTCACAGGGATGAGCGCTGAGGGAAACGCGTATGGTATCGCCAATCCCTTGATGGAGAAGTATGCCAATGCCTATGGCGCTGCGTATGGCTCCCGTCCGAGGAAGCCCAGCCTCAGTGACGCCCAGATGTAGTGGATAGGGCATTTTATCGGCAATCATTTGATAAGCCTGAATGGTAGTGGGAACATCAAAGGCTTTAAGGGAGACCTTGATTAAACTAAAGTCCAGGCTTTCCATAAGCCTTATCTGCTCCAATGCCATGTTGACCATGCGCTCAGCCGGTGGAGTGTCGGGCTGAAAATTGGCAGGTAAACTGCCAGCATTTACCCCAATACGGATAGGCACCTCTCTTTCTTTAGCAGCAGCTACCACTTTGGCAATGTGCTCTTTGTCTCCTATGTTGCCAGGATTAAGGCGGAGTCCGTCAACACCCGCTTGTAGCGCAGTCAAAGCTAAGCGATAGTCAAAATGTATATCAGCAATAAGAGGCAGTGTAACACTCTTTTTTATAGCTGCTATGCTTTCAGCCGCTTCCTTGTCTGGAACTGCCACTCGCACTATCTCACAGCCGCACTCCTCCAACTCCTTAATCTGGTTTATAGTAGCCGGAATGTCACGGGTATCGGTCTTGGTCATAGACTGCACCACGATGGGGGCATCGCCGCCAATGGTCACCTTGCCAATTCTCAAGGGTTTGGAGATTCGACGTGTCATAGTCCAAAACCCCCGCCGCTAATTAGACGCCAGATGTCACTAAAGGTTACTAAAATCACAAGTGCAATTAAAAAAGCGGTGCCGATAGTGTAAGCCAGGCGCACTGCCCGAGGGGAAAGACGCTTCCCACGCCTACACCCTTCAATGAATGCCACTAACATGCCTCCTCCATCCAAGGGGGGGATGGGAAGGAGATTAAATATGCCAAGACCCAGGCTGATTATGCCGGCCATAAATAGCATGTTGCTGAAGCCAGAGGAGCGCACTATCTCCACCGTTAACTGACCAGCACCTATTGGCCCCACCAATGCCATGTCTGGAGATTTTATGATTAGAGGGATAGCCTCTATTATGAGCACAGGCATACGGACGATGAAGTTAGCCCCTTCGTAGACTGCCATCCACACAGGAAGTCGCTCTTGCTCGATATGAGTCCCATCTACCCATCGTAGCTCTACGCCGGGCAGGGTTTCGGAGCCGTCATTAACCAGAGAGATTGAAACCGTCTCCCCGTCTCGAAGCAAAGCCAGCTTTATTTCTTCACCTTCCTCAACGGAATGCAAGACACTAGATATACTCTCATCATTGTATACAACCTGTCCATTGATGCTCAGGATAGCATCGCCAGGTCTGAGGCCAGCTTCATAAGCCGGCGAGCCTTCCTCCACCTGACTCACGATGTTCCACCACGCCAAGAAGACGCCGATTAATCTCCGTTGCTTCTCTGGGTCGAATTTCGGCTCCAGCTTCCTGCTGATTTCCTCCCCGTTCCTTATCAGGAGCAAAGTTATTTCTTCCCCTTCTTCGACTGAATTTACTATATCGTACACATCCTCGCTCCTATGAACAGGTTGCCCCTCTATCTCCAGAATTATGTCGCCTGGCTCGATGCCCGCTTCTTCAGCAGGAGAATTCTCCACTACAGAATGCACCATGAGTCCGTTGCCGGCAATGACGGAATAGGGTAGCGCCAGGAAAGCACTGAGGAGAACAAAGGCCAGAAAGATATTAACCAGCGGACCGGCAGCATAGATTCCTAACCTGGTCCACGGTCCTTTGCCAGCCAGGCTCCGGGGTACTGTGGGGTCATTTTCTCCAGCAGCTTTAACAAAGGCTCCCACAGGTATGGCATTAACTGAGTATATTGTCTCGCCCCGTTTAATACCAAAAAGCCGTGGAGGAAGTCCTATGCCGAACTCTTCTACCTTCACTCTGGCACGCTTAGCAGCAATGAAGTGCCCCAATTCGTGAAGACACATTGCCACGAATAGAGCTACTATGAAAAGAATAATGATTACGGCGACGCTCATCTTTTATCTCTCTATCCCAGGATTGCTCCGTCGCTCAGGCTCCGGGCAGTGGCCAGGGGAAAAGCGTGTAGCACATTCCCTGGCCCAGGCGTCAGCAGCCAGTATTTCCTCTAGAGATGGCTGACTGATGTTCCGATGTTGCTCCAGCGTTTTTTGCACAATTTTGGCTATATCGGTAAAACTGATTCTATGGTTGAGAAAAAGCTCTACAGCCACCTCATCTGCGGCGCAAAGCACTGCCGGATAAGTCCCTCCTGATTTGCCAGCATCCACCGCCAGTTTGAGACAGGGGAATTTATCATAGTCCACGGGCTCAAAGTTCAGAGATTGGATTTTATTCCAATCAAGGCGGGGTAATTCCGGATTAGACCACCTCCGGGGATAAGAAAGAGCATATTGAATGGGCAACTTCATATCAGGCGAGCTAAGCTGGGCTTTCAGGGAACCGTCCATAAACTCCACCATGGAATGAACGATAGACTGGGGATGAATTAATATTTCAATACTATCAAAGGGAAACGAGAAAAGCCAATAAGCTTCAATGACCTCTAATCCTTTATTCATAAGGGTTGCTGAATCTATGGTTACCTTCTTTCCCATCTTCCATACGGGGTGTTGAAGAGCTTGCTCCGGAGTTACCTCAGCCAATTGTGACTGTGAATAGTGGTAAAAAGGTCCACCAGAGGCAGTGAGAAAAAGCCTCTGCGGTTTATTTTCTTCCCCCTGCAAACATTGCCAGATGGCACTATGCTCACTATCGATGGGCAGAATTTGAGCTTGATGGAGGCTGGCTTCACGAACAATAATTTCACCGGCCATCACCAATACCTCTTTGTTAGCCAGGGCAACCATCTTGCCTGCCTGTAAAGCCGCCAGAGCAGGGCGTAGTCCTGCATTACCCGCAGTGGCCACGATAACAAAGTCGACCTCGGGATGACTGGCTATTTCTTCTGCGGACAAAAATTCCCCGCCGTAACTAATGTCAGGCTTAACTGAGGAATAAAACATTTTGGGCTGAAATTCTCTGATTTGTCTTTCCAGAAGCTCAAGATTTTTGTTCCCTGTCAGAGCTACTACTTTTAATTCGTCAGGCAGGGCACGGATTACATCCAGAGCCTGCTGTCCTATGGAGCCTGTCGAGCCCAGGATAGCTATTTTTTTCACACCACCCATATTACGTAATAGTATACCACTGCCCCGACGAAGATGAGGCTATCGAAGCGGTCAAGGATACCGCCGTGTCCCGGTAGTAAATTACCTGATTCTTTCACTCCCATATTACGCTTGAGCAAGGATTCAACCAAATCGCCGAGCTGAGCAAAGAGGCCAATGAGAAAGCCAAGGAGTATGATTTGCCAGTATTTAAAAGTAAAAGGAGAAATGAGGTTAAGAACCATCGCTATTACAATAGCGGCCAGAATGGCGCATATTAAGCCCCCTATCGCTCCCTCCCAAGTTTTAGCTGCGCTTATCGCAGGAGCTAGCCTATGTTTACCCCTTGCCCTCCCGATAAAAAAAGCACCTGTATCGTTGGCAAATGTAGTCAGCATGGCCAAGTAAACCCAATTTCGGCCGTCCTCTAAACCGCGCAAACTCAGCCAGTAGCTGAGCATCCAACCCACATAGAGAGCACCCACTATTGTCCATGCCCAGTTGTGAAATACTCTTTCTCTTGATGGGCGGCGTAACAGGCAAATCAAGGAAACCAACATAGTGGCGGTAATAACTATGGGTAAAACATCAGGGCTCCTGTAATGAGGGCTTAAGACGAGTGCCAGCGTCCATAGCAACCCCAAATAAATCAGGGGCTCTCTCCTGTCAAAATTGGCCATGTGGTAGAACTCGTAGGTGCCGGCTAATGCCGCTGCGGCTATGAGAAGACTAAACCAAGGCCAAGGGTCACCAAACCAGATGGCAAGAATAACGAGGGGCACGCCCACAGCGCCGGTAATAACTCTGTACTTGAGCATAGGTCTATTTTAGCAGCTTTTAAGCGGCTATAGGCTTGCTAGTGTCTGGTCTCATAAATGGGTTTCATCAGACAGAGTCATGTCTGGTATGTTACCCTGAGCGGGAGCGAAGGGTTCAGAGGCAGAATGACAAATAGCGAAGGACTGAGAGATGACAACTGAATGTTATCAAACATCTCTAACAGTAGTACGGACTTTTTTACTGGATACTGATGCGGCGAGTTATATTTCCCGTATTTCCCTTTCCTTGCTCTGTCCCAATTCACTTACCCTATCCACACAGGCCTCTGTAAGCTGGTCGATTTTCTTAGCATTGTTTTTGAGTTCATCTTCCGATATTTCTTTATTCTTCTCCATCTCTCTTAGTTTCTCAATGCCATCTCTCCTTATATTGCGTATGGCAATCCGCCGCTCCTCCACTTTTCTGGATACTAATTTAACCAACTCTTTGCGCCGCTCCTCGCTAAGAGGCGGGATGATCACCCGAATTAAGTTACCATCATTCGCAGGGTTAAGGCCGACGTTGGCTGTGAGAATGGCTTTTTCAATGTCACGCAACGATGTGCGATCCCAGGGTTGAATAATGATTAAATTAGCCTCAGGTATAGACATGGTAGCAAGTTGATAGAGCGGGACAGACGTGCCCTGATAGTCAACCATGATGTTGTCAAGCAAAGCTGTAGTGGCACGCCCGGCACGGATGGTAGCTAATTCTCTAGCTAAGCCATCTACGGCCTTCTGCATTCTGGAGTTCAGTTCAGCGAGTAATGCGTCCAACATGGCTTAGTGATCGACACCAAGCTCGAATCTAGCGAATCTGCGTACTTTTATGTTCTCCCCTACTTTAGCAATTGTTTCAGCAATAATTTCTTGTACTGTCTTGTCAGGTTCTTTAATAGAGGGCTGGCTAAGAAGGCAAGCTGCTTGGGGGTCTGTTTCTGCTTCTGGCGGCATCTCTTCACTAGTGAGAAATTGCGGGGAAGTAGCAGCTATCTGCATAGCTAAGTCGTGAGCAAGTTCTTTAAATTCATCGGTGTGAGCCACAAAATCGGTTTCACAATTTAACTCCACTAATGCTCCTATGTGCTTGGTATGATGAATATAAGCTTCGATTGCGCCTTCGGTTGTGGCTACATCCTTCTTCTTTTCAGCAATTGCTGCCCCACGCTCTTTCAAGAATTCGATTGCCTTTTCTATATCACCACCTACCTCTAACAGGGCCTTATTACAGTCAACTATGCCCGCATTAGTTCTGTTTCTTAACTCCTTTACTATTTCAACTGGTATTTTCATGTAGAGGCAATTTCTCCTTCTGACCCCTTTGGCTCCTCTGGTTCAAAGGTATAAGAGCCTAGAATTTCAATGGCTTCTTCACGCTCTTTTTCAGTAACTAATTTGGCAACTCCCACCTCTCCAGAAAACGCTTCAGCTTTACCTTCAATTATGGCATCAGCTATTTTGCTACAAATTAATTTAATCGTCTTAACAGCGTCATCATTAGCGGGAATAGGATAATCGATGCCGTCGGGATTACAATTAGTATCCACAATAGCAATCACGGGTGTGCCCAATTTTTTAGCTTCAGTAAAGGCAATCTTATCTTTAATAGGATCAGTGATGAAGAGGGCTCCAGGAAGGGTAGTCATTTCCTTAAACCCCCCCATTTGAGTATTTAGGTGGAATATTTCCTTTTCTATCTTAACCCGTTCTTTTTTGGGCAAGAAGTCGAGCTTACCTTTGTCTCTTTCATTCTCTAAACGAACTAAGTGGTCGATCCGAGCTTGTATGACGGCGAAGTTAGTTAACATACCACCTAGCCATCTTTGATTAACATAGCTCATACCGCACCTCACAGCCTCTTCTTCTATGGTCTGTTGAGCCTGTTTTTTAGTGCCGACAAGAAGAATGCTTTGCCCTCGAGCTGCTAAATCTTGGACAAAGGCACAGGCCTTTTCTAACATGGTAACTGTCTGCTCCAAATCGATGATATGGATACCATTGCGCTGTGTAAAAATATATTTCTTCGCCTTAGGATGCCAGTAACTGGTGTGGTGACCAAAGTGAGCACCTGCTTCCAGCAATTGTTTTAATAAAGCATTATCTATCATGCTTACAATTTCAAATGATGTTAATTAGTAAAACCAGTATAATGTAGCATGACTGATTTAGATAATGCAACAAGAGATTGCCTCCAATTGTCTCTTAGTTGACAGAGAAATTTTCCTTATCTATACTATTTAGCCAAAATTGTAGCTGGAAGTTGCCCGAGTAGCTCAATGGTAGAGCAACCGACTTGTAATCGGTAGGTTAGTGGGTTCGAATCCCCTCTCGGGCTGGGTTTTTCAGATACTTTATGATAAGATTTTATCGGGGAGGGGTGCCGGAGTGGTTAATCGGAGCAGACTGTAAATCTGCCGCCCGTAAGGGCTGCGTAGGTTCGAATCCTACCCCCTCCATTATAAAGTGCAGGAGGCCCACATAGCTCAGTAGGTAGAGCACGTTCTTGGTAACAACGGGGCCTAACCATCATCAAACGCACCATATTCTATCCCCACACCCTAGCTAGTAATTGGTTCCTACACTTTTCCATCTTCAGCTGCACCAGCAGCCTTACTAGTCTCAATAGATGCTATAATCTGTTTTTGAAGTTCACCAACTGCACCAGGAGAGTGAGGAAGCATTATTGTGTTAGTCCGAGAAGTCTTCCCAACATCAGTAAGCATGTCATAATACTGCGTCATAAGAACCAATGTCATTACACCCTCTGCATTAACCCCAAGTGCATCACTGGCATCCTTAACTGATTCTCTAAGTCCAGCAACGATCGCTATCCTCTGCTTGGCAATACCCTCACCAGACAACTCCTTACTCCTAGCATCAGCCTCTGCTTCC
>Ga0209991_10000523_pt1 | contig 16847 bp, 16 predicted proteins | sample ChitaG_FD_183167 | JGI IMG/M metagenome (GOLD analysis project Ga0209991, IMG submission 183167) | Deep subsurface microbial communities from South Pacific Ocean to uncover new lineages of life (NeLLi) - Chile_00310 metaG (SPAdes)... | ecosystem: Environmental > Aquatic > Marine > Oceanic >...
GTATTTTTTATAATAATATTTGTTTGTTTCAGAGACAATGATCGCGCTGAGGCCGATGAGGCCCACAAGGTTGGGGAAAGCCATAAGCCCATTCATTATATCTGACACTCTCCAGACAGTTTCCAGCTTTAAAAGCGTTCCCACAGCGACAAAAATCACAAAAATGATCCGATAAGTCTTTACAGCTCTTTCTGAAAACAAGTATTCGATGGATTTTTCTCCGTAATAACACCAGCCGAGAATCGTGGAATAGGCAAAGAATATCAGTGTCACGGTGACAACGAATTCTCCTACACCCCAGGGAAGGAATTTATTGAAAGCCAGGGCAGTGAGTTCGGCCCCCGTTCTGCCTGAAGCCCAGAGGCCGCTGGAGAGTAGAACAAGGCCGGTCATGGTGCAGACCACGAGAGTGTCGATAAAAGTCTGCGTCATGGAAACCAGAGCCTGCTTAACCGGATTGGGAGTTTTTGCCGCTGCTGCAGCAATCGGGGCAGAACCCAATCCTGATTCATTGGAGAAAACTCCCTTGGATACTCCCATTCGCATTGTATGCATTACTGTTGCCCCGAGAAAGCCCCCGAAAGCAGCCGTTGGTGCAAACGCATGTTTGAATATGAGGGCAAAGATTTGGGGAATTATAGAGATATTCAAGAGCAGAATGATAGAAGCTGCCGTGACATAGATGATAATCATAAAAGGAACGAGGACCTGTGTGACTCTGGCAATACTTTTAATCCCACCAAGGACGACCATGGCTGTAAATGCTGCCAGAATAATTCCTGTTGTCCAGTTGGGAATACCTAATGAGGTTTTGAGACCCTCTGCGACCGAGTTGGATTGAACCATATTCCCTATGCCAAAAGCTGCGATAGAAGCAAAGATTGCAAAAAGCGTCCCGAGCCATTTCCAGCCCAAGCCTTTAGAAATATAGTACATGGGGCCACCGCTCATGGTCCCGAACTTATCTACTTCTCTGTATTTTATTGCCAGAACAGCTTCAGAGTATTTGGTGGCCATCCCGAAAATGCCGGTAATCCACATCCAGAAAAGAGCCCCAGGGCCTCCTACTCCGATTGCGAGGGCCACACCGACAATATTTCCTGTTCCAACCGTAGCCGCAAGAGCTGTCATCAAAGCCTGGAAATGAGAGATATCGCCTTCTTGTTCGTCATCTTCTTTTCTTTTAACAAAGGCTAAATAAAGAGAAGAAAAAAGACCTCTTATTTGAAGGCCCCTTAATCTTATCGTCAGGAAAATCCCTGTTCCAACCAAGAGGATAATTAGAGGAAAGCCCCAGATAAAATCTCTTACAGCGGTTAATATTTCGAGTATCTGGCTTTCCATGTTGTCCGAATCCAAAAAATTTTTTCCCTATTATAACAGAGAAATTGAAGACTGTCCCCAATTTCTTCTCCTTGCTTGGCGAAGTCTGTGTGGTGGAAAAACCGTGAGAAAGGATGAACGAGCACGGTTCCTCCCCGAGGGAGAGGAGAGCGAAGCCTTGAACCGGGTTGCTTTTGAATCGCTGGGGCAAAAACAACGTGTTTTGGAACCATACAGCCTGAGCCTTCCTTCAATGGTCGCTTCATCCATTCCCGAATATTTTCTTATGATATACGAGACATGCCTTGCCCACACAATATGGAAGAGAACCGATTTATCAAACCCACATTACTGAATAGACGGATATTATCCTAAGAAGGTTATGCCCAGATTTTTAATTTTTTTGTTGAGGCGGTCGTGGTCAATTTTAAGTTCAGAAGCTGTTTCAGAAATATCCCAGTTGTGCCTTATTAAAGCCTTATGGATGAATTCTTTTTCGAATTGTTTGTTTGCCTGTTTTAGAGACTGATTCTTGATTAGGCCAGGAGCGAATTGTGATTCTCTCTGCTCGACAAGAAGCGAGAGATGAGAAACTTTGATTTCATCATCCTGAACCATAATAACAAATCTTTCAATCACGTTGATGAGTTCACTGACATTCCTTGGCCAGGAATAATTGCTGAAAGCTTCCATGGCTTTTTTGCTCATGGATTTTTTCTTTTTGTTGTCCTCGACCGAAAAATACTTCAGAAAATAGTCTATCAAAAGAGGAATATCTTCTTTTCTTTCTCTCAGAGGAGGAATAACCATGGGGATGACATTCAATTTTAAGAATAGCTCCTCTCTGAACTTTTCCTTGGCGATAAGCTTTCTTATGCTTTTGTTTGTTGCCGCGATAAACCTGACATTGATAGGAATAGACTCATTTGATCCTAAAGGCTCAAACTTTTTTTCTTCGATGATTCTTGCCACTTTGGCCTGGGTCTTTAAACTCATATCACCAATCTCATCGAGGAAAAGAGTCCCTCCATCTGCCAGCAGTAATTTTCCTTTTTTATCTTTATCGGCATCAGCAAAGCTTCCTTTAACATAACCGAACAGCTCGCTTTCGATCAAATCGCCAGGGATGGCTGCGAGGTTTACCTGGACAAATCTCTTGTTTTTCCTCGGGCTTTCCTGATGGATTAACCGTGCTATGAGTTTTTTTCCTGTCCCATTTTCTCCGTAAATGAGAATTCGGCCGTTTGTTGGAGCTGCTTTTTTTATCTTATCTCTCAATTTTTGAATGGAGGAACTTTTTCCAATAAGGCGATACTTCACCTTGATCTTTTCGCGGAGTTGAATATTTTCTTCTTCTAATATTTTATGCTTTAATGCATTTTTAACAGTCAAGACGACCTTCTCCAAGGAGAGGGGTTTTTCCAGAAAGTCATATGCCCCAAGTTTTGTGGCCTTTACGGCTGTTTCTATAGTGCCGTGACCTGAGATCATCACCACCTGAGGATTTTCATCCATCATCTTTATCTTTTTCAGAACTTCAATGCCGTTTATTTCAGGAAGCCAGATATCCAGAAGAATGAGGTCGAAGTTTTGCCTTTTTAGCAGCTTGAGACAATCTTCCCCAGTATCAGCCGTTTTGATAGTATAACCTTCATCTTCAAGGATTCCTTTCAGAGAAGACCTGATACCGGCTTCGTCGTCTATGACAAGAATTTTATCTTTGATCATGCTGGAAGTTGAATGACAAATTTCGACCCATGGGGATGATTATTTTTGACATCGATGGAACCATTGTGTTCGCTTATGATTTTATTAACTATGGCTAACCCAAGGCCAGTCCCTTTCTTTTTAGTCGAAAAATGAGGGAGAAAGAGCTTATCCTTATCCCTAAACGAAATGCCATGGCCTGTGTCTGAAATCTCAATTTTTACTTTCTGGTGTTCTTTGTTGAAAAAAGTTTTGATTTTGATTTCACCTTTTTTGTTCGTAGCGTGTACGGCGTTATCAAGAATATTGATGAACACCCTCTTTATCTGTTCAGGGTCGGTCTGGATGGATGAGGGCACGCGGGATGAAAAGAGCACTTCAAATTTGATATCTGTAAATACTCCTTTAAATAGAGAAACAGTTTGTTCGATGATTTCATGGATATTGGTGGGCTGCATGTGGATTTCAGGCATACGGGCAAAATTGGAAAATTCATCAACGAGGGCTTTTATCGTTCTGGCCTCTTGGATGATGGTGCTCGCCCCTTCATCGATAATCTTATCGTAATTTTTTTTGTTTTTCTTTAATTTTTTAATGATTCTTTCAGCAGAGAGCTGGATTGGGGTTAAGGGGTTTTTGATTTCGTGGGCCACTCGTTGAGCTACTTCTTTCCAGGCTGCGATTTTTTGAGCCTTTATGAGTTGCGTAAGATTCTCGAGTACGACGATCAAACCTGAAAATTTATTGTCCGGTTGTCTCAACGGAGATAATGTTAAAGTAAGCGTTGTGTTTTGGGCCCCAAAGTTTAAATTTATGTTTTTATCAGAAAGTTTGTTTTTATTCTGTATTCCCAATTGAATGTTCTTCAATATGTCTCTATACCTGGGGTAACTGAGGACATCTTTATAGCTTTTTCCGATGAGATTTTTTCCGGGTAAAGCCAGAATTTCCCGGGCAGAAGGGTTTATGGTTGTGATTATACCCTTGGCATCGAGGGTGATCACTCCGGTTGTTATATTATTCAAAATGGTCTCGATGTACTGCTTTCGGGCTTCGAGTTCTGATGTTTTTTGGGCAATGTTGTGCCGACTTTCCTTAAGGTCAGAGGTCATTTGATTGAAAGAATCGATTAGAATTCCAAGTTCATCAGAGGCCGGGTCTTCAACCCTGACATCTAAGTTTCCCCTGGAAACTTCTTTTGTTGCCTGGACCAGCTTTTCAATTGGCACTGTGATAGCCTTTGCCAGGTGAAACCCGATCCAACTGGCAGCAAATATAATAAGGATGGTGATGAAAACAAGTGTGATAAGATAGAAAGTTTTCATAGGGTTCTGCTGTGTTTTCAGCTCTTGGTATCTTTGGACGTAAGAGGTGATGTTGTTGATTTTTTGAGCATAATTTTGGGGAAGGAATTTCCCTGCAATGACTAATACGTTGCCGATATCTGCGATGTGGAAAGGGATGCCACAGCGGATCATTTCCCCATTTCCCATGGGTGTTATACTGCTGAGTATTTCGCCCGACTGCAAAAGTTTCGCAGTGTCTGTTCTGAACTCTCGGTAATCCTTGAGAGGGAGGTTCGGGTTGAGGTAGGCAAACAGTTCTTCATCATCCACGTAAATAACGATTTCATCCAGTTTGTATTCCTTTAATTTTTCTCGCGTGAATTCCATTAAATGCTTTCGGCTTTCAGGGCTCATCAGGTTTTGTTTTTTTATGTTCTTGTTCAACTGCCGGGCGTAGTGAATATTGATTTCTTTACTGTTTATGTGAAATCCATCTGCCAGGCTTTTTGTATCATCCATTATTTTATCCAGGGGCGTTTTGAACCAATATTCAATGTTCCTGCTGATCAAGTCGCTTGCAAAAAGGAAGAGAAGAACGGTGGGGATAAGGGAGAGGGCAATAAAGAATAAGACCAGCTTTGTCTTGAAGTGAGCCCCGGCGACCTTTCTTTTCCTTTCCAGGTAAAGCTTTATTAAATTCCTGCCTAAAACAAAAAGGAGAATGAGGAAAAGGAGAAGTACGATAATCTGGAGAGAAGAAAGGAGAATCGTCGTTATTGAAGTTGGAGGGAACTCCTGAGTTTCGCCTATGAAGAATTCGATAGCAAAAAAGAGAATAATAAGAAGCAAGATAATGACACCCAAGACTCGAGGCCCTTTTTTTGGCTTGTCCGTTTTGATATTCTGGCTACCATTCACCATTTGTTGTTTCCGTTTTAGGGATTATTCTTGGATTCCTTTTCTTGAGCGAGGAATTGCTGGTAATTTTCAGACGTAATTCTCAAGTTTTTTATTACAACACCAGAAGGACCGATGGGCATTCCTTCTTTGTCGTTTAATGTGAATAATACTCCTCCTGCGTTTCCTAAGTGGATGAGAAACTCATCGAGAGCTTCGATTGTGACTTTTTCTCCGGGCTGTTTGAGACCGTCCACTTTCAACTCGCCATCAGCGTAAACCTGGAGCCAGGTTTTTTCAAGAAAAGAAATTTCGAGGCTCAATTTTTCCTCTTCAGGTAAAGACTCCGCTGCAGGCTCGGCTGCAGGTGGCAAAACAGGTTTCTCATCCTGGAAAGGAGTGGAAGCTTTTTGTTCCTCAGGTGGTGGCGGTGTTTCCTTTTTAAGGAAGAAAAGATAGATGAAGCAAAGAAAAATCAGGAAGAATATAATCAGCATAAAAGAGTAGATTATTCTTTTTATTTTTTTGGGAATCACTGGAAGAGCTTTTCTCTTTTTGGGCTTAGATTCCTGGGATTGTTCCTCCAGAAGGGAAGTTTCATAATATCTGTTTAAAACAGAATGCTCTTCCAGTCCGATAAATTTGGCATAGGTGCTGATAATTGCTTTGATAAAAAATTTGCCGGGAAGGACATCTAAGCGGTCTTCTTCCAACGCTTCCAGCAATCTCAAGCTGATTTTAGTCGAGCTCGAAATTTCCTCGAGAGATATACCCCTCAGCTCTCTTTCCCTCTTGAGTTCTTGCCCTACGGATGACACTATTTTGGAATTTTAGGACAAGAAGCATTCCGTGTCAATAAACATAATAAAGGGGACTGGCGACTTTTTCTGTGGGGACTGTCCCCTTTATCCTTTATATTAAAGAAGTAAAAGTGGAAACGGTTCTATTTTTCTAATTTAAGACTTCGCATAGATTGTTTCTTTCTACTTCAAAAGAAGAAAAAGGAGGGAGAATTTAATAAGGCAAAATTGAATCTGAGAGAATAGTAAAAAAATGGAACCGCCCCCATTTTTTGAGGAAAAAAGGAACTTCTTCTTTCAGAAAAGGTTGCCTCTCTCCTTTTTCCGAGCATATAATGTGGAATGATTATAACAGTAATCTGTGAATTGAATGAAGATGGATTTAGAAAAGGCAGCCGAACAGCAGCGAGTGCTTTCCTCCAGGCTAATCTTGGAGTGGGTTGGCAGAGAAATCAGTTTGGTGGCTGGAGCTGACTTCAGTTATGGTTGTGAAGAGAAAGAGATTGGGGCAAGCATAGTGGTCTTAAAGATTCCAGAGTTTGAAGTTGTCGAAACATCCGAAGCCACAAGGAAAGTTGAGTTTCCTTATATTCCCGGCTTTTTATCTTTTAGAGAAGGCCCTGTTTTTTTGGATGCTTTTCGAAAAATTAGAAGAAAACCTGATGTGACTCTGGTTGATGGAAACGGAATTGCCCACCCAAGAAGAATGGGGCTGGCTTCATTTGTTGGGGTTAGTTTGGATATCTGCACGATAGGATGTGCTAAAAAGCCTTTTTTTCCTTTTGCCTTACCTTCAGAGGAGAAAGGGGCATCCACTTTTTTCAGGAATGATAAAAAAGAAAATGTCGGGCTTTGCCTGAGAACCCGTTCAGGTGTAAAACCGATTTTTGTTTCTCCAGGCCACAGGATTGATATTAAGCTTTCCAAGGAAGTTATTCTTCTCTGTTTAAAATACAGGATTCCTGAACCTTTGAGGGAGGCCCACAGACGCGCGAGTGAGATATTTAAATAGACGGGTTTTTTATAGATGCTGACAGCTGAATACTGGTGCAGGGTGGTGGCTTGCAGGTCACGGATAAAAGCGGATTAATTTTCACACTTTCAGGAAGCGGGCAAGGGAGCTGAGGCTTCCCATGAAGCCTATGATTGTCCCTGCTGCTATGAACGCGACGATTTGAAAAAGAGAAAGATGGCGGAAGCTGATGAGTTCATTCAGGGCTCCCAAAGATGTGCCTAAATAGAGAGGGAAAAATTTTATCAGAAGGAAAAGAAGGAAGAGAGAAGCCGTAGCCCCTATGAATCCAAGAATCATCCCTTCCATAAGAAAGGGGATTCTAATGAAAATGTTTGATGCCCCAACCAGGCGGAAAATTTCGATTTCCTCTTTCCGGACAAAAACATTAAGCCTGATAACATTTGAGATGATAAAAAAGGAGGCCAGGATCAATATCCCCCCTAAAAAAAATCCTACAGCCTTGGCGAGTCTACTGAAGGATTCCATCTTTTCCATCCAGTCTCTATTAAATTGAACATCTTCAATCCCTTCCAGACGGCTCATTTCCTGGATGAACGCAAGAGTTTCTGCAGAGGAGATATTTTCGTTTCTGAAGGTCGTCTCAAAGGAAGAGGGAAATGGATTGATGTTTAAGTTATCGATGATTCCTTGAAGTTCAGGAAAATTTTCCTGGAATTTTTCTAAAGCTTGCTCTGAGCTGACGAATTGGATGTTTTTTACAAGAGATGATTTTTTTAGGCTTTCTTCTATAAAGCCCCTCTGCGTTTCAGGAAGGTTCTTTTCAAGAAAAAAGACAAGAAGCATGTTTTTTGAAAGCTGTTTGGCTGTAAAATTGAGGTTGTTGGAAAGAGAGAGGAAAACGCCGAATGTAAGAAAGGACAGGCAGATTATAGTGATAGAAAAAATGTTGCGGACTCTGAACTGCCACAGATTGTTAAGTGTCTCTTTTAGAAAGTATTTAAATTTTTGGATAATCAGAGTAGTTCCTTTCTAATTAATTTTCCCTTATAAAGGAATAGAATTTTCTCGCCGAAATGGCGGATCAGTTCCCGGTCATGAGTGCATATGATAACAGTGGCGCCCTGTTTGTTGATTTCCTTGAAAAGAGTCATGATTTCAGTGGCAAGCTCAGGGTCGAGATTCCCTGTCGGCTCATCAGCCAGAAGAATTTTGGGATTGTTCACCACTGCCCTCGCAATAGCCACTCTCTGTTGTTCGCCGTAGGAGAGTTGAGAAGGATACTCCCACATTTTGTGGTGCAGATTGACCCTCCTCAGGGCATTGAAGGCTCTTCGCCTGATTTCTTTCCGAGGAACCCCGATAACTTGGAGGACCACAGCAACGTTCTCAAACACTCTTTTATGGAAGAGAAGGCGGAAGTCCTGGAAGACGATTCCCATGGTCCTTCTCAGTTTATAAATTTTATGGTCGGGAACTCGAAGGATATTCCTCCTGTCAATGACAATCTGGCCTTGGGTGGGAAGGATTTCTCTAAAAATTATTTTGAGAAGGGTGGATTTTCCTGAGCCACTTGGTCCGGTGATTAAAAAAAAATCTCCTTTATTCACCTGAAGAGTGATATCACTGAGGGCCCAACGAGTGGGTTGGTACTGTTTCCATATATGGTAAAGCTCTATCATCCTAAGTGTGCTAAGAAACCTCAGCGCGGTAGTCATGGGCTTCCTCTGAGGGTGAGTTTATTTCTGGTTTTCCGACGATTTCAAGAAGCGGGATGCAGCTACAGCCGCAGAAGAGTTTTGTTAAAAGTTGGGCATGGATTTCGAGTCCGACAAGGGGCTCATATATTTGGGATTTCATCAACTCAGGGGCAGATTATAACATATCGATTTGAAGATTCAAAGGGGAATAAGTGAGGGGAGGGGAGACAGGCTATAGAGTGAAAAAGTACATAAACCAGCCAAAAAGGATGGCTCCCAGAACCATGAGAAGAAAGAGAGAAACAGCGTATTTTACCTGGCTTTTCCTTTCATTCCTCCTGATGAAGGCTAAGACTATGCAGACAAAAGCAGCGTAAAGAATCATGGAAAAGAGGTGGCTTTTTAAAATCATTTCTTTTTTCCTGCAGCGATATCGTAAGCATCTAGTGCGACGAGATAATTCAGGAGCCCTGCGCCAGCTAAATAAGCTGTGCCGAATTCAAAAGTCGTATTTTTCAAATTTCCCAATCCAAAAGAGAAAACCCTGGAAAGGAGGTAAAAGAATCCATTTCCTATATCAGAAAAAAAAGCAAGAATAGTCAAGGGGTTCTCAGTCTGAAAGGAGTAAATTTTTCCTCCCATGATTAAACCAAGGACTGTCATAGAAGAGATGCAGACGAAAAAGATTCCGCCTTTCCAGTATTTTTTTAGAGAAATATGGCCCAATCCAGGAATGACCCATCCCAGAACTAGGCACCTTATGGACTTAATGTTCATTTGTTTTTGAATACAGATGATAAAAGAAAAGAGGAGCTAAATCAAGTCGCAATCATTTATTCTTCCTGATCCAGGAGATTGGTCATCTGGACAATCTCGATGAGTTTTATTGACATAAAAGACAGTTTCACTATAATTGTAGTTCTTCTTCAATTGTAATTTTTATAAACGGAAAAGTTGTGGATAGGACAAAGACACGGGCTTTAAGAAACTGCTGTTCGGGCTCCGGGAGGAGAATAAAAATCATAAGAAATTACTTCAGGACGTGATTGAAGAAAAAATTCAATCTTAAAGAGAATTTTAAAGGGAAAATGGGAATGCAAAGCTTTTGGGTATATTTAAAGAAATTTTTTCTTTTTTTTCTCGTCATTTCTTCACTCCGTCCATCTGCACAGGGTAACACCAACGGCTATCTTTCTTTTGAGTATAAAAAAGGTCAGAGTCAAGCAGATGTGTCCCATGGGAGTTTCCAGAATGCTCAGGCGGGGATCATATTTTCAGGTAGAATCGCGGCCAAAATTGATTATATTTCCGAAATTCGGCTTACAGAAGAGAGCCAGGTAGAGCTCAATCAAGCTTTAGTAGCTTTCCAAGCCTCAACTTCATTTAATCTTAGCTTGGGCCTTTATCTTGTTCCTTTCGGAAAATACAATCAGTCGAACCGCCCTCATCAGACAATGTTGATAAATGAGCCCCTTAATGTGGAGAAAATGTTTCCCTCAAGTTGGAGAGATATAGGAATCCTTTTAGAAGGGAGAATCGGCAGCTTTTTTTATTCAACTTATTTAGGGAACGGGCTCTCCGAGAGTGAAAACTTGTCTACAGCTCAGCAGTTCAGGGACAATAATGTCGATAAAGGAAAGGGAGGAAGAGTGGGCTTGGCGCTGAGCCAGTGGATTGAAGTCGCTTACTCCTATTTCAGTGGGAAATATGATGAGGATAACAGTCGGGATCTTGTCCTTCAGGGAGCGGATTTAATCTGGTCAGCCAGAACCTTTCAAGTCCTCGCCGAATATTCAAGAGCCCTTTTAGATAATCCTGAAGGTTTGGGGTCTGGAAAGACTGAAGGTTATTTTGTCCAGTTTTCTTTTGATATAGCCGCCCTTCGTCCTATCGTGAGTTACCAGAAGATAAGTTACGAAGATGTGTTCCACGGGCCGGGTTTTATAAATCCTGATATTCCTGGAGCAGGCATATCAGAAAAGAGAAGCCGCTGGTCGCTCGGTTTTGTGTATTTTGCTTCTCAGAATTTTCTTCTTAAATTCGAGTACGATTTTAACCGCGAGAAAGACTTAGAGCTAAAAGATAACTCTTTCTCATTTCAAGCTGCCTTAAGTTTTTAACCTTGCCTCAGAGCTCAACTTCTGATAAAATTCAGTATCAATAAGATTTCACCCTGAGTTCAAAAATAAAGAAGATACTTTTTAAAGGAGTTTTATGGCCAATTTGCTCGTTCTCGGCACTCAATGGGGAGATGAGGGCAAAGGCAAGATTATAGACCTCCTTGCTCCCTCTTTCGACGTGGTGGCTCGCTATCAAGGCGGCCATAATGCCGGACATACGGTCTATGTGAGCGGGAAAAAAGTCGTCCTTCATCTTATTCCTTCGGGTATTCTCCACCGGGGAAAGCTTTGTATAATCGGGAATGGAGTTGTTATTGACCCAAAAGCGTTTCTGGATGAAGTTGAAGAGTTAAAAAAATACGGGGCTGAGATAGATGATAACATCGTGATAAGCAAAAAGGCCCATCTCATACTTCCATATCACTCACTTTTAGAAGGGATTACCGAGGAGAGAAGAGGAGCGAAAAAAATTGGAACAACCTGCCGGGGCATCGGCCCTTCCTATGAGGATAAAATGGCCCGCCGGGGAATCAGAGCCGGGGATCTTTTGGATTTGTCTATCCTCAAGGAAAAGATTGAGGAAAATGTGGAGGAAAAAAATGTTTACTTCGCGCATTATGATAAACCTCTTCTGGATTCGAAAAAGATCTATGAGGAATATGCCTCCTACGCTTCTCGAATAAGAAAATACATAAAAGATGTTTCGTTTCTTTTGAATGAAAAAATTAGAGAAGGAAAATCCATTCTTTTCGAAGGGGCTCAGGGGACCCTTTTGGATATCGACCACGGAACCTATCCTTACGTCACCTCGTCCAGCTCGACTGCCGGAGGAGTATGCACGGGCTTAGGCCTCTCCCCCCTCCAGATCAACTCAATCTTGGGGGTGACGAAGGCTTATACAACCAGGGTAGGAAGCGGTCCTTTCCCCACAGAGATTTTTGATGAGAGGGGAAAATTTCTGCTTGAGAGAGGGAATGAATTTGGGGCGACAACCGGACGTCCCAGACGGTGCGGCTGGTTCGATGCCGTGGCAGTCTCTTATTCCTGCCGCTTGAATGGAATAGATCAGATTGCACTGACTAAGCCTGATGTTCTTGATGATTTTGAAGAAATTATGGTGTGTGTGGGATACAAGTACAAAGGAGACCTGCTCCACAACTTTCCTCCAGAAAACTGGATTCTGGATAAAATCACTCCTCAGTATAAAAAAGTTAGAGGGTGGAGGAAAGAAATCCGAAAAATCGCAGATTTCCCTTCTCTCCCTCAAGCCTTCAAAGATTACCTCAAACTTATCGAAGATTGCATCAAGGCCAAAATTGTTATTGTTTCTACCGGGATGGAAAGAAAAGACACCATTCTGAGAGAGGGAGAGTTAAAAGATATAGTTGACTTGGAGAAGATAAAGGCTGAAATTTAGTCTCTCTTAAACAAAGATCACACCTATGGCAAAAAAATTCTTGCGGTGGATTGAAATAGACCGCTCAGCTCTCATTCACAATATCCATCAATTCCGCAAATTAATTGGAGAAAAAAGAAAACTCTTGGCAGTGGTGAAAGCCAATGCCTACGGTCATGGGATTCTGGCAGTTTCAAAGATAGCTTTAAGAGCAGGAGCTGATTGGCTGGGTGTGGATTCTCTTGAAGAAGGACTCCTGCTTCGCAAAGAGGGATTCAATTGTCCGATTCTTACTGTGGGCTACATTTCTATTGAAAATTTAAAAGAAGCTGTAATCAATAATTTGCGGCTCACCGTCTACAATTTGGAAACTATCGGCCGATTAGCAGAAGTTTGCCGCCAACTTCAAAAAAAGGCTAATCTTCATGTGAAGGTTGAAACAGGAACCTTTCGTCAGGGGCTAATGGGGGAGGATGTCCTTTCTTTTATTCGGAAAGTTCAAGAGTTCCCTGAATTGGTTGTTGAGGGAGTTTCATCTCATTTTGCCAATATCGAAGATACGACAGACCATACCTATTCCCAATTCCAGCTCGAGAATTTCGAGAAAGCTATTCGAAGACTGAAGAGAAATAAAATTGAAATCCCGATCAGGCATATGTCCTGTACAGCATCAACTATTCTATTTCCTCAGACTTATTTTGATTTAGTTCGAGCCGGAATAGGCCTTTATGGTCTTTGGCCTTCAAAAGAAACCTATCTTTCCTGCCTTCTTCAAAAACGTCAGCCGCTTGTTCTGAAGCCGGTTCTTTCCTGGAAAACAAGAGTTGCCCAAATAAAAAAAGTTCCAAAGGGGTCCTTTATTGGATATGGTTGTACATACAGGACAACTCGAGAGAGTGTACTTGCTGTGCTTCCAGTAGGTTATTATGACGGCTATAGCCGTAGCTTATCAAATTCATCTTATGTTTTAATCAAGGGACAGAGAGCTCCTCTTCGAGGAAGAGTGGCTATGGATTTTGTCATGGTCGATGTCACGGATATTCCCGGGATAAATCTGGAAGATGAGGTAATTCTTATCGGAAGAGATGGAGAAGAAGCTATTACTGCTGATGACCTTGCTTCTTTGGTCGGAACGATTAATTATGAAATTGTGTCTCGGATTAGTCCCTATATTTCCAGGATTGTTATATAAAAGTTTTTCCTGTTTTATAAATAATAAAGTCTAATAAATCGGTTCTCTTCCATTTTGTGTGGGTAATGATCATAAAATATTCGTGAATGGCTTCGCTCCCAATCAGATTTTTCACGCCATTCCCTCTTCTCTCTTCTCAGCGGATGCGGAACTCGCTGCGCCTGCAATGACAAATATAACAAGAAATACATTTCACTCTACCTCATAACTTTGGGACAAAAATCAAAGAAATATATTTTGGTATTATAATGTGGTTAGAGCATTTTCCTGACAAACTTAAATTGACTTCAATCGGGGATTTGGCTAAACTCTTAGCCACCGGCGGTGTAGCTCAGGAGGTTAGAGCATGCGGCTCATATCCGCAGTGTCGGGGGTTCGAGTCCCTCCACCGCCACTTCAAAGCCATTCTTCGGAACAGGCTGGCGGGAAAGTCAATTTCCAGGCATGTTTGTATGAGCTGAGCCCAATTTCAGAAAAGATTTGGACCAGAGTCAGGATAAAATGATTTTAGAGAGAATTAAAGAGACCATCCAGGAATTCAGACTTCTTGAAAAAAAGGACAATATTCTTATCGCTTATTCAGGTGGGGTAGATTCTACAGGGCTGCTCAACGTACTCCTTGAACTTCAAGAGAAATGGTCTTTTAAGCTTTTCTTGGGCCACTTTAACCACAAGCTTCGCCAGGAAGCAGAGGAAGATGAACAATTTGTCAGAGGTGTGGCCCAGAAATATTCTCTTCCGCTTTTTGTTCAAAGTGAAGATGTTCGTTCTTATGCGAGAGTCAGGAAGCTGAACATCGAGGAGGCAGGAAGAGAGCTCAGGTATGATTTCCTGAAAAAAACCGCTCTTGAGATTGGTAAAGCCAAAATTGCCACAGGACATACCATGACCGATCAGGCTGAAACTTTTCTTATGCGGCTTATGAGGGGAAGCGGGCTTCGAGGATTGGCGGGAATCTATCCTGTTGTGGAGGGAAAAATTGTCAGGCCTCTTCTTCAGGTCGAACGTGAGGATATCGAAACCTATCTCAAAAGGAGAGGGGAAGAATTCCGTGTCGATGAAAGCAATTTTGATAGGCGTTTTTTGAGAAACAGGATCAGGTTGGATCTTCTTCCTTATATAAGAAAAAATTTTGAGCCTAAAATCATCCTCCGCCTGAGCGAGATAGCTTCCATCGTTCGTGAAGAAGACAGTCTGTTGGAAAAGATAACTCAGGAAAAAGCTAAAGGAACGATTTCAAAAAAGAACAATCAGATTTCTCTCAAACTGGAGTCTCTCTCTTCTCTTCAAAGAGCGCTGGCGAGGCGGGTTGTAAGGGAATTTATTTCAGAGTTAAGGGGAAATCTGAGAGAGATTTCTTTTGGAGATGTAGAATCCGTTTTAGGTCTGAGTGAGGGGAAAGAGTATACTTTAAAAAAAGACCTTATTTTAAGAAGAGAGCGGGGTCAGATATTTTTAAAAAAGAAAAATTCTCCCAAAATTAGATATGATTACATATGGAATGGGGAAGAGACTCTTGAAATCAAAGAACTCAAATTGAAATTTCAAGGGAAAAAAATTAGGAAAAGAGATTCTCTCTGTCTTAAATTCGATGATCATTCCATAGCTTTCCTGGATTTTGGGAAACTCAAGTTTCCCCTTTTGGTACGAAACCGCAGAGAGGGAGATCGATATCAACCGTTAGGAGCGCCTGGCCGGAAAAAACTCAAGGAAATAATGAGAGCTAAAGGTATCCCCTTATCCGAGAGAGAAAGGCCACCGGTTTTTATCTCAGGAGAGGAGATAGTCTGGATCCTTGGACTTCCCGTCTCTGATAAATTTAAGATCAAAAGGGAGACATGCGATATTTTTGAGATTAGAAAATATTAATAGCGTTCCTTTCAAATCTTTCTTTTAACATCTTATGAATAATTGTCCAAAGTCAAGGTCTTACCTTTTCTAACCTTTTGGGGTGAAGGAAGCTACTTTTAAAGGTTAACTGAAAAGGAAGAAATATCACCTATGAATTCATCTTAAAGGGGTATTGACGAAAACCGAGAATAAAGTATATTAAATGTATAAAAAAAGTGCTCTCTTGCAAATATTCTCAAAATGGAATAAAATCGTTAAAAGACGGGGATGGAAAATAGGATGATCAGGAATAAAACCTCATCGAGCCGGAAAGGATTCTCCCTGATAGAAATCCTGATTGCTATAGGAATAATAGGTATTATGGCAATTGCATTTTATCCGAATATCATGAACACGTTGGAGACAAGGGAATTAGAGAATGCTGCAAGAGATGTCATGACAAATTTACAGAGGACTAAATTTCAGGCAGTTAAAACAAGATTGAACCACCGGTTGAGATTTTCGAATGAAAGTTACGGGTGGGCTTATTTCATTGAAAGAGAAGATAATCCGGGCGTATGGAATACAATGCCTGGATTCGGACTAAAAACAATCCCATCGAAATTTAATGTGACCGTAAATTTTCCAATAGTTGTTGTGAGTGGAAAATCTTGTCCTACTGTCCAATTCTCGCCGTTGGGTTTTATCTCAAACTACAGCATTTCACAAAACAGCATGACTGTGCAGAGTGAAAAATTGGAAAATCAGAACAAACCAGATCTGAGGGTAATCAGTGTGTTTGTCGGGGGCACTGTTCAGTACGCTAAAACTCAGAGTGAATAAAAATGACTATCTTGAATAAAATTACCGGTCGCAGGTTAAAAGTTTCCGGGGAGCAAGTGTTCAAGAACAATTCTGGGGAAGACGTGAAAAGTAAAGGTTTTTCACTGATAGAAGTTTTGATAGGGATTGCTCTTGTTGGGGTTGCCCTGATGGGATTAGCCCAGCTGTTCACTTTTAGTATTATGAACAATTCTCGCTCGGATAGAATGACAAATGCAATTTTTTTGGCACAGCAAAAGATAGACTTTCTCAGGAATCAGCCTGCCCCTGGGTTGCAGCTCCTGGCCTTGAACTTGAGTCCGATTGATGAACAAATGGATATCAATAGTGATGGAATAATTGATTATAGAAGAATTACTCAGATTCAGGAGCAGACAGGTTTTTCTTGGGATGTGAGAGTCCGGATCTTTTCAGGAGCCCAGGCAGGAGTGGATACAGCTACGCTAATCCAGAATCTTGACAACCGGTATAAAGTCAGAGCTGATATAAGCACAGTTATCAGCAGGTGATTGATTGGCCATGGAAAAACAGGAAAGGAACGAGATGAAAAAAAGGACTTCAAATAGAATTTCTCAGTCTTTAGCGAGGCACCCGAGGCCCGGGTTTACCCTCGTGGAGATTTTAGTCGGTGGTTCTATCATGCTGATTATCGTGCTAGTCTCTTTAACTCTGTTTGTGGGAAGCAATAAAATTTCCGTTGACCAGCAGCAGTTTGCAGCGCTTCAGCATGATGTTCGTTCTGCCATGTTTTTCGTCTCCAGGGATATAAAATCCATAGGA
>Ga0209991_10000524_pt1 | contig 16810 bp, 15 predicted proteins | sample ChitaG_FD_183167 | JGI IMG/M metagenome (GOLD analysis project Ga0209991, IMG submission 183167) | Deep subsurface microbial communities from South Pacific Ocean to uncover new lineages of life (NeLLi) - Chile_00310 metaG (SPAdes)... | ecosystem: Environmental > Aquatic > Marine > Oceanic >...
AATTAAAAAGGGATAAAAGCTGCGTGTTTTCGGAATCCAGTGCCCTGAGCCTCCTTGACTTGTCGTATGATTAATTATATATCAATAACCTTGTTTAAGGAGGAAAGATGGACACCGAAAGACAGGACAATCTTCCTCGAGTGGAGATAGGAATCCTCGGAGGAACAGGGCTTTATGAGATTGAGGGAATTGAGGACATTGAGGAGATCAAGTTAGAGACACCTCTTGGAAGCCCATCAGATGCCTACATCACAGGTTCTCTGGAAGGGAAAAGAGTCGCCTTTCTCAGCCGCCATGGCAGAGGACATCGAGTCTTGCCTTTTGAAATAAATTATCGAGCGAACATTTGTGGTTTTAAAATGCTGGGCGTGGAGAGGATCATCTCTGTCAACTCAGTTGGTTCACTCAAGAAGGAGATAAAACCAAGAGATATTGTTTGTTCAGACCAGTTTTTCGATAGAACTCGAAGGAAAAGCTCATTTTTTGGCGAAGGGATTGCCGCCCACGTGAGCTTTGCCCAGCCGGTGTGTCCTGAGCTTTCAGGAATCCTCTTCAGTTCCGGAAAGGAGCTCGAGTTGACAGTTCATCAGGGAGGAACGTACATCTGTATCGATGGGCCAGCTTTTTCTAGCAAAGCTGAGTCCAACACTTACCGTTCTTGGGGATGCGATGTTATCGGTATGACTAGCGCCACAGAAGCAAAATTGTGCCGTGAAGCAGAAATTTGTTATGCCACTATGAATCTAGTTACAGATTACGATGCCTGGCATGCTCTCGAGGAGCCGGTTACAATTGAGATGATTTTGGAGAATATGCGCTTGAATATTGACAATGCCAAGGCTATCATCAAGAAAACCGTAGCTACTCTCAGCGTCCAAAGAAGCAGTGGGTGTGGGTGTGCTCAAGCACTAAAAAATTGTATTATTACCAATCCCGACCTCATTCCAGAGGATATTAAAGACAAGCTGCGTTTTATCATAGGAAAATATATCAAATAAAACTGGATAGATCCCATGAGTTTGATTATTGTCGGTTCTATAGCCTTTGATACCATCGAAACTCCCTACGGAAGAAAGGAAAAGATCGTGGGGGGATCGGGCACTTATTGTTCTTTGGCTGCGAGTTTTTTCACTCAGCCAATGATCGTAAGTGTAGTGGGAGAAGATTTCCCTGATGAAATAATCGATCTTTTTAAAAAGAGAAAAATTGATATTCAAGGAATAGAGGTTCGATCCGGAAAGACCTTCCACTGGGAGGGCCGCTATGGCGATGATCCCAATCAGAGGACTACTATCAAGACAGAATTGAATGTCTTTGAAGATTTTCGCCCACAGCTTCCTCCAGAATACAGGCTCGCCGACCTTGTTTTTCTTGCCAACATCGATCCTGACCAGCAAGAAGAAATCCTTAATCAGGCACAAAAACCGAAGCTTACGGCAATGGATACCATAAATTTGTGGATCAATAGCAAACCTGCCTCGCTTTTGAGAGTTTTAGAGAGAGTGGATATGTTTTTTGGGAATGATGAGGAAATAAGGATGCTGACTCACGAGACTAACCTTATCAAAGCCGGGAAAAAGCTTCAGGAAAGAGGACCTTCGATCATCATAATAAAGAAGGGAGAGCATGGAGCCCTGGTTCTGGGGAAGGAATTTGTTTTCGGAGTGCTGGCTCATCCCTGTGAAGAAGTTGTTGATCCGACAGGGGCAGGAGATTGTTTTGCCGGAGGTTTTTTGGGCTATCTGGACAAGGTCAGGTCTTTCGATCCCAAGGAGATTCGCAAAGCCGCTGTCTACGGAAGTGTCCTGGCCTCTTTTGTCATCGAAGACTTTGGTATCGACCGACTTAAATCTTTATCTCTTTCAGAAATAGAAGAGCGCTATCTTGAATTTAAGAGACTCGTTTCTTTTTAAGTGGGGGGTCAGGTCTTGTTTTTTGCCTTTTAACTTATCTTTTCTCATATTGAGACTTAGCTATTTTATTCCCAGGATATTAAAAGGCAAAAAACAAGACCTGACCCCCTCTATTTGATGCGGTAAAACCACATTAGAGGCAGCCAGAGTTGGTGCCCATAGGGAATTTTCTTGTGATTCACAAGGACTTCAACATTATCCCATTCATGAATTAGATTGAATAGCTCGAAGAGGTCATCGACCTCAGCAGGAGTATAAGTAGAAGAATGGCGAGTCCACTCTCCGCTCCCTTCCTCTTTGTAGGAGGGATTCTTTTTGGCGAGCTTCACTGCTTTCTTATAATTCGGTGAGGTTTTATGCCCAAAGATCAAAGTGATTTTGAAGGATTTGGCCTGAGTAGAGGGATGGAGGATACTGTCTAGTTTTTCCTCCATTTCTTTGTTGTTTTTTCTTTCTTTTTTGTCTGTCACTATATCCTGCTATATTTTATTTCATAATTTCTGAAATCCGATAATTTCTTTCTTAAACTTTATTACCCTTTGACTTTTTATCCTAGATTATTCATAAAAAATGCCGATCCTTTCTCCAATTAAAGCAATATCAGGAAGTTACCCTGATATTGCTCAAAATCCTGATAAGTACTCTTCCTGAAAAATCTATTTATATTAATCGGCATTTTTTCCCTCACGGCGAGCCGATCTCACGGCATCTGCTGCGTTGCGGCCCATTCGCAGTGGACGACCACAGCTTCACGGTCCGACGCCTTGCATCTGCGGTAACCTCGACTCGTGAATAATCTAGGTTATAAGATATGGCTTTGATTTTGTCAAATCAAAGGATGAGCATGCAGTCGCCGTAGCTGTAAAATCTGTATTTATTGGATATGGCCTCCTTGTAGGCTTTTTTAATGAAGCCTCTGCCAGAAAAAGCTGCTGCTAACATCAGTAGAGATGATTTAGGAAGGTGGAAATTGGTTAAGAGCCTGTCTACGACTTTAAACTTATAGCCTGGATAGATGAAAAGCTCGGTGGAAGCCTTGCCAGGCCTGATTTTTCCATCTATGAAGGCACTTTCTAAAGCCCGAACAGAAGTTGTTCCTACAGCTACCACGGATCGTGTTTCTTTTTTTGCATTGTTTATTATCTGTGCTGCCTTTCGACTGATGAAATAGTTTTCTTCGAGCATTTGATGATTTTCTATGCGCTTGATTCTTACTGGCTGGAAAGTTGCCAGCCCGACATCCAGCGAGATCTGGACAATTTCGACTCCTTTTGATTGGATTTCCTCCAGAATTTTGGGAGTGAAGTGTAGCCCTGCAGTAGGAGCAGCTATGGCACCTCCTTTTTTGGAAAAAACGGTCTGGTATCTTTCTAAATCCAGTGCCCGTAAGTTTTCGTTTTTTTTCTTCCGCTTGATATAAGGAGGAAGAGGAGCAAAGCCTGCTTTTTTTAGCTTTTTAAGGATATCCCCTGAAGAAAATCGGATCACTCTTTTTCCCTCCCGCCCAACTTCTACGATTTTACCCCGGAACTCCCCAGAGAAAGAAATGATATCCCCGAGCCTGGCTTTTTTGGCGGGACGACAGAGAACTTCCCATAAGCCCTCCTGGCTTTCCTTTAAGAAAAGAAATTCTATTTCTTTTTCACCTCTCTTACCCCATACTTTTGCAGGAATGACTCTTGTATTATTGAGGACTAGGACATCTCCTTTTTTCAAATAACGGGGCAGCGCCTTAAATTGAGAATGGATGATTTCGCTAACACGACGGTTGAGGATCATCATCTTCGATTGGTCCCTCTGCGCGAGTGGCTTTTGGGCAATGAGTCTTTGGGGGAGGGTATAATCAAAATCATGTATTAACATTTTTCAAACATTGGGGTCACCCATTACTCATTACTCTTTGAATAATTTTTTCTGTGATGAGGGAGACAAGAGGCCTAAGTGGGCATAGGCCTTTGCGCTTACTTTGCGGCCTCGGATTGTTCGCTCTAAAAATCCGATACGCATCAGAAATGGCTCGTAGATGGATTCAATTGTGTCTTTTTCTTCATCGATTGCTGCAGCAATCGTGGTGATTCCCACCGGACCCCCATTAAAATTTTCAATGATGGTTAAGAGAATTTTTCTATCCACTTCATCCAGACCGAGAAAATCGACCTCCATCATGTCCAAAGCTTTGGTGGCTTCCTCTGCTGTGATTTTTCCCGTGCCCTTCACATCGGCATAATCTCTCACTCGCCTTAATAATCTGTTGGCGACTCTAGGAGTTCCTCGGGAGCGGTGGGCGATTTGTCCAGCTCCTTTATCATCGATCGAAACCTTAAGGATAGAGGCAGACCTTTTGATAATCTTTGTGAGATCCTCTTTTTTGTAGTAATCGAGACGGTGGATGATGCCAAATCTTCCCCTTAGAGGAGGTGTTATCCGCCCTGCTCGAGTTGTTGCACCGATCATGGTGAATTTCTTTAGATGCAATTTGTGGCTTCGGGCGCTTGGCCCTTGACCGATGATGATATCCAACCTAAAGTCTTCCATGGCTGAGTAGAGAATTTCCTCCACAGATGGGTGGAGCCGGTGAATCTCATCAATGAAGAGAATTTCTTTTTGCTGCAGATTTGAGAGGATGGCGGAAAGGTCTCCAGTCCTTTCGATCACCGGTCCTGATGTGGGCTTGATTCCAACTCCCATCTCTTTAGCGATGAGGTAGGCGAGGCTGGTTTTTCCCAATCCAGGAGGTCCGTAGAGGAGAACATGGTCAAGGTGCTCGTCTCTTTTTTGAGCTGCTTTGATAAAGATTTTCAAGTTTGACTTAAGGGTTTTCTGCCCGATGAATTCTTCAAAGCTTCGTGGGCGGAGACTGTCTTCAAAGAGAAGGTCTTCTTTAGTTCTGACTGGACTCAGGACTGCTTCCATTCTTTTCTTTCTCTTCCCTCAATCTCTTGTTGCGTTTATCTCCTGCTATTTAACAAGGTGGGTTTGATAAATCAAGCCCCTACGACAACAATTTCAAATTTTTGCCATTTTTTTCAGGCTTTCTTTGAGGAGTTTTTCAAAACCTGCCTCAAGTGTTAACGTTTTTATGGTTTCATCCACTATTCTTTCAACCTCATTTCTTTTAAAGCCCAGGTTCATGAGAGCTGATATTATGTCTTCTTTTTCCTGAGAGCTTTTTCCTTCGAGCACGTTTTCTTTTTTGTCGAGTTTTTCTTGGAGTTCGAGGGCGATGCGCATGGCTGTTTTTTTTCCGATTCCGGGAATAAGGGATATGCGAGTGACATCACTCTGCCTAATGGCATCTTCAAGGTCTGAAGCTTCTATTCCTGAGAGGATGTTCAGGGCAAGCTTGGGACCGATTCCTGAGATAGTGATTAATTTCAGGAATGTTTCTTTCTCCTTTTCTGTGGCAAATCCGTAGAGGGAAAGAGAATTATCGGTGACGTGTGTATAGATAAAAAGTTCTGCAGTTTCATTGAGCTCTCCAAGATTGAGATAGGTAGAAAGGGGAATCCAAGCGCGGTAACCGACCCCCCCGATATCGAGGATAATCTGGTTGGTTGATTTTTGAATGAGGTTACCTTTGAGATAGGCAATCATATTTTCTCTTTATTTTTCCTTTTCGATTCTTCTATTTTCTGCTGAAAAATCCTTGAGTTTAGATGGCAGTAAGCTGTTGCTAGGGCGTCTGAAGCATCTGTCTCCAGCTTTTCGTCGTCTAGGTTGAGGAGCGTTTTGACCATTATCATGACCTGATTTTTATCTGCACGGCCATAACCCGTAACCGCCTTTTTTATCTCCAGAGGAGAATATTCATAGAGAGAACAATTATGGGTCGCAATAGCCACCAGAGTTGCACCTCTTACCTGGCCAAGGGTGATGGCAGTTTTAATGTTCTGGGCATAAAAAAGATTTTCAATGGCCACCTCCTCAGGTTCAAAGGTAACTATGATATCCTCCAGGCAAGATCTTATTTTATTTATTTTATGATGAAAGAGCTGGCTGCGGGCGGGCCTTATCACCCCATATTTCAGGGCTGAATACGTGTTTTGGGAGTATTCAATTATGCCGTAACCTGTAGATTGTAGGCTGGGATCAATTCCGAGGACCCTCATCAGACTAATTTTTCAGCTCGAGTATTTGGCAATTTCCTCTTCATCTAGGTCAAAGTTGGCCCAAACGTTTTGAACGTCATCATGGTCCTCTAGTTCTTCCATCAGCCGGAGAAGCTGTTGAGCTTGTTTTCCCTCCAACTTAACATAATTCTGTGGGATATAACCCAGATTGGAAGCAGCTAATTCAATGTTGTGTTCTTTCAATGCATTGACCACTGATTCATAATTTTCTGGAGGAGTAAAGATTTCATAGTTGCTTCCATCTTCCTTTAAATCCTCTGCTCCTGCTTCAAGGATGATATCCAGGAGTTCATCCTCTGAGGCGTTTGATTGTTCGACAACGACATATCCTTTTCGTTTAAACATCCAGGAGACACATCCTGATTCGCCAATGTTTCCACCGTTTCTGGAGAAGACATGCCTTAGCTCAGAGACTGTTCTATTTTTATTGTCGGATAAAGCTTCCACATAGATAGCCACACCGCCCGGCCCATATCCTTCATAGGCGATCTCTTCATAGCTTACCCCTTCTAATTGGCCTGTGCCTTTCATGATGGCCCTTTTGATGTTATTAGAAGGCATATTCACTGCTTTGGCGTCAGAGATAGCTTTTCTCAATCGAGGGTTAGTATCAGGCTCTCCTCCACCGATGCGGGCAGATGTGGCTAGTTCTCGGATAATCTTCGTGAATATTTTCCCTCTTTTGGCATCCTGGGCTGCTTTTTTATATTTGATAGAATGCCATTTTGAGTGTCCTGACATCTTATCTCCTTGACGATTTAATCGAAAAAATTCTAACACAAATAATAAAGCCATGCAAATTGAGGGGACGGTTCTACTTTTTATGGTAGGGGCTTGATTCATCAAGCCCACCTGTGAAGAGATAAGGAAAGGGGAAAAGGAAAGGGGACAGGCTACTTTTTTTGCATTATTCAATGTCATTGCGAGTGACCAGAGGGAGCGTGGCAATCTCTCCTGCTGGATGAAAGAGCAGCCTGTCCCTTTTTATGTTGCAAGAGACCAGAGAGACCATATAAATTTGGATAGAAGGTTCGTTTTATGGTATGAATATTATGTTGTTTGGAAATTTTATTTTTGGTGAGGGAGAATAAAGCGCATGGAATATGGATGTCGATCAATGGTGGGCAAGATTAAAAGCATTTTACTCAAACATCCCAGGGAAGCATTCATAACTGAGGAAAATATCCGTACTCAGTGGAGAGAACTTAATTATGTGGGCGAGCCTGATTATAGGAAGGCATTGGCAGAATACGAAGAATTCCTAGATTTGCTCAAGAAGGAAATACCGGAAATTCACCTCCTGCCAAGGTGTGATAAGACCGGCCTTGATTCAATTTATGTCCATGATCCTGTGCTCATTACAGAAAAAGGAGCAATACTGTGTAATATGGGAAAGCAACAGCGAAAAGGCGAACCCGAAGCCACAGGTGATTTTTTGCGTGAATTAAACATTCCGATATTGGGATTGATTGCTGGTGAAGGCAAGTTAGAGGGGGGAGATGTCGTATTGCTGAATGAACATACCATGGCTATTGGCTTGGGCTACAGAAGCAATGAAGATGGGATTCAGCAACTAAAGGAACTGACTTTAGATTTTATTGATGAATTTTATGTTGTCCCACTCCCTCACTGGGAAGGACCGGATGATGTGATGCATTTGATGTCTCTCATCAGTCCTGTGGATTACAACCTGGCTGTGGTATATTCGCGCCTCCTTCCTGTTCCTTTCCGCGAGTGGCTTCTAGAAAGAGAGATCGAGTTAGTGGAAGTTCCTGATTCTGAATTCGGAACCATGGCTACAAACATCTTGGCTCTTGGTCCACGCCGCTGCCTTATGCTTTCTGGAAATCCTCTCACAAAAGAGATGCTTGAAAAGAAGGGAATTGAAATCTTTGAATATAGCGGAGAGGAGATCTCTCTAAAGGGACTGGGCGGGCCGACCTGCCTCACAAGACCCCTTCTTCGTCTTTAACAAAAAAGGAACTACTTTGGGACAAAGCTTTATATTTAATATCGTTTTTGAAAATTCTGTCTCTTATTACCTAATTTGTTAAGTATCCGGCTCGGTGGGTGATTCGGTAGTTTTTATTTCTCTGATTTTGTTTTTTATCATGGAGAGTTTTTGATCCTCGGGAAAATCAGAAAGAAAAATATTCTCATAATCTTTAATCAATTTTTTGAAATCCCGACTTCCCATCGTAATATCTTTTCTCAACTTCTCATTCAAACGCTTCGCGATTTCATGTCTGGGTGCGATTTCTAACGCTTTTTTATTAAATTTGTAGGATTTTAAGGGTGTTACTACCATGAGGGTATCCCCAGGTGTTATGACATTTTCAAAAAAATATTCGAGAGCCTCTTTAATTTTCGGAAGATAATCTGTTATCTCGAACATAAGAACAAAGTTTCTGGAAACTTCAGGAGCAAATTTTTTCCTTGCCTCTTTTTTTCCCAGTACTGTTTCTTCGCTTTCTATGTTTGTCTTTTTAATCAGATACACGGCCTCTATCTTCTGGAGCTTGCCGTCTTCATAAACTTCAAAGTCATTTATTTTTAAGTTGCCTACGAATTTGCTCCCTTTAAATACTCTTACAGGCACTTCAATATTAATAACGGATACATCATGAGAGGGTTCCTGTGCGAATAGTGCCATGCTCAAAGTCACAGCTGCAAGTATATGAATGGGCTTTTTCACCTGGTTCAACCCTTTTATTGAATTATACATTATTTATTCCAAACTGGTACCACATAGCTTTCATCATTATTTTATCACGCTAAAGATTTAGGTCAAATAGGAAAAAATAAAAGGAAAAACTGTAATTGGGCAGAGGCCAAAATCATTTTGTCGAAAAGCAAAGTTGATTTTATTGAGAATTTATACCAAAATATTCAGGCTGAAAAAGCATGAATGAGTAATATGAAAAAGATAATAAGGGATAACGTTTCAAGAATTGAGCGATATAAGCCAGGGCTACCTCTAGAAGTTATCAAGAGAGAGTTTGTACCAGAAGGAGAGATAAACAAGCTCGCTTCAAACGAAAATCCTTTGGGTCCCTCCCCTCTTGCAATTCAGGCAATCAGGGAATCTCTGGAAGAGGGCAACCTGTATCCTGATGATAGCTGCTATGATTTAAAGAAATGTTTAGCTGAGCATCTGGGGATCTCTTCCAAGAATCTATGTGTCGGAAATGGCACAACCGAGCTCATCTTGCTTCTGGGAGTTGCTTTTTTGAATCCAGGAGAGACTTTTATCACAAGTCAATCCTCTTTCATCATGGCGAAGATGGTCGCCCAGATAATGGATAACAGGCTGGTGGAGGTTCCTCTAAAAGAGTACCGGCATGACCTGGATGCCATTTTAGATGAGGTAACCAGTAACACAAAGATAATCTATTTTGATAATCCAATGAATCCCATTGGCACCATGATAACCGACCAAGAGTTTTCAGAGTTCATGGAGAGGATCCCCGAGGATGTTTTGGTAGTGTTTGACGAGGCATATTATGAATATGTAACTAAAGAAAACTATCCGAAATCACTGAAATTCATTGAGCAAGGAAAGAACGTAATCGTCCTGCGCACTTTTTCTAAGATGTATGGTTTAGCCGGCTTGCGGGTTGGATACTGCATAACAAAAGAGGACTTTGTAGATGCCATCGAAAGGGTCAGTCCTCCATTTTCTGTTAACAGATTCGCTCAAATTGCTGCCATAGCGGCGCTGGAGGATAAGGAACACATAAAGAGAACTAAAGAAATAAATGAGTCAGGTAAGAAATTCCTGTATGAGAATTTCGAGAAAATGTCTGTGTTTTACATACTATCCGAAACAAATTTTATAACCACAGATTTGAAGACAGATGCAGAGAAAGTATGTGAGGATCTCCAGAAAAAGGGAGTGATTGTCAGGCCTTTAACCATGTATGGGAAACCCACATTTTTGCGGGTGACAATCGGGACACAAGAACAGAACAAAAGATTCATCGAAGTGTTCAAACAAATCTATCAGTAAAAAAGAAAAAAGATATATAATTACCGAGCTTTTTAAACAGAGCGAAAGTTAAGAGAATGTCTCCAAAAGAAGAAACCAGGGTTTTACTGGGTAATGTGGCCATAGCAAGAGGAATTGTTGAGGCTGGATGTCATGTTGTTACCTCATACCCAGGTACGCCCAGCTCCGAAATAGTTCCTGGAGTAGTAGGATTCAAACAGGAGTTGGGGTTGAATACTTACGTAGAGTGGTCAACGAACGAGAAAGTTGCCTTTGACAATGCCTTGGCAGCTTGTATGACAGGGAAGAGGGCAGCAGTAGCTATGAAGCAGGTAGGGCTAAATGTTGCTTCTGATTCTCTGATGAGTTCCGCATATACAGGAGTTATTGGGGGATTGGTAATAGTCAGCTGCGATGATCCAGGACCTCACAGTTCACAGACCGAACAGGATTCGCGCTTCTTTGCCATGTTCGCAAAAGTACCTGCCTACGATCCATCAACGCCTCAAGAAGCTAAAGAGATGGTGAAGGAAGCGTTTGAACTCTCGGAGAAATTTCAGATCCCTGTCCTTTTACGGCCCACAATAAGAGTATCTCATGCCAAGCAGAGTGTGAAACTTCTCCCTGTTAAATCTCTCGACCGTCAGGCAAATTTTGAAAAAGATCCAGATCGTTGGGCAGCTACTCCTAGATACAGGCTTATGCTTCATACAAGGCTAAATAAAGCCTTAAGGAAAATACAAGAAAGATTTGAAAAAAACACTAAATGGAACTATGAAGTGGGAACTCGCCGTACGGGATCCCTAGGTATAATCACCTGCAGTGTAAGTTTTTCTATTATCATGGATATTTTGGAGGAAACGAACTTAAAAGATACAATAAATGTCCTGAAGATCGGGACACCTTTTCCACTTCCACAGAAAAGAGTCGCGGATTTTATTGGAAGACACAAGAAGGTTTTGGTGATTGAGGAGACTGATTCTGTGATTGAATCTCAAATTATTGACAAAAGCAAGGTGCTTGGGAGATTGAGCAGCCACATTCCTTTACAGGGTGAGCTCGCTCCTGAAGTGATTCATGATATTTTGGCAGATATCTTGAAAGAACTTGGAATAGTCCATAAGGAAATGGAAGAGAGTCCAGATACAAAGCTCGATAAGCTTATCGAAAGTCTGGATCTTCCTATCCGAAGGCCCACATTGTGTGCCGGCTGTCCTGAAAGGGCAGCATTTTTCGCGATAAGAAGAGCTATTCCCAAGGCAATCTATACCAGCGACATAGGCTGCTACACCCTCGGATTGAATCTTAAAGCAGTGGATACAGTTCTCGATATGGGGGCTGGGATCACGCTGGCAAGCGGTTTCTATCAATCTTATCATCAGGATAAAAAAGATGTAGCCATAGTGGCGACCATGGGTGATTCCACCTTCTATCATTCAGGCACTGCTTCACTTATGAATGCTGTCTACAATAATGCGAGATTTGTCTTGGTCCTCCTGGACAACGAAATAACCGCCATGACAGGAATGCAGCCTACTCCCGGATTAGGAATCACCGCTGATGGGAGTGAGGGCAGGAGAATACCTCTGGAGGAACTTGTTAAAGGATGCGGGATAGAATGGATTAAAACCATAGATCCTTATGACGTCGAAGGATTGATAAGTCTCTTAAAAAGAGCAAGAAAATATTCACAGAAACCCAAGGGTGGGATTGCTGTGATTATTGCAAGACATCCCTGCCTTATCCGGTATCCCGAGGCCTGCATCGAGAATCCTGTAAGAGTGGAAATAACCGATGACTGCAACGGTTGCATGTATTGTATTGATTATTTTGAGTGCCCTGCACTCCTAATGAGTGAAGAGACGAATCTTGTAGAGATTGACCGAAATCTCTGCACAGATTGTGGTATTTGTATATATGCATGTGCAAGAGGTGCAATTATTCCAGTTTAGGACTGAAATGAGCTGCTAGCTGGATAACATATTTTATATTAGAAATGAAAGTACAGATCATTTTAGCAGGAGTTGGAGGACAGGGGATATTGTTTTCTTCAAGGCTCTTTTCTGAACTTGGATTGAGATTGGGTTTGGGGATCATGGGATCTGAAACCCATGGCATGAGTCAAAGAGGGGGTTCGGTTGTCGCGCATGTGAAGCTTGGTGATTTTCAGAGTCCAATGATCAGAAGAGGCACTGCTGATATCCTCTATTCATTTGAAGAGAATGAGACCTACAGAACCTTGAAATTCTTAAAAAGAGGAAGCGTATGCTTTGCCAATCTTGAGGACCTGAATCGATTCAACAGAAAGGTTCTCAATTATCTTAGGCAGAGGGATATCACTTTCCGAGCATTTGATGCCAGTAGTGCAGCCTTGAAGATCGGTTCTATACGGTCGGCTAATATCGCACTTATCGGCTTTTCTGTGGGAACAGGGTTGGTGCCTTTTAAATACAAGGATGTAAGATATGTGCTCGAGCGGGTGAGTCAGAAGAAACAGCTCTCAGTAAACCTGAAAGCGTTCGAGATAGGTATTCAAGAAGGAAAAACCGCTATTTGACATTATCTCTTCTGATAGATAAAAAATATAGAGGTGAAAGAGACAACGTTGCAATATAAGTCCATATAAGGAGGTATATTATGGCGTGGGAAATTTTTGGACGTAGCATCAGCAAGGTAGGCGTCATCGGCTCCGGCAACATCGGACCGGATATTGCTTTATACTTTTCTAAAGTTCTACACAGACACGGAGTTCCTGTTGTTGTAGTTGATATCGCTGAAAAGGCGCTCAAATCTGGAGAAGCGCGTGTAAAAGGAAAAATAGGTAGGGGAGTCAGGGCCGGAGCATTTAAAAAAGATGAAGCAGAATCAATGATGAGCAATCTCTCATGGACTAGCGATTACTCCGAGTTGAGTGGAGCCGATCTAGTGCTTGAGGCGGCAACCGAAGATGTTGGCATTAAGAAGAAAATTTTTGCCGAACTCGAGAAGGTCTGTCCCGAGACTGCGATTTTCGCTTCTAACTCTTCTCACATGGAGCCTGAAATTATCTTTGAAGAAGCGAAGAATAAAGAGAGATGCCTGGTGATCCACTACTTCTTCCCTGCTGAGCGAAGCATTATTGTAGAAGTCGTTCCTGGAAAGGACACAGCATCCGAGATAACAGATTTTTTGATGAGATTCTATGAGGAAATCGGGAAGGCGCCCATCCAAGTGAAGAGTCGATTTGGGTATGCCATAGACCCTATCTTTGAGGGAATTTTCTTGGCCGCCCTCCTTTTAGTTGATAAAGGAGTAGGAACGGTCAGGCAAGTTAATGCTATGGCCCAAAGAGCACTGGGACTTGGAGTGGGCCCTTTTACGGCCATGAATCTGACAGGGGGAAATCCGATAACACAACACGGCCTCAGTGAAATGCATAATAAGATTGGCCCATGGTTTCATTGTCCCGATACTCTAAATAGACAAGTTAAGTCTGGGAAATGGTGGAATACTGGAATGATAGGCGAAGATGTGTCTTACAGTGAAAATGCCTTCAAAGCAGTATCTGATCGAGTAAGAGCAGCTTATTTTGGCCTCGTTTGTGAAATACTCGACTCAGGAATTGCCAATATCGGAGATTTAGAAATGGCGGTGGAGAATGCCCTGGTCGTAAATCCACCTTTTCAGATGATGAACAAGATCGGAGTGGATAAAGCCATTGAATTGGTAAGAGCTTATGCGAAAGAATGGCCCGACTTCATCGTTCCTGAAGTTCTGGTTAAACAGGCCGGATCAGGAAAGCCGTGGGATATCCCGATGGTCTTTAGAGAAGACAGGGATGACGTGGCTCTTGTTACCATCAGAAGGCCCAAAACACTGAATGCTCTCAACTCTATGGTCATGAGCCAGCTGAGTTCAATATTCACAGAGATAAAAGAGGACAACAGGATAAAAGGCGCTGTCCTTACGGGGTTTGGCGTTAAAGCTTTTGTCTCAGGAGCTGATATCAATGAAATTGCTCGGGTCAAGACCCCTGAAAATCTGGAGTCTTTCGCACTCAACGGTCAGGAGACCTTGAATCTGATTGAGAATCTGGGAAAGCCTGTTATCTGCGCCTTGAATGGACTCGCATTTGGAGGGGGGAATGAGCTTGCGATGGCCTGTACAACAAGGATCGCCAAGAAAGGATTGAAGGTTTTGGCAGGCCAGCCAGAGCCGAAAATTGGCATAATTCCGGGATTTGGCGGAAGCCAGAGACTTCCCCGTGTTGTGGGACTCTTGAAAGCATGGCCAATTCTCCGTACAGGAAATCCCATATCTTCAGAAGAGGCGTTAAAGATAGGGTTAATACAAGAAGAAATAGAGGGGGACATCAAGGAAAAGGGCGTCGCCTTTGCAAAGAAGGTGGTTTCAGGTGAATTGAACATTCCGCCTATAAAAAAAGAGCCGATCGAGGTTCCTGACTCTCTTCCCGAAGTGAATATAGGGCATCTCTCTCGCAAGATCGATGGATTACTGCAGAAGGCAACTCTTGAAGGGGCAAAAATGACACTTGAAGAAGGGCTTAAGCATGAAGCCAAGATACTTGGAGAATGTCTCAGGACTAAAGATGTGAGAATCGGGATGGAGACTTTTATGAAATTCGGCGCAAAGAAGAATGCTGCATTTTCCCATGCGTAGTCCTGCAAAGAGTATGAAAAAACAATAAACTGGAGGTAAAAATGGCATATGAGCGGGCATTTATTCCATACGATGCATACTGGAGCACACCTTTTTGCCGGTGGCAAGGAAGCTTTGCCCACCTGCACTCCATGGAATTCGCTGCCGAGATCTGCAAAGGAGCTTTACGAGGGCGAGGAATATCGCCGGATACATTCGATGAGTTAATCCTGGGGATCACAATACCCCAGAAACGCAGTTTCTACGGTGCCCCGTGGTTGGCAGGAATGATTGGAGCTGCCGGGATAACGGGTCCTACAATCAGTCAAGCGTGCGCGACTTCGGCAAAATGCGTATCTGCTGCGTCTGAAGACATAGAGCTTGGAAATAACGAGGCTATTCTCGTAGTAACCTGCGACAGGACGAGTAATGGGCCTCATATTTATTATCCCAATCCCATGGGCGTAGGAGGAACAGGAGATAAGGAGGATTGGGTCTGGGACAATTTTGGCTATGACCCCTATGCAAAGAACGCCATGATAGATACAGCGGAGAACGTTGCAAAAGAAGCCGGGATATCAAAAGAGGAACAGGATGAGGTAGCCTATATGCGTTATAGTCAGTACCAGGATGCGCTGAAGGATAACAGTGCATTCCTCCACCGCTTTATGGTTGTCCCGATCGATGCCAAGGATGCAACTGGCAGAAAGGTGGTCGCGACAGTAATAGGGGATGAAGGTGTTTTTCCGACAACACCTGATGCCCTGGCTAGATTGAGACCCGCGCTTGAAGGCGGCACGGTGACGTTTGGAACTCAGACTTTTCCGGCTGATGGGAATGCGAGTATTATTATCACTACAAGGGATAAGGCAAAGGAATTAAGCCGTGATAAAAATGTTGAAATACAGGTTCTTTCTTATGCTGAGGCTAGAGCGAAGAGAGGTTATATGGCCATGTCTATAGTCCCAGCAGCTGAGAGAGCCCTTTCTTTGGCAGGAATTGGAATCAAAGATGTCAAGGCGATAAAAACACATAATCCGTTCGCAGTGAACGATGTCTTTTTCTGCAGGGAAATGGGGATCAAATTTGAAGACATGAACAGTTATGGCTGTTCGCTCGTCTGGGGACATCCGCAGGGTCCCACCGGAGCACGATTGATCATTGAATTGATTGAAGAGCTGGTCATTCTAGGAGGAGGATACGGGCTGTTTGACGGCTGTGCAGCTGGCGATACGGCTGCTGCAGTAGTCTTAAAGGTCGACATTAAATAAAATAAACGGGCAGAGAGACCATGACTTCTCGTGAGAGATGGCTGGCGGTTCTCAAACGCCAGAAGCCTGATCGTATTCCGATGGACTACTGGGCAACGCATGAGGCATCTTTTCGGCTTATGAAACACTTGGGCTGCGTCAGCAAGCGAGAATTGTTCGAGAGGCTCCATGTAGATTTTGTCGTCAAACTGAGGCCACGTTATGTCGGCCCGAAGATTCCCAAAGGACAAAATGTTTTTGGGTGCAGATACATGAGAGTGAATTATGGAACCGGGGTTTACAAAGAATGTGTCTATCATCCCCTGGCCGATTTCAATTCAGTTGAGGAGATTGAAAACAATTATAAATGGCCGAGCCCGGATTGGTGGGACTTCAGCCAAATTAAAAACCAGCTCAAAGGAAATGAGATGTACCCGATGGCCGGGGGGAATTATGAGCCTTTTCTGGCCTACAGGAAGCTGCGCGGGGAGGCACAGGGCTATATGGACATGATTAGGAACCCTGAGATTGTTCATTATTGTTTGGATAAGCTTTTTCATCTTGGCTATGAGAAGATCCAGCGGTTGTACGAACAGATTCCTGGTAAAGTCATGTTGACCTATGTGTCTGAAGATTTGGGTGGACAGAATGACCTCTTATTCTCGCCTTCTCATATCCGCGAGTTTCTCATTCCTCGCATGAAGCGCATGATTGAGCTGGCGCACCAGGCTGGGGCATACGTTTTTCACCACAATGACGGAAGCATCCATCGTATAATTCCAGATTTAATTGAGGCAGGAATTGACATCTTAAACCCGATTCAGTGGAGAGCAAAAGGCATGGAACGGGAAAAGCTCAAGCGTGAATTTGGCGATAAAGTTATTTTTCATG
>Ga0209991_10000525_pt1 | contig 16810 bp, 15 predicted proteins | sample ChitaG_FD_183167 | JGI IMG/M metagenome (GOLD analysis project Ga0209991, IMG submission 183167) | Deep subsurface microbial communities from South Pacific Ocean to uncover new lineages of life (NeLLi) - Chile_00310 metaG (SPAdes)... | ecosystem: Environmental > Aquatic > Marine > Oceanic >...
TCTTTGGAATCAAGTGTAGAGATGGCTGAGTTGCAAGTCGAAATAGCGGAGGAACGAGTCAAGACAGCCCGAGCACAATACGAAATCGCCCAGATTAACCTGGACGAGGGCGTACAGGGCCAGTCTGAAGACGTGCTTGAGTTGCAAGTGGATATAGCCAAAGCAAGCTGGAAAACAGCAAGGCTGAACTTGGAAACGGCAGAACTCAGCCTGGAATCGGCGGAGCTTAATCTGGAAAAGGCGGTAATAATAGCTCCCTTTGATGGCGTGGTAGCTGACATCACCATAAATGAAGGAAAAGACGTCTCGACAGCGACGTTAGCCACTCCGGCAATATCCTTAATTGACACCAGTGAGATAGAGATGCGCGGCTTCTTCGATGAAATAGATATCGCCGTGGTGCAGCTAGGACAGGAAGCAAATATCCTGTTAGATGCCTTGCCTGACGAGGAAGTAAAGGGCAGGGTGGCTTTTATCTCCCCGGTAGGCACAATTCGAACAGGAGTGGTATCTTACGACACCACCATAACTTTAGTAAATCCCGCTGAAGTGCTCAGGGATGGCATGACTGCCACTGCTGAAGTCATCATCGAGCGTCGTGATGATGTATTGTTCATACCGAACAGAGCTATTCGGGGTACCTGGGAAAACCCAACGGTTTTAGTGCTCGTAGATGAGCAAGTTGAGGAACGGGAAATTACCTTGGGGCTGAGCGACGGGATAAACACCGAAGTTCTGTCGGGATTGGACGAGGGGGAAAAGGTGGAATTACCTGCTTATGGGGAGCGACAAGGCGGCTTCTTCATGATGTAGCCAATGCTTGAACTTGAAAACATAACCAAAGTGTATAAAGCGGGACAGACCGAAGTTCCTGCTCTGCGGGGGATTAGCTGCCGCATTGAGTCAGGGGAGATGGTATCTATCATAGGGCCTTCGGGCTCGGGAAAGTCCACCCTGATGAATATCATCGGCTGTCTGGATAAGCCTACTTCCGGGAAATATCGTTTAGAGGGCATTGAAGTGGACAGGCTTAACGATAATCAACTGGCTGAAATAAGGAATAAAAAGATAGGCTTTGTCTTCCAAAGCTTCAACTTGTTGTCCCGGACCACGGCTTTAGCCAATGTGGAGCTGCCACTTATTTACAGTGGCGCCAGCAACCGACGGCAAAGAGCGTTACAGGTCCTGGAGTCAGTGGGACTGGCTCATCGGGTCACTCACAGGCCAAGCGAGCTAGCTGGAGGGGAGCAACAGAGGGTGGCTATCGCCCGAGCCTTAGTAAATAATCCCTCTCTTATTTTAGCTGATGAACCCACGGGTAACCTTGACACCCAGACCAGCCGGGAAATCATGCTAATTTTTAAGCAGTTGCATGAGCAGGGCATGACCATCGTCCTGGTTACTCATGAACCAGATATTGCCGCTTATACCCAGCGCACCATAAAACTTCGCGATGGCCAGATAGAGGCATCGGAATGAAACTCTGGGATTGTTTCTCTACAGCGCTGCGGGCTTTGCTTGGTAACAAGATGAGGTCAGCTTTGACCATGCTGGGCATCCTGATTGGCGTGGCTGCCGTCATTGCTGTGCTATCTTTGGGAAGTGCACAGGGGGCTCTAGTAGAGGAGTCTTTTGCCACCTTGGGGGCCAACCTGATATACGTTATGCCTAGAGAGGCGGGCGTAATGGGTGCGGGGGTGGGTGAGGCAACACTGACTGTGGGAGACGCCGAGGCGATTGCGCGTCACGCCCCTTCTGTAGCGAGGGTGGCGCCAACGGCACAAACTTACGCCCTGGTTATAGCTGGAAGAGAGAAGCTTAACAGTTTGATTGCCGGGGTGACCCCAGAAGCCGAATGGGTGGACAACTACGCCGTGGCACGAGGCAGCTTCATTACCGAATCCGATGATAGGGCGAGGTCAAGGGTAGCTGTCCTGGGGAGCGAGGTAGCAGAGACCCTTTTTGGCCAGATGGACCCTACTGGCCAGAGCATAAGGATTGGTGGGCGACAATTCCAGGTCATCGGTGTATTGGAAAGCAGGGGGACTGGATTTGGAGTTGAAGACCTCAGGGTCTATGTTCCTTTATCCACCTTCTATTCCACTTTGGCAGCCTCACAGGCGGGCAGCAGCGGAAACACCATTGATTCCATCAGCGTCCAGGTAGGGAGCAGCGACGGGCTGGAATCTGCCATGGAGGAGATCACCGCTATTTTGCAGGACCGCCATAGAATCAGAGAGGGAGAAGGCGATGACTTCAGAGTTATCAGCATGGAGGCTATGGCAGTCCAGGTCACCCAGGTGATGGGAATACTCCAGCTCGTCCTTGCCGGCATAGCCGGTATATCCTTGCTTGTCGGCGGCATCGGGATTATGAATATCATGCTGGTCTCGGTGACCGAGCGTATCAGGGAAATCGGTCTGCGCAAGGCGGTAGGAGCCAAGCGTCGAGATATTCTTATTCAATTCCTCGTTGAAGCTGCCACACTGGGTCTCTGTGGCGGTGCTTTGGGGGTGTGCCTGGGGTGGATTATAGTTAAAATTATGTCTGTCATAGCGACAAACGCTGGTTTCGCCTTTGCTGCTACGCTTCCCGGCTATGCTATTGCCCTGGCGGTAAGTGTAGCAATTTTTATCGGACTTATTACTGGATTGTACCCGGCCATCAGGGCAGCACGACTCGACCCCATCGAGTCCTTGCGTCACGAATAAACTACTTCCCCTGGATTAAAGATAAAAATTCACTGCGAGTTGCTACTTTACTTCGGAAATTCCCCCTCACAGACGAGGTTATCACAGTGGTTCCAGGTTTTTTTATACCACGCATAACCATGCACAAGTGCTCTGCCTGAATAACCACGCCCACTCCATTGGGTTGAAGTGCTTCAAAGATGGCGTCGGCAATTTGCCTGGTCATCCTTTCCTGAAGCTGGGGACGCCTGGCATAGATTTCTACCACCCTGGCCAGCTTGCTTACCCCTATCACTCTACCACCAGGACTGGGGATATAACCAACATGAGCTACGCCATAAAATGGTAGGAGATGGTGCTCGCACATGGAATAGAAGGGAATGTCCCTCAGAATCACCATCTCTTCATATCGTTCCTCAAAGTCCACCGCCAGTTCAGCTTTGGGGTCGACATCCGAACCGGAAAAGAGCTCGACATACATTTCAGCCACCCTCTGTGGCGTGTCCTTTATGCTCTTTCTGAGCGGATCTTCACCAATAGCTTCTATTATGGAGGCCATTGCCTGTTTGATTTTTTCTTGATTAACCATCTAATTTCCTTCGCTTAGACAGCCTCCTTCGGAGCCTGAAACTTCGCTATGACAGAACTCCCTCCACAGCCTCCAGCTCGGCAGGGAGCTCCATCGGTGACCGGGCATATCTTGCTGGCACACCGGGGTCCTTTAGCCCGGTGCCGGTGACGATGCAGACCACACGCTTGCCCGATAAGTTTTCCTTCCTGGCCATCTTGATAAGCCCGGCTAAAGAGGCTGCTGAAGCTGGCTCGCCGAAGATACCTTCTTTAACTGCCGCCATTCTATAAGCATTCATAATCTCGTCATCACTAACACAATCAATGATACCGCCCGACTCATCCCGGGCAGCTATCGCCTTCTGCCAGCTAGCAGGATTGCCGATGCGAATGGCTGTGGCAATGGTCTTGGGTTGTTTGACAACCTTACCCAGTACTATGGGGGCAGCGCCTGCGGCCTGAAAGCCCATCATTTTGGGACTGTGGCTGGCCTTGCCCGCCCGGCGGTATTCCCCGAATCCCTTCCAGTAAGCGGTGATATTGCCGGCATTGCCTACGGGGATGAAGAGATAATCGGGAGCATCCCCCAGGTCGTCTATAATCTCAAAAGCCGCCGTTTTCTGACCTTCGATGCGATCAGGATTCAGTGAGTTTACCAGGGTAACGGGGTGTTTTTGGGTCAAGGCACGTACTATGTAAAGCGCCTGGTCGAAATTACCTTTTATGTCTATAATCTGGGCATCGTAAACAAGGGCCTGGGCGAGTTTCCCCATGGCTATCTTCCCTTTGGGGATAATGACAATGGTTTTGAGTCCGAATCTAGCGCCGTAAGCAGCTGCCGAAGCGCTGGTGTTGCCTGTGGAGGCACAAATGATGCTCTGGCTGCCGTTTTCTACCGCCTTAGCCACCGCTACCACCATGCCCCGGTCTTTAAAAGAGCCGGTGGGGTTACAGCCTTCCAGCTTGAAATAAAGTTCACCACAGCCAAGCTCTTTCTCCAAAATTCGTGACCTCACTAAAGGGGTATCTCCTTCCCCCAGCGTGATCAAAGGCGTAGCCGGGGTGACTGGTAAGAAATCACTATATCTATTTAAGACGCCTAGTTCCTTCACTTCGCTCAGGACTCCTCGACTCTGATAAAGCTGCTAACCTCGTTAACCACAGGTAGCTGTCTTAATTGCTTAAGGGCTTTTTGTATCCCTTTTTCCTCTGCCGGGTAGGTCATAATGACGATTATGGCGGTCTGTGCTGCCAGGTCGCTTTCCTTCTGTATTACGGACGAAATGCTTATGGAATTGTCGCCCAGAACTTGCGAGATTTGAGCCAAAACACCGGGGCGGTCAGGCGCATTCAGCCTGAGATAATACCGTGTCGTTACCTCGGACATGGGCTTAACAGTTAATCTCTGGTTCAATCTTAGTTCAGAAACGTTATCGACTCCCCGATAGATATTGCCAGCTATGGTCAACGCATCACCTATAACAGCGCTGGAAGCTCTGAGAGCTCCAGCCCCTTCCCCATAAAAGACTAGTTTGCCAGCTAAGTCAGTTTCCACCTCGACGGCATTATAAACACCATCTACTTTGGCCAACTGGGAATCCCGGGGGATAAAAACGGGATGAACCCTCATCTCCACTTCGTCATCATCTCTCTTGGCAATAGCTAGAAGTTTTATAGCATAGCCAAATTCTCTGGCATACAGAAAATCTCGAGCGGCAATATTTGCTATTCCTTCACAGTACACATCTTGAGGAGCAAATCTAGCCCGAAAGGCCAGGTTGGATAAGATGACCAGTTTATAGGCAGCATCTATCCCCTCTATATCATTAGCTGGATCGGCTTCGGCATAACCCAATTTCTGGGCTTGTTTTAAGGTTGAAGCAAAATCCAGTCTCTCTTGTGCCATTCGGGTCAGAATATAATTAGTAGTGCCGTTAAGAATGGCATGGATGGACGAGATTTTATTGGCTGCTAAGTCTTGTTGGAAAGAGGAGATGAGTGGTATGCCGCTACCCACGCTGGCCTCATAGCGGAGGTCAGTATTGTGTTTCCCGGCCATGGACAATAGCTCGTATCCACGTTTAGCCATTACCTCTTTGTTGGCTGTGACTACGTGCTTACCGTTAGCGATAGCCTGTTCTATATATTCTCTGGCCGGATACTCACCGCCAATAAGTTCGATTACTATATCAACCTCAGGATGAGCGAAGACTTCTTCAGGGTGGCTGGTCAACAAGTTGGGACTAACTTTTACCAAGCGTTGTTTATTCACATCGCGCACCAGTACTTTTTTCAAAATTAGGGGAACTCCTGCTTGTTCGCCCAAGCTGTCTGCCTTGGTGACCAAGACTTCAGCCACGCCACAACCGACAACTCCCAGACCCAGCAAGCCGATGCCAATGTTCTTCTTCATTGTGGTTTTACCTTCCCTCCAAAACCTTGTTTATAGCCCACGCTTTCTTGTCTGCATCCAGGTAAGTTTCAATTGTGCTTTCCTCTGTCCAATCCTTACGCCAGTCGTTGTAGCGCTTGTTTATCAGCGCTTCCTTGACGTTCTCTTCAAGCTCATGGTCACCCCTATCTACGACATTTACCAGCCAATAGCCACCGGTGGTTTGGACTGACTCAACTTTAACCGGCGCGCTTACCTCGTTGCCAGTAAGGTTGAAGGCAACTTTGTCGAAGGTCTCGCTGCCCATATCCCCTTTTTTCAGCCAGCCGAGCTCGCCACCTTCAGTTTTGCTTTCGTGCTGTGAATATTCCATAGCTAGAGCACTGAAGTTGCCGCCAGCTGCTAATTGGGCTTTAACCCGCTCCGCTTCGGCTTCGCTGCCCAGCAGCATAACTAGCGCGTTTATCTCCTCATCGTGCTTATCAGTAACCTCTATAAGCCAATAACCGACGTTTTTGGTCGCTGCTTTATCATAAATAGGCTGGCTTATCTCTCCCACGGTAAGGTTAAAAGCAGCATCGGCAATTAAGGTATTGGGCATGAGCTCTCTGGGCAGCCAACCCAAATCTCCTTCAATCCAGGGATTGCAGGAAAACTCTTTAACTAAAGCGGTGAAGTTACCGCTGGCTTCAATTTTGGCTATCACTTCATTAGCTACCTCTTCGCTCTCCACAAGCATTGCTTGCACGTGAGCTTGCTCCATTGTGTCAGGCAGCTGAGAACCAAAGTATTCCCCAAGCTTTTCCTGCAACAAATCAGATCTAATTATATCTTGGTATACCCTTTCATTGGGCCACTCAAGTTCTGCTAACTTCGCGTCTATCTCCTCAGAAGTAACTTCAATATCCAGATTTTTGGCTCCTTGTCTCAGTAATTCAACATTGATAATATTATCGGCGACCTGACCAGTAATCATATCAGTAATATTATCGGTATTTTGGGACAAATCGGAGATGGCATTGAAGGTCAGCAACTGTATGGTTTCTTCACGGGTAGCATTGTAAGCCTGCATATAGAAATCGAGGTAAGTATTAACGGTAAAATTAATGTAATTGTCAACGTAAATATCAAGCATCTTTACGTAGTATTCCACAGAAAACGGGACGCCGTTTACCTCAAGCGCAACCTCACGCGAGGGATTGCTCTTGTAGTCCTGATAGAGCCCATAGCCCACCCAGCTTAAAATGCCAGCCAGGAAAACGACGGCAGCGATTATCACAATTCGGCGTATTTTCATCTGGCGCTGCCATTTGGAGAGTTGGTGTTTAGTAGGGACTCGCTGAGGTATAGCTTTTTTCTGTTTCTTAGACAAGAATCACAACCTGCTAATCTGGCATTTTCTTTGCTGCGATAACTATGATAACATAATTATAGAAGTCGTGGCGACGGGGTGTAGCGCAGCCCGGTAGCGCACCTGAATGGGGTTCAGGTGGTCGGAGGTTCGAATCCTCTCACCCCGATTTCTACTCAGATACAGAGAGATATTAACCTGTTAACAAAATTCCTCAGGTCTAGAAGAGCAGGATTATCACCAAGACAATAGAATTTTAATGTAATCGCTTAACTCCATTCGTAAATGCTACGGCATCACCTCAAAGATAATCACCTTATTCCTATCTATTTACCACTAAAAACCTTATTTTCCCCGGGACTCCATAAAATCAACGGATTTTGTGGGATAAAATGAATTGGACAACCACACTATTTTTGAACAACTCCTATTGCTTGTTATTGGCGGAGAGGGTGGGATTCGAACCCACGGTCGGGAAACCCGACACACGCTCTCCAGGCGTGCCTGTTAGACCACTCCAGCACCTCTCCGCGGAGAGGGTGGGATTCGAACCCACGCTCCGATATAATCGGAGACCGCTTTTCGAGAGCGGCACCATCAACCACTCGGTCACCTCTCCCAGTAGCTATTATACCACCTTGGCAGAAGCGTGGGTTCGCCGCGACATGACAAGCTTGGCTATTTCTACAGGGATAAGTATTGACACGCCAGCCACTAATGTTATTCCCCAATCCTGCAGGCTCATAGGATAAGTGTGGAACGGACCTTGTAAAAAAGGTACATGCCCAGGATTTTAGCTTTGTCTTTCTCTGTTAGCGGCTTTTCCTTACCATCCTTCAGAATATAAGAACAGGAATCTAGGATTACTTCTGAGAGCCCGATATGGTTTATGCCGGAATCAGGAGATTTCTGGAAGACATTAGTTATTAGATGACAAGAACGTCAATCACTGTATCCCGTTATCCTTCTTCCTAACTGGCATCTTTTTTCGCAGAATCACCTTTAGAACCTCCGACCCTATAGTTAAGACAACGCAAGAGCCCAAGATTATCAACAGGTCTGAGGCTAACGGTTTGTGTATTCCAAAGGCATCACGCACTGCCGGAATCTGGGTCAATACAATAAGAGCGATAACATTAAAGACAACGGATAAAAGCAGCCATTTATGCGGAGGCACCTTGAAGATGCTGTATTTCACTGAACGGAGGTTGAGGGCGAGGACGAGTTCTGTAATTACAAAGAAGAAGAATATCAGTGTCCTGCTATGGGTTATATCACCGAGTCCGCTGAAATAAAGGTAGGAGAGGATAGGGATTTCAATAATCAATATCATCAGGATGAATGCTCTCACATCCCAGGCGAAGACTCTTTCTTTGGGATCTCGCGGTGGTCTTTGCATGATGTCAGGGTCAGGTGGCGCGACTGCCAGGGCAATGGCAGGGAGCCCATCAGTCGCTAGATTTATATATAATATGGCTGCCGCCAGAACGGGCAAAAGTTCAGGACCCATAATTAGAACTACTCCTCCAATAAAAACGACCTCCACCACGTTGCTCTCCAAGAGATAGATGAGATATTTCTTTATGTTGTCATATATCCATCTGCCACTCTCAATAGCTTTCACAATGGTGGCAAAGTTGTCATCACCTAGAACCATATCAGCCGCTTCTTTACTAACATCAGTGCCGGTTATACCCATAGCTACTCCAATATCAGCTTGCTTTAAGGCGGGAGCATCATTCACCCCATCACCGGTCATGGCGACCACGTCACCCTTTTTCTTCCATGCCCTAACTATCTTTAACTTATCCATGGGTGATACCCTGGCATAGACAGTCACTTTATCCACGACATTCTCATATTCCTCATCACTCATCTTTTCCAGCTCTTCACCGGTCAGGACCACATCACCTTGTTTATAGATACCAATCCCCCTGGCTATGGCAACGGCGGTGAGTTTATGGTCTCCCGTAACCATGATTGGTTTGATAAGTATCTGTTTACATACATTTATGGCTTCACTGGCTTCCTCCCTCGGTGGGTCTATCATACCGGCAAGACCGAGGAAGGTCATATCCTTCTCAACAGCCTCTTCTGTATAAGCAATCCCATCTCGAAGTTCTCTATAGGCGACCCCGAGAACTCTCAATGCCTCCTGAGCCATTTCCTCGTTAACCTTTAGAATCTGAGCTTTTTCTATCTCCCCTAGCTCCCTCATCTTACTATCTTCCGAAATACGAGAGCATCTCTCTAAGACTACCTCTGGAGCCCCCTTCATAAAGGCTACCCTCTTGCCATTGTCCATTTGATGAATGGTGGTCATTATCTTTCTTTCAGAACTGAAAGGTATCTCCTCTACCCTCGGATTTTCCTGCCTTATCTCAGCCTGGTGTAAGCCTGCTTTCTCTGCCGCCACAACCAGAGCGCCTTCTGTGGGGTCACCTTGAATAGACCATTGGCCCTCTTTTTCTTGTAGAATGGCATCATTGCATAAGAGTCCCCCAAGAAGGAACAATCGCAAGGATGAATCATTAGTGACCTTGATTATCTCAGAGCCTCTAAAGTCTCCTACCGGGGCGTAACCCACTCCGGTGACCTCTCTCAGGCTGCCCCCGTTAAATATCTTCCTTACCGTCATCTCTCCTTTGGTTAGGGTACCTGTCTTATCTGAGCATATCACTGTGGTGCAGCCGAGGGTCTCAACTGCTGGCATCTTCCTTATCAGGGCATTTCTCTTAGCCATCTGATGCATACCAATGGCCAAGGCACCGGTGACAATGGCTGGCAATGCCTCGGGGACTGCTGCCACGGCGAGGGCTACGGCAAACATCACCATTGTTACTATGAATGGTAGGTCCATCGTGCCGCCCCCAACAGCCTGCCTTACTATGCTGATTACCACAATAAGGAAACAGACAGATAGGCATATAATACCGAGCCATTTACCTATCTCTGCCATCCTTTTGGCAAGAGGAGTCGTCTCAGCCTCTATTGCCGTCACCTCTTCGGCAATTTTGCCAAACTCTGTATTTATCCCTGTTGACGTCACCACCGCCTTACACCTGCCGTAGGTAACTGTAGTGCCGGTGAAGACTATGTTTTTCCTATCGCTGACACGCACATCCCTAGGTAGTGGCTTTATCTCTTTACCTACTGGAACTGACTCTCCGGTAAGAGATGCCTCATCACACATTAAGGAGTGAGACTCAACCAATCGGGCATCTGCCGGGATTTTATCCCCTGCTTCAAGGAGTAACATATCCCCAGGGACAAGCTCCTTTGAGGGGATTTCTTGTTCCCTACCTTCCCTTAACACGGTTATGGTGGGAGAGAGCATCTTCTTTAATGCCTCAAGGGCTCGCTCAGCCCGATATTCCTGAGTAAATCCTAAAACTGCACAAAAAATAACTATTACCAAAATGAGGACAGCACCCGTCCACTCACCGATAACTGCTGAAAGCACAGCGGCGATAAGAAGAATCGCGATGAGAATGTTTTTGAACTGGTTTATGAAGATGGTGAAGGGTGAAATCCGCTTTTCTTTTTTCCCAAGTTCATTATAGCCATATTTTTCAAGTCGTCTTGTAACTTCATCCTTCGTTAAACCACGATCCAAGTCAGTATTCAGTTCCCTTAGAACCTCTGCTGCCTCCATCGAGTGCCAAACTGACATATCAACCCCTCTCTTGCTCATCTTACAAATAATCTCTTAAGCCAAGAACTCGACCGTCGAGTGTTTGAGTGAAGCGATTCAATGACTTCATTTGTAGCTGAATTGTGCCAATTTCTTTCTATAGACATGATGCGATGCTTTAAATGAACATAGGCACCAGCATCAGCATTACTCCACCAGCTACCACTGAGGCGATTTGTCCGGCAACATTGGCTCCAGCAGCGTGCATCAGTAGATGATTGTAAGGATTAGCTTCCAGCCCTAGCTTCTGCACTACACGGGACGACATGGGGAAAGCTGAAATGCCGCAAGCGCCAATCATGGGATTGATCTTTCGCCCCGAAAGTACACACATTAGCTTGCCCAAAAGAACACCAGCCACAGTATCCAGACTGAAAGCTACTATTCCCAGCATAAACACTAATATAGTCTCGGGTCTGAGAAACTCAGTCCCAGCCATCATTCCTCCTACGGTGATGCCCAGAAGAATAGTTACGATGTTAGCCAGTTCATTTTGAGCTGCCAGGGAAAGTCTCTCCACCACTCCGCATTCTCGTAACAGATTGCCAAACATGAGACAGCCGATAAGTGGCGTGGCTTTTGGGGCAAGCAAGCCTACCACAAGCACAGTGATTATAGGAAAGAGTATCTTTGTCCTCCGCGAAATTGTTCCCGCAACCGAAGGCATTTTTAAAGCCCTTTCTTCTTTACTACACATCGCCTTTATTATAGGTGGCTGGATGAGGGGTACCAGAGCCATATAAGAATAAGCGGCTACAACAATGGCAGCAGTGTATTTGGATTGCAGCATGGTCGCGACGTAAATCGATGTAGGACCATCGGCAGAGCCGATTATGCCGATGGCAGCTGCATCTTTTAAGCTGAAATCCAAGACTTGGAGCCAACCATCACCCAAAAAATAAGCCAAAATGAAAGTTGCGAAAATGCCGAATTGGGCGGCAGCCCCAAGAAAAATAGTATAGGGCCTTTGTAGAAAGGGCTCAAAGTCAATCATAGCTCCTATGCCAATAAAGATAAGCAGGGGAAATATCTCGGTATGGATGCCAGCTTCTCTTAGTACGGCTAAAAACCCACCTGCCTCCGCCGCCCCACCTAGCGGTATATTAGCTAACATGCATCCAAACCCAATAGGCACAAGTAGAACTGGTTCCACCTTTTTAGCAATTCCCAACCACATGAGGACGCCGCTGATAACTAACATTGCCACGGCTTGCCAATTCAAATTGAGAAAACCGAGAAATTCGCCTGCAGCCATATCCATTGTTTATCCCTTTTTTTCTTGTTTCTCCCTGGGTTTAAACAGTTTACCCAGGAGAATCATGACTAAGAGTAAAATTCCCAGGACAGCGAAAATGATCGCCATTCCTAACAGGACTATCCATAAGGCATTAAGCATTCTGCTTCTTTCTTGTCTGGCGGAGCTTATGTGATGATACAGTAACGCAATGGTAGCTGTCAAAGCATCAGCAGGAATGGGCGTGTTGCTGTCAAGCGAAAATATCACACTAATTGTTTTGCGATTTTGTTACCCCTTATCGATACACACTCTGAAAGGACTGCGCCAGCTCTAGCGCTCTTCTCTTCAGTCCATCATCTAAGGCATTGTGAGGTTTGCTCTCTCGATTGCCATGTGCCAATGCTGCGGCGCCCTCCCTTCTATACGCCGCTAATATTCTCCTTACATGGCGTAGCGACAGACCTAACACCTCAGATGCCTCCCTGGCGGTGACTCTGCCTATCTCTATCCCGTTCAACACCATTAACCTACTTTGCTCCTTCTTGCTCAATGTCACCATCTCCTTCATGGGTGACATTTTCGCTTAACAGTTATATAGTGACAAAATCGTATAACATCAACAATCAGCAGCTAAAAGTTGGCACACAGGCATTTAATGGTTATACTTAAAGGTTATGGCACTAAAACAAGATTATTATGAGGTGCTGGGAGTGCCTCGACACGCTAGTGACGAGGCACTCAAGAGAGCTTTTCGCAAATTAGCTTTCCAGTACCATCCTGATCGCAATAAAGATCCCGGGGCTGAGGAGAAATTTAAGGAAATAAACGAGGCCTACCAGGTCCTCTCCGACCCTGAGAAGAGGCGTAGATATGACCACTATGGCCGAGTGGATATAGAAGGAGGCTTTCCCGATTTTGGCTTTGGTGGGCTGGGAGATGTTTTTGAATCCTTCTTCGGTGGTTTCGGCACTCCCTTTGACAGAACGGCTCAGCGTGTTCCCCATAAAGGAGATAGTCTGCAAAGTCACCTCACCCTTTCCTTTAAGGAGGCAGTATTCGGTTGTAGCAAAGAAGTTGAAATGCAACGCATCGAGTTCTGCTCTTCATGCCATGGCATCGGCAGCAAACCAGGGACAAATCCTGAGACCTGCCCTGATTGTCGCGGCACAGGGCAAGTGAGGAGAGTTCAGCAAAGCATTTTTGGGCGCTTCACCCACATTACCACTTGCTCTCGCTGTGGAGGTAGTGGCACTGTGATAAGCAATCCTTGTCCTCAATGCCAGGGAAGAGGGAGAATAAAGGTGAAGCAGAGGATAAGGGTTGACATCCCTGCCGGTGTGGATGATGGACAACGATTGCGCTTGGATGGAGAGGGAAGTGCTGGCTTGTATGGAGGTCCACCCGGCGACCTCTATGTAACCTTTTCAGTAAAGCCACACAATTTATTCCAGAGAGATGACAGTGACATTCTTTACGAGTTATCAATCAATTTCGCCCAGGCTGCTTTGGGCGATGAGATAAGAGTGCCATCTTTAGATGGAAGGGTAGATTTAAAGATACCGCCAGGAACTCAAAGTGGGAAAATCTTTCGCCTTAAAGGCAAGGGTATCCCTCATATTGATGATAAGGGAAGAGGAGACTTACTCGTCAAAGTGGACATAATAACCCCACAACGGCTGGACAAAAACCAGCGTCGCCTTTTCGAAGAGTTGGCAAAGATACTACCTCGAACTGAACCACCTCTAGACGTCTAGGCCAGAGGTCAGTGATGGCTTGCTGCTAATTCCTTGAACTCGCTCAACGCTCGGCTCGGGGACAAGCCTTCAAAGAGGATCCCATAAATAAGGTTGATAATGGGTAATTTAAGCCCCTGGTTTCTTGCCAACTGGGAGGCTGCCACAGCAGTGGCGACTCCTTCGGCAACGTGTGGCATAGAGGCAGATATTTCAGGTAAAGAGCGACCCTTAGCCAATTCGTAGCCAACATAATGATTACGGCTTAAAGTGCTGGAACAGGTAGCTATCAGGTCGCCTAAACCAGCTAAGCCATAAAAGGTGCTCGCACTGGCTCCCAAAGTTATCCCTAAGGAAACAACCTCAGCCCATCCCCAGGCAATGAAGGCGCCCTTAGCATTGTCACCTAAGCCTAATCCGTCTATCATGCCTGCGCCCAAAGCTATGATGTTTTTCAGGGCTCCACCCAATTCAACTCCGATAACATCATCGCTGGTAGATAGAACAAATCGGGGTGATTCCATTAGTTCCCGTGCTCTTCCTGCTAAAGCTATATCATGTGCGGCAACGATTGAAGCAGCGGGTAGACCTTGAGCAATTTCCCTGGCCAGATTGGGACCAGAGAGAACACAAATTTGCCCTCCCAGGGAAGGAGCAATCTCCTCCGCCAGCACCTGTGACATCCTCTTACCACTGTTTTCTTCCAATCCTTTGGCGGCGCTCATCAATAGCATCGAACTGGTCAGATAATCCCTGGCTTGACTGACATTTTCTCTCAATTTTTGAGAGGGGACAGCCCAGATTGCTAGGTCGGCCCCGTTTAAGGCTTCCTCAATGTGGCTAGTAACTGAATATTTGTGTCTTCCTTGATTTAATTCTTTAGCCTCGGCTTCGCTTCGCGCCCACAGTTTTACAGTTGCCCCCCCCTCGCTCAATAAGCCACCTAAAGTATTGCCCCATGAAGTATTGCCTATGATAGTAATAACATTAGGCATGGTCTCTATTGCTCTTTCACCACAACCGGCGTTCTGTGCCTTGCCTTAAGCGTTTTATGTTGCCCAGGTGTTGGTAGACAATCAGAGCAACGACTACCGAACCGTAAGCCAGATAGATGGGAGGAAAATTATATAGGATGGTTAATGGTATCATGAAGCACAAAGCCGCTAAGGAACCGAGAACAGAACCAAGAGACATGTGTCGGCTCAGTAACGCTGCTAAAGCTACAATCTGGGCACCAAATATGCCCACGGGAGGGCAAATAGCAAACAATGTGCCAAAATAGGCAGTTACTCCCCTGCCTCCTTTAAATTTAGCAAATATGGGCCAGTTATGTCCTACTACCACGGCCAGGCCGGCCACAACTTGGGCTACATGTTGCCAGTAAACGGACACGCCCCCGATAGTTAAGATACCGCTGTCGCCATCTATAATTACTGTAGCCAACATAACTGCCCCAGCAGCTTTAACCACATCGAGAACTAGGGTTAAAACGCCGAGCTTAGCCCCCGTGATCCTCATCACATTAGTGGCGCCAGTCTTGCCGCTTCCATATTCCCTGACGTCAACGCCGCTTTTCAGCTTGCTAATTATCAGACCAAAGGGAATGGAGCCAAGGAGATAAGCAATAACTACGATGGCAATGAACTCAGCTACCATGCTCTCACCGCCGTCTCAGTATTAATTTTACGGCCAGCCTTGGTGAAAATCAACTTCAAAGGAACGTCGTGAAAACCGAAGCTCTGGCGAAGCTTATTTTCCAGATAGCGTTGATAGGAGAAATAAACCAGTTGAGGATTGTTAACCTGTAGAACGAAAGTTGCCGGTCGGGATTCATCTTGATAAGCTCGAATAATGCGCAACCGTCTAGAGCCTATGTGGGCTGGGGGATAGCTACTTACTGCCTGTTTGACTAACTCGCTAACTTCCGAACGAGGTATTCGCTTTTGTCTTTTCTGCCAGATATCCCAGGCTTGAGGCAGAATCCTGTTTACTCCTCGCCCTAGTTTGGCAGAGATGTAAATGATAGGTAAGTAGGAAGCAAATCTAAGTCTTTGTTCCACGCTCCGTTTAAATTCCTGTCTTTGTTCTCGGGGAACAAGGTCCCATTTGTTAACCAATATCAGTATACCCCTTCCAACTTCAATAATATAGCCAGCGATATGCATATCCTGGGCAGTAATAAATTCACTGGCATCAATTAGCAGCAAGGCAACATCACAGCGGTTGATAGCCTGGAGGGCGCGAAGCAAACTATAATAATCCACCCCAACATCGACCCTGCCACGCCGTCTAATACCGGCGGTGTCGACGAGCAAGATTTCCTTATCATCCCACCGAACTGTAGCATCAAGCGAGTCACGTGTTGTCCCCGGAGACTCATGGACAATGGCCCTTTCATCTCTTAGTAATGTGTTCAACAAAGTTGACTTGCCTACATTAGGTCGCCCCACAATAGCTAATTTAGCTTCTCCTAGCTTGGCAATACTTATAGGTTGCGGTGGCAGGGAAGCTAGCATGGCATCCATCAAGTCATCTATTCCTCGATTATGGTAGGCACTTATGGCTACAGGCTCACCCATGCCCAGGTGGTAGAAATCGGCTACCTGATTTGCTTGTTGGGCAGAATCCACCTTGTTTACTGCTAGTATGATAGGCTTATTGGCGGCACGCAGCACCTCAGCAATTTCCTCATCGGCAGCAATAGCTCCATCTTTGGCATCTAGTAAAAAGATGATGACATCCGCCTGACCAATAGCTGCTTCGACCTGTTCCTTGACCTTCTGCTCCAAAGACAACCGCGGCTTTGCTTGCCAGCCACCAGTATCAACTACAGTAAACTCTCGCCCCTGCCAGGAAGCAAAAGCAAAAACGCGGTCCCTGGTTGTTCCTGGCAAATCAGCAACCACGGCTATCCGCCGACCCGCCAGGCGGTTAAGCAATGTGGACTTGCCCACGTTAGTTCTGCCCACAATGGCCACAATGGGTCTGGTCATTTGTCTGAGCCCTTTGGATTTAACACAGAAGAATTCTGGCTAGCAAAGCCTTTTGTAGATGAAGCCTGTTTTCCGCCTGGTCGAATACCACTGACCGGGGGTCATCTAGCAAGCCGGCGGAAATTTCCTGGCCGTGATGAGCCGGCAAGG
>Ga0209991_10000526_pt1 | contig 16808 bp, 18 predicted proteins | sample ChitaG_FD_183167 | JGI IMG/M metagenome (GOLD analysis project Ga0209991, IMG submission 183167) | Deep subsurface microbial communities from South Pacific Ocean to uncover new lineages of life (NeLLi) - Chile_00310 metaG (SPAdes)... | ecosystem: Environmental > Aquatic > Marine > Oceanic >...
TTCCGAGACGCATAGACAGTGTGGTGCTGGGAGCCCAGCATAACCCTGATGTCAGCCGCGCTCAGATTGAGCATGATATCACTGAGCAAGTAATTAAGGCTGTTATCCCGGCATCACTAATAGATGACAGAACCAGATACTATATCAATGCCACCGGTCGGTTCGTAATTGGCGGTCCGGTATCCGATACCGGCTTCACCGGTCGCAAGATTCTGGTTGATAGTTATGGAGGTGTTGCCCGGCACGGCGGTGGCTGCTTCTCAGGCAAAGACCCGACCAAGGTCGACCGCTCAGCGACTTATATGGCTCGCTACATAGCCAAGAATATAGTGGCTGCCGGTCTGGCTGAGCGTATAGAAATTCAGATTTCCTACTCCATTGGTGTTGCCCGCCCACTGTCTATCTCAGTTGAGACCTTCGGCACAGGTAAGGTTGATTACAAGGTTTTACTTGACCTGATTAACAAGCACTTTGACCTCAGGCCGGAAGCCATTATTCGGTATTTTGACCTCCGCCGCCCCATCTATAGACAGACTGCTTGTTACGGGCACTTCGGGCGTGACGACCTCGACCTCCCCTGGGAGAAGATCGACAAAGCCGAGGTACTCAAGAAAGAGGCGGGGAAGTAACAAAAAAGAGGAGGTGTGGATATGCCAACTCAGATGACCGATGAGGAAATCTACAAAGAAGCCAAGAAGATAGTTGAGGAAAAGAAGAGCTTCCGTACCCATTTTATCGTCTACCTTGCGGTAAACATTCTACTGATCATTATATGGGCGACTACTGGCGCCGGCTTCCCCTGGTTTGTCTTCCCTCTAGGCGGCTGGGGAATCGGCGTCCTGTTTCACTTTCTGAATGTCTATGTCTTCTCGCGGGAAGCTGATACAAGGGAGATAGAGAAGGAAGCCGAAAAGATAAGGAAGCGCCGGGGCGGGAACACGTCTTCGTAGATAGAATTTTGCCTCTTTCACGACTGGTGGTTGGGGAGTTTTAGAGGGGCGAAGCCCCTCTTCTAAGAAATAATTCCCCCTCCCTTATCTAAGGGAGGGGGATACAGGGGGAGGGTTCCCAAATAAAAAATCCCATAAAGTTCGGCACTGACGGCTGGCGGGGGATTATTGCTCAGGACTTCACCTTTGATAATGTGCGGGCATGTGCTCAGGCGGTGGCTGACTTCGTTAAACAAGCAGGCTTAGCCCACCGGGGGCTGATAATCGGCTATGACACCCGCTTTGCCTCTGAGGACTTTGCCTCAGCCGCCGCCGAGGTAGCCGCTGGCAACGGAATAAAGGTGTACCTCTGTCCTAAGGCTACACCCACGCCGGCGATAAGCTTTGGCGTTCTAGCCCAACAGACTGGTGGGGCTATTATTATCACTGCCAGCCATAACCCGCCTATCTGGAGTGGCTTCAAGTATAAGAGCAAGGAAGGAACTAGCGCCTCGCCTGAGGTTACCGCTGAGATAGAAAGGCATCTCTCCCATACCCTGACTACAGGAAAAATAAACCGCATGCCGCTGTCCGAGGCGTTAGACCAGGGAATGGTAGAATACCTTGACCTAGCCCCGATGTATGTCCAGCAGTTAACCCGGCTCATTGACCTGAACCAGCTACGCCAAGCCAGGCTAAAGGTGGTGATTGACCCCATGTATGGGGCCGGCATTGGCTACTTTAAGATGCTATTGGGCGGAGGAGCTATCCAGCTAGTGGAGATAAACGGTGAGCGCAATCCCCTCTTCCCCGGGATACAACCGGAGCCAATTGCCGCTAACCTGGCTAAGCTCTCGGCTACAGTCAAAGAGCAGAAGGCAGACGTTGGCTTAGCCACCGATGGCGATGCCGACCGCATTGGCATCATCGATGAGAAGGGGAGATTCCTCACCCAGCTTCAGGTCTTTGCCCTGCTCTGCCTCTACCTGCTGGAGGTGCGCGGGGAGCGGGGGGCTCTGGTCAGGACGCTTACCAGTACTACCATGATTGACCGTCTGGGCGAGATGTTCGACCTGCCTGTCTATGAGACGCCAGTGGGTTTTAAATATGTTGCCCCGATAATGGTGGCTGAAAATGCCCTCATCGGTGGGGAGGAGAGTGGGGGCTATGGCTTCCGCGGTCACATGCCAGAGCGGGACGGCATCCTGGCTGGTCTTTATTTCCTTGACTTCATGCTCCAGACAGGCAAAACCCCGTCGCAGCTCCTGGACTACCTCTACAGTAAAGTCGGCCCTCACTACTATCAGCGCCGAGATTTCACCTTCCCTGAGGACCAGCGCCAGGCGATAGAAAAACGCATCAGCGATAATTTACCCCGGTCTATTGGCGGGGTCGAGGTGGTAAAGATAAACACCACCGATGGCTTCCACCTTACTCTGGCTGATACCACCTGGCTGCTCATCAGGTTCTCTGGAACCGAGCCCGTGCTCCGCATCTATGCCGAAAGCGATAGCCAAGCTAGGGTAGAAAGGCTACTTGAACTGGGTAAGCAGCTGGCTGGGGTCTAGGAGCCCGGCTTATCCTTCAAGCACAGAGCGCCGGTGGGACAGGCAACCACACATTCACCACAGTCTCGGCACTCCGATTGACCAATTGGCTCGTCACCAAAAGTGGTGACCCTTCTCTTAAAGCCACGATGGGCAAAACCGAGGGTTCCTATACCCAGGCGCTCCCGGCAGACCCAAATACACCGGCCACAGAGCACGCACTTGTTGGGGTCGTAGATAAATACCGGGCTGCTGGAATCCACCGGCAGTTTCCGCAGCAGCTTTCTGAAACGCCTGGTCTTAAGCTTAACCCTCAGGTGAGCAGCTATCTTTTGCAGCTCACAGGAGCCGCTGGCGGGGCAACGGGCGCAGTCCACCACATTGCTAGCCAGAAGCAGCTCCAGGGCAGTGCGCGCCAACCTCAGAGCACCGGGACCTCTGGTGTTTACCACCATGCTCTGTTCTACTGTCTCAGTGCAGGCAGTAACTGGTTGCTTTTTGCCCTCCACCTCCACCCAGCACAGACGGCAGGAGGCAGCCGGCTCCGAGGCATCACGCAGGGCACACAGATTGGGTATATAAATACCGTTGTTTAACGCCGCCCACAGGACTTTCTCTCCCTGGCGGGCGGTTACTTTCTTACCATCAATGGTTAAAGATACCGTCTTCATCTTCCTACTTTGAAGCTGGCACCTGACTGGGAGGTGATAGCTTCACCACAGCGTTGTACTGGGGAGGGCAGGCGCTAAGACAGGTGCCACACTTGACGCACTTTTCCTGGTCAATAACCTTGATTCTCTTCTCGTTGGCGGATATTGCCTCCACGGTGCAAGTGCCAACACAGGCATCACAGGAGCGTTCGCACTTTTCCGGGATAATGTAATAGGCGATGAGGTCTCGGCACATCAGTGCCGGGCATCGGCCCTCCTTGATGTGTGCCTCATATTCGTCTCGGAAAAAACGCAGGGTGCTCAATACCGGATTGGGTGCCGTCTTTCCCAGACCACAGAGTGAGCCAGCCTTGATATCCTCTGCCAGCTCAATAAGCATATCCAGGTCTTTGATTTTCCCCTTGCCCTTGGTAAATTCATCCAAAACTTCCAGCATTTGTTTCGTCCCCAGGCGGCAGAAGGTGCACTTGCCACAGGACTCCCTCTGGGTGAACTCCAAAAAATAGCGGGCTATCTCCACCATGCAGTCGTCTTCATCAAGCACTATCATCCCACCTGAGCCCATCATCGCTCCGGCCTGGGTCAGGGAGTCGAAGTCAATGGGCAAATCCAGGGCAGATTCAGGCAGACAGCCGCCGGAGGGGCCTCCTATCTGCACTGCCTTGAAACGCTTGCCCCCGGGAATGCCACTGCCAACATCAAAGATGACCTGGCGCAGGGTGGTGCCCATGGCTACCTCAGCCAGCCCGGTGTTGACCACCTTGCCCGCCAGGGCAAAAACGGCCGTCCCTTTACTCCCCTCAGTGCCAGTGCTGGCAAACCACTTAGCCCCGTTCTGAATTATGTGGGGTATGCAAGCCAGGGTCTTCACATTATTGATAACCGTCGGCTTGCCATACAGACCATTGGTTGTGGGGTAAGGTGGACGGTAATGTGGGTTGCCGGGTTCCCCCTCCAGCGAGGCGATAAGGGCTGTCTCCTCGCCACAGACAAAGGCGCCTGAGCCCTGAAACAGCTTGATATCAAAGCTGAAGTCGCTGCCCAGGATATTGTTGCCCAGCAGGTTTAGTTTCCTTGCCTGGCGAAGGGCAAGCCGTGCTCGACGGACAGCTAGAGGATACTCAGCGCGAACATAGATATAGCCGTATCGAGCACCGGTAGCATAGCCGGCAATGAGCATACCCTCCAGTAATGAATGGGGGTCACTCTCCAGAATAGCCCGGTCCATAAAGGCGCCGGGGTCACCCTCGTCCCCGTTACATATTACGTATTTTGGCTCTCCTGAAGTCTGGCGACAGATTTTCCACTTCTCCCCAGTAGGAAAGCCAGCCCCACCCCTACCCCTCAACCCCGACCTTTTGACCTCGTTTATAATCTCCTCTGGCTTTAGCTGGAGTGCCTTTGCCAGAGCGGCATAGCCACCGTTAACAATGTAGTGGTCTATTTGTCCAGGGTCGATGTGTCCGCAGTTTTTCAGGATAACCTTTTTCTCAAACTTGGCTCGAGGGAAATCGGAAAAGCTAGGAACAAGGTCATTTTCTTCCAGAGCACCAAGGACGAATTCAAGACAGGGGTCATCGCCGAGGATAAATTCCCTGATTAGCCTTTGGGCTATCACCGGATTGACCTGCCGGTAGCAGATAGGAGGATAGCCCGGCTTGCTGATGGTAACTATTGGTTCGGCGTAGCAATGCCCCATGCAGCCGACCTCGACTACGGGGCAGTCAAGCCTCTGCCTCTTAAGCTCGCCTTTTATCGCTCGGAGCACTTCCAGAGCCCCGGCTGCCCGGCCACAGGTGGCTACGCCCACCATAATTACCGGTTTGCCACCCTGGAGTTCCCGCCATCGGGATTCGGCTTGGCTCTTTATCTCCTGAAAAGTTGAGACCACACTTTGACGCCTGGTTGCTTTCACCGTCTCTCTTCACCCTGCCTCTCCCTCTCCCGCTCAAACGAGAGCAGGATGCCATCTACCTTAGTCGGTTCAACCTTACCCTCGGGCTTATCATCGACCACAGTTACTGGTGCCATAACACAGCAGCCTACGCAGGCAACAGTATCCAGGTCAAACTCGCGGTCAGGGGTGGCCTGTCCCCGGTCAATAGCCAACCTTCTCTTCCAAGCATCCAGTGTGATGTAACCGCCCTTCATGTGGCAGGCGGTACCTAAACATACCCGTATCGAGTGTTTTCCTGGAGGATTGAGCCGGAATTGATTGTAAAAGGTGACCACGCCATAGACGTCTATCTCCGGCGTATCAAGAAATTGGGCAACCTCCAGCATGGCTTCTCGGGGAAGATAGCCCAGCTCGCCCTGAACCTTTTGCAGGATGGGGATAAGATTACCTCTTTTTCTGCCAAACCTGTTTAAAATTCGCCTGGTTCGGTGTTTGACTTTAGCCTTTTCCTCAGTCATTACCATCGCAGCCAGTGAATTATATGATAGTGAGCCTATCTATGCAAGCGCTATATTGCCCGGTGGAATGAGAAATCCCACGCCGTATTGACAAAAAAACCAATAGTTAGGTTATATTTAAGCATTATTTAACTGAATGGTGGTCAGTCAGCAATTGACTAAGAAGGGTGGCACCGCAAAGTAACCTTCTCGCCCTTTTAGGGTGGGAGGCTTTTTAATAAGGAGGTGAGAGTTGGAAAACTAAAAGGGTTACAAACTCAAAATAAAAGGAGGACAAAATGGAGAAAGGAATGTATTTTCTGGACCAGAAGGACATGCCAACTCACTGGTATAACATTATGGCTGATATGCCCGGGGATATGCCACCACTTTTGCACCCGGGCACGGGCACTTCGACCTGGCTGCCTATGAGAAATACCTGTCGGGTAAACTTGAAGATTACGCCTATCCTGAGGAAGAAGTAAGGAAGACACAGGCTGAACTACCCCAGGTACCGGCACCGATGCCGTTAATCGACAAGCCGATATTTACCGGTATCCAATAACCAGTGGTTGTCCCGGTTAATAGTTTTACTCTCTATTATTTCTATTCTTCTCTTAAACAGGGGACCGTTGACCACTAGGGTATGGTATTCGCCATGTTCTCCGCAAGGGTCAATGTTTTTAGCTTTCAAATGCGCCAGAAGCTTCCTGTCCACCCGCTGTCCAATCCAGTCCTCATCAATTAGCTCGGCTTTGGCACTGACTATAATCGCTTCAAAGCCGGCATCAATGAAGTCGGTGAAAATCTTTTCCGTGCTTTTATTCCACAGCGGCTCAATGGCTTCAATCCCCAGTTCGCCACAAACTCTTTCCACCCAGTCCTTGTGCTCTTGCAGATAGATATCCCCAAAAACTATCCCCCTTATACCTTGGGGAAGCAAACTTTTCACCGCTTCTTTAAATTCCTGCTCATATCCATTCCAGGTGGTCGCTTTCTGCAACAGAGGAATGCCGATGGCTTGGCTTTGTAGCTGAATCAGCCTGGCTTCAGTCCCGTGAAAGCTTACTCGGTTAAATTCCTGGGAAATAAAATTCGCCAGATGAGATATTTTATATCCCTGAGCGAGCGCCAGGTAACAGGCAAAACAACTGTCCTTACCCCCGCTCCAAGACGAAATATAGCTCATAACGACCCTTTCAGCTACGCTTGACCCACTCCACAGCGTTCAGGAAAATGCCCAAGCCATCCCCGTGCTGCCTTGGTGCCTCCCTGGTCCACCTTGGATGTTGCGTCCAGCGAATAAAGCGCTCAGGGTGGGGCATCAGGGCGAAGATACGTCCCGAGGCATCACAAATACCGGCGATATTATTTACCGAGCCATTGGGATTGCAGGGATAGTCGGCTTGGACATCGCCCTTCTTATCGGCGTAACGCACGACCACATTTAACTTGCCCAGTGTTTCCGCTTCCGCCATCACCTTGCCTTCACCATGCGCCACCGGGAGATACATGGTGCTTATTCCTCTGGTGAATAGGCACGGGCTTTTCTGGTCAACGTGGAGATAGACCCAGCGACACTCAAACCTGTTGGAATCGTTGCCGGCCAGGGTTAGCCGCTGGCGCTCCCCATTCCCCACCTGAGGCAGGATGCCAGCTTTTACCAGCACCTGAAAGCCATTGCAAATCCCCAATATCAGCCCCCCCTGGTCAACAAACCTCTGGATATCCTCACCCAGCTTCAGCCTGAGCTCATTGGCCAGAATCTTGCCCCCCGAAACGTCATCGCCGTAGGTGAAACCTCCAGGTATGACCAGTATCTGGTAATGGGAAAGGGGCTTCTCCCCGCGGACGAGCTGGTTTACATGGGCCGGGTCTACCAGCGAGCCAGCTTGCTCCAGGGCAAAGGCAGTCTCAACATCACAGTTTGTCCCTGGAGCGCGCAATATTAATGTCCTTACTTTGACCATCTGCCTCCTACCAGCGAAGTGGTTTCTGCCACGCCTCCTTTAGTTCAGCCAGAGGAGTTGAAACCACCCTTTCTCCGTTAATACCGTAGACCTCAAGCTTATCGCTTTTGGTCACCTGCCCGATGGCAGCAAATTCCACCTCAGCCATTGCCTGCTCAAAGCGCTGGCTATCCTCTGGCGCTACCTCTACCAGAAAGCGGGTGTTTGATTCGGAAAAGAGTAAAGTATCATTTCGGCTGATGGGTTCACCCAAGGGGACTTTATCCAGATAAAGCGTCATCCCCAGTCCTCCAGCAAACGCCATCTCAGCGGCAGCCACCCCGATGCCCCCCTCGCTGCAATCGTGGCAGGCTTTTACCAAGCCCTTCTCCATGGCGGCGCTAAGGGTATCCATCAGTTTCTTCCCCCGCCGGGGGTTGACCTGGGGCACTTTGTTACCGATAAAGCCGTGAGTACTATAATAATGCGACCCGCCCAGTTCATTGTATGTCGTCCCTACGATGTAAAGCAGGTCGCCCTCCTGCTTGCCGTCCATGGATACCGCCCGAGCTACATTCTCCATCACCGCCATGGCTGATATGAGAAGGGTGGGGGGGATGCACAAAGTTTCCTCCGCAGTCTCATACTCATTGTACAGGCTATCCTTGCCCGAGATAAAAGGCGTCCCGTAAGCAATGGCGGTATCATAGCACCCCTGCGCTGCCCGGACTAAACCACCCAGTCGGTCTGGTTTCTCGGGATTGCCCCAGCTGAAGTTGTCCAGTAACGCCACCCGCTTAAGGCTGCCGCCGACAGCAATAATCTGCCTCAGTGCCTCGTCTACCGCTGAGGCAGCCATCCAGTAGGGGTCAATGTCTCCATACTTGGGATTAATGCCATTGGCGATAATAACGCCCATGTCAGAATCAAGCACTGGTCTGATAATTGCGGCGTCGCCGGGGCTATCATTATTGAGCCCAACCAGGGGTTTGAGAATACTCCCCCCCTGAACCTCGTGGTCATACTGGCGTATAACCCACTCCTTGCTGCACACATTCCACGAGCTCAGGATTCTTTTCAGGTCATCACCCAGGTCAGGCGGCGGGGCAAAGTCAGGCTCAGGATAGTGAACTGGCTGCCACACTGCTTCTCTTTCCAGCTGGGGCAGCCCGTGATGCAGAAACTCCATATCAAGGTCGCCTACCAGGTCGCCCTGGTAGAAGAGTTTGAGGCGCTGGTCATCGGTAAATTCACCGATGACGGTAGCTTCAACATCCTCGCTGGCGAACAGGGAAATCAGCTCTTCAGCCGAAGCTGCGGGGACAGCCAGCAGCATCCGCTCCTGCGACTCAGAAAGCCATATCTCAGTATAGGAAAGACCGGCATACTTCAGCGGCACTTTTTCCAGATATACCTGGACCCCGGTTTCTGCCGCCATTTCCCCTACCGCTGACGAGAGCCCGCCTCCGCCACAGTCGGTAATTCGCCGATATAACCCCCGCTCCCTGGCCTTCAGCAGGACGTCGATAACCTTTTTCTCGGTGATGGGGTTGCCAATCTGAACCGAGCTAGCCGAAACAGCCTCAGATTTCCCGGTTAGCAGAGCCGAGGCGAAGGTGACACCATGAATACCATCTCGCCCCGTCCTGCCCCCCACCAGGACAACCAGGTCACCCGGCTGCTGCCGTCCCATCTGAGCGGCGCCCTTGGGCAAGAGTCCCAGGGTGCCACACATGACCACTGGATTAGCTAAATATCGCTCGTCAAAAAGAATGGCGCCGTTGAGGGTGGGAATTCCCACCCGATTACCATAGTCAGCTACCCCGGCACGCACCCCTTTGAGAATACGACGGGGATGGAGAACACCAGGAGGGAGCCTATCATGGGGGAAGTCGGGGGGGGCAAAGCAAAATACGTCGGTACTGGCAATTGGCTTCGACCCCAAGCCAGTACCTAAGGGGTCACGAATTACCCCACCCAGTCCGGTTGACGCCCCGCCATAGGGCTCAATGGCTGAAGGGTGATTATGGGTCTCAACCTTAAAACATAGGGCGTAACGACCATCAAAATCTATCACTCCTGAGTTGTCCTTGAAGGTGGAAAGACACCAGGGCTTATCTAGTTCCTCGGTCACCCTCATGATGGTGCTCTGGAGCAGGTTGTCAATAACCAGCCCGTTAAATCTTATTCTGGACTTGAACGTCTTATGCTTGCAATGCTCCGACCAGGTTTGAGCCAGGGTTTCCAACTCAACATCGGTGGGATTGCGACCTAACTTGGAGAAGTAGCCCTGAATGTGCTTTAACTCATCCAGATTTAGCTCAAGTTTTTCCTGACCCAGCTTGGCTAAGCCGTCATTATCCAGGGTCAATAAATCAACCTGTTCCAAAGAAAAGCTATATGTTGCCGAGGGTAGCGATACCTTTTCCTGACTGGTGACCACATGCTGAATTACGCTGTTAACCAGCAGCTTATTGCCAATAAGCTCAATGTCGCTGGCTGAGAGTTCACCTGATAGATAATATCTTTTGGCTGTCTTTACCGACTCAACGGTGGTTATGCCCAGGTCAAGGATGCCTTTCCTCACGCTCTCCTCTACCGGGTCCATCACACCAGGATTATAGGCAACTTCAATGGCATGAGCGTCCTTATCTTCTGGGGCAACAAGGGGCGCTTCCCCAATGGAATACTCCTCAACTACCGGGTCAGCCAGCAGCTCCTGGCAAATTATGTTTGCCTCTTTCTGGCTCAGTTCCCCTTCCAGCAGATATACATCGCTGACCCTGACCCGGCCCACAGTGGCAATGCCAAGGTCACGTATATCGGTTCGCAATGCCTCCCCCCGAGGGTCGGGAAAACCAGACTTTACTGAGACCTCAACCCGGAACAAGAGACCCCCTTCCTAACTGTGCTGGGATATATTCTACTATTGCCACTGAATAAGCACAAGCTATTGTACTCGTTTTAGTACCTTGGTGACACCTCAACTTTCTGGGAACTCACCCCCTTAGACATTTACTTAGCAACCCACCCCCTTTATCCCCCTCCCTTACAAGGGAGGGGGAATGATAAAAAAGAGGGGCTGACGCCCCTCTTAAACACCCTCCTAGTTTAGTCCCTTTAGAAGGAGGAAGAGGAATAAAAATAGGGGGCTTTGCTCCCCAACCACCCCGATAAAGCGAGAGATTGGGGTGTTAGAAGAGATTTTTACCCCTATTGGGTGGGGGGAAACAATCAGAGAGTTTTAGGGGCGAAGCCCCCATAGGGTGGGTGGGTGGGAAGACAGACAAATAAAAACAGGGAGGGAATGGGGTCAATGCCGTAGAGAAACGAAAATAATAATCTGGGTCGCCAATCTATCTGAACTAGCTCAGCTGGCTTTGTGGAAGGAGTAGCCAACGCCTGGCTCGGTAATGATATATTTTGGTTGAGCTTGGTCTGGCTCTATCTTCTGACGCAGGTGCCAGATATAGATGCGCACATAATCCAGGTCGTCGATGTATTCCCAGCCCCACACCCCCTCTAGCAGTTGTCGATGAGTAAGAATACGGCCAGCATTCTGCATCAGTAGGGCAAGCAGGCGAAACTCTATTGGGGTCAGCCTCACCTGTTCTCCATTGACCAAGACCTTCCGCTGGGAAATATCAACCGTCAGGTAGCTATCACTATAGGTAATCCCACTCTCCCCCTCCCGGGGAGGCAACTCGGCACGTCGCATTATCGCCTGCACCCTCCCCACCAGCTCTCTCCTTCCCACCGGCTTTATCAGGTAGTTATCAGCGCCACAGTCAAGTCCACGCACTATGTCTTCCTCAGTATTCTTATGAGCAGTGAGCATAATGATGGGAATATCAGTGATATCACGGATACGGCTGCAGGTCTGCCAGCCATCCATCCCGGGCATAACCACATCCAGGAGCACCATGTCTGGTCGGTGAACGAATAAAAGCCGCAATCCTTCCTCCCCGCTACCGGCGGTGAGCACTTCAAATCCCGCTGGAGTAAGAACCTGCTCAACCAGTCTAACAAAGGCGGGGTCATCATCGATTACCAGGATTTTCTTGGCCACTGCTAAGCTCCACCGGGTTCGCCGTACATGCCAATTGTATCACAAATGGCACAAAAATGCCATAAGGCATCAAAATCTTATGACTTAAAAAGGAAGGAAGGCAGAGGGAGGATGTTAGCGCCAAGGTAAGCCTGGAGAGAGGCGGATTTGCTTACCACTCCTCTCGGGGGACCGTTACTATATCAGTCTCATAATCGAGCCAGTAGCCAAACACCGTCTCCGGCGGGGCGTCTTTCAGGATGAACTCCCTTACTTCCGGATATCGCCCCTGATATTCAGGGATTTGTTCCTCACTCTGATCAAAAACCAGAACCATATCATTTGGACATCGGATAACACTTTTAATCATTATCGTTCTCCATCTCTATTCTTGACCGTTCGGCTTACCCCGGTAATCTCAGTTCACAGGTTAATCTTAGGCTTTGGGAATTAATTGCCCATAAAATTGAGGTTTAAGTTTCGTTAAAAGTCTCTCTGCAATGTAGTGCTAATCGCCTAGCCGGTATATAATAGCCATGGAGCCTTGGGGACTAACAATTTGCGCTAAAAGAAGCGTCAGCATAAAATGAGGGGGAAGATGTCAAACAGCCATATTATTGAGGTAGAACACCTGGTAAAGAGCTACAAAGACCTGGTAGCGGTAAATGATGTTAGCTTCAGCGTTGACCAGGGGGAGGTCTTTGGTCTTCTTGGTCCCAATGGAGCGGGAAAGACGACGGTAATCAATATTCTGTGTACCCTGTCCAAGCCGACCTCAGGCAAGGCATCGCTCAATGGCTTTGACGTGGTCCATCAACAGAGCCAGGTGCGCCAGTGCATTGGGCTGGTATTTCAAGACCCCAGCCTGGATGAACGGCTGACCGCCCTGGAGAACCTGGAGTTCCATTCCCGAGTGTATAATATCCCTGCCTCGGTGAGAAAGGAAAGGACAGAGCAGGTGCTGAGGATGGTCGAGCTATGGGAAAGACGCCGTGACATAGTCAAAACCTTCTCCGGTGGTATGAAACGCCGCCTCGAGGTTGCCCGCGGTCTCCTTCACCGCCCCAAGGTTCTTTTCCTCGATGAGCCCACCCTTGGACTTGACCCCCAAACCCGCAGCCGCCTCTGGGATTTCATCCTCGACCTACGCCAGAAGGAAGGAACCACCATCTTCCTCACCACCCATTATATGGATGAAGCCGGCTATGCCGACCGTATTGCGGTCATGGACTATGGCAAGATAATCGCCCTGGATAACCCCAAGGGGCTGAAGAGCATGGTGGGTGGGGATATGATTAGCCTGAGCACGGTGGATGACCAGAGGGCTCAAGCCGAACTCCAGGAGCGCTACCACATCCAAGCCAGATACGATGGTGGGCAGATAAGCTTTGAGATTGCCAATGGAGAGAGGTTTATTCCTGCGTTGATAAAGGGGCTTGACACCGAAATCCTCAGCATTAGCCTGCGCCGACCTACTCTAGATGATGCCTTCCTCAAACTAACCGGGCATCGGCTCAGGGATGAGGCGGTCAGGAGCGAGCTAAAAGAGGTGGTGCGACAGTATGGTCGCTACCAGAGGAGGCACTGAGCACCTGGGTGATGAAGGAGAGCTATGAATAACTTACGGGGTATCTATACTATCTGGTATCGTGATTTATTGAGGTTCTGGCGGGATAAGATGCGCATGGTGACCTCCCTGGCCTTCCCGCTATTATTTTTGGTCGTCTTTGGCAGCGGACTGAGCGGTGCCATGGGCATGCTCGCTCCGGGGGTTGATTTCTCCAAGTTCATTTTCCCCGGCATCATTGGTATGACGGTGCTGATAACCTCCTTCATGTCGGGGGTTTCCGTGGTCTGGGATCGTGAATTTGGCTTTCTCAAAGAGGTACTGGTGGCACCCATCAGCCGGGTGGCAGTAGCCGCTGGAAAGACGCTGGGCGGAGCCACCATCGCCCTGATTCAAGGGACAATAATACTCGCCTTTGCTCCTCTCTTCGGGATCACGTTTCCCCTGGAAATTCTGCCCCGCCTACTACCGGTGATGTTTTTGGTAGCCTGCGCCCTGTCAGCAATGGGAATCTTCCTTGCCTCCAGGATTAAGTCTATGGAAGCCCATCAGGCGGTAATGCAGCTACTCATGTTCCCCATGGTATTCCTCTCCGGTGTCTTCTTCCCGGTCAATAATCTGCCACCCTGGATGAATATCCTGGTCAAAATCAATCCGGCAACCTATGGAATCGACTCTATACGCCAACTGGTGCTCGGAGTCCAGCCTACCACCTCCCTGGGCATCACCGTTTTGGGGCATACCATGTCCATCGGCGAGGATTTGATGGTAGTGGCAGCCTTTGGGCTGGTGATGGTCGTTCTGGCGATGTGGTCATTCGGTGCCCAGGAATAATCAGGAGGTTACCGATACCGGGTAGCTGGGGCATATCTCCTTATTCCGTAAATTCAACCACTACCTCTTTCACATCCCAAAGTGGCTCTATCTTCTCCACGATTTCTTCCTTTATGGCGGAAGCAAACTGGTTATCCGCAGGCAAATCCACAACCACTCGCACAGCCCCATCCTTTACCTCAATATTTTGCACCAAGTTAGTGCGAACCAAGTCTAACCCGCTTAATGGGTTCATAATCTTCCTCAGCCGCTTGCGCACGGTCTCCACGGTGGTCGGCTTTCTATCCTTCACCAGCCCGTGGCGCTCTTCATAGTTTTCAATGGCTGAGCGTAAACCTTCTATCGCCAGCACTGAGCAGTGGACTTTGATTTTGGGAAGCCCTCCCAGGGCTTCTGAAGCCTGCTTCCAGGTAATTCTTTTAGCTTCGTCTAATGTCTTCCCTTTGGCTAGTTCGGTGATGATAGAACCAGTAGCGATGTTAGAAGCACAGCCGTAGGATTCAAACTTAATGTCGGAGATAGTGTTCGTCTTGGGGTCAACATTTATGTATACTGATACCATATCGCCGCAGGCCGGACTGCCTTCTATCGCCTTACCGTCGGCATTTTCGATCTGACCCACATTGCGGGGGTGGCGAAAATGTTCCAGTACAGTTTCACTATATGGGAATTTCATCTCTATCCCTCCTATTTTTCCTTCTCTTTGCCCAATGGGCTGATACTTCTCAACTCTGGTATCACCTCAGCCAGTGCCTGGACCACGGTGTTGACGTCTTCCATAGTGTTGTAACGCCCGAAGGTAAAGCGTATTGAGCCGTGCGCCCTTTCGTGGTCGCCACCTATTCCAAGGATAACGTGGCTGCTCTCCAAAGAGCGGCTGAAACAGGCAGAGCCAGTGCTTACGGCAAAGCCATGCATATCAAGATGCAGGGTAATGGATTCACCTTCCACAAAATGAAAGGTAACATTGGCGTTCTGCGGCAGCCTCTTCCAGCGGTGGCCATTGAGGGTTGTGTCTGGTATCTCGGCAAGGATACGGTCAATAATACGGTCACGCATCGCTTGTAGCCGCTCGTTTTCCTCTGGTGTGACTAGTTCTACCGCTTTGGCAAATCCCACCGCACCGGCAATGTTTTCCAGACCCGCCCGTAGGTTGAACTCCTGAAATCCGCCGTCCACCCACTTGGCTATTTGTGTCCTTTTACGGATATAAAGACCTCCTATGCCCTTTGGTCCGTGGATGGTGTGGGCAGATACAGTGACTAAATCCACCGCTATTTTCTTCACGTCAAGGGGAACTCTGGTGAAGGTATGCGTGGCATCGGTATGGAAAAGCACCCCCTTCTTGTGGCAGATACGACCGATACCTTCAATATCCTGGATGGTACCTATTTCCTGGTTGGCATGCTGGATGGAAACCAGAATGGTCTCATCTGTGATGGAATCTCTGAGCTTGTCAAGCTTTATAAAGCCATCGCTATCTACATCCAGATAGGTCACCCGGAAGCCCTGCTTCTCTAAGGCTCTTGCGCTATGGAGTACCGGAAAATCCTCGATTTTGGACACAATTATGTGTTTGCCTTTCTTCTGACCAAGAGCCAGTGCCACTCCCTTTAGAGCAATGTTAGAGGATTCGGTACTTCCCGAGGTGAAAATGAACTCTTCAGGGCTGGCGCCCAGAGCAGCAGCAAGGGCTTCTCTAGCTCTGTCCAGGGTCTCTCGGGCCTCTATGCCCTGTGAATAGGCGAACTCCGAGGTGGCAACGGCGTAGGTATCGAAGAAGTATGGTTTCATCGCCTCCAGTACCTGCTCATCCAAGCGGGTAGCCGCTGCATTGTCCAGATAAATAGGCCTGTTGAACATATCCTTCTCCTATCATATGAACAGGGTTATTTTTGATTCCCTGGCCTCATTAAGGTAAGTTCCAACTGCACAATAATCCGATATTAGTTCCTCACGGAGGTCTTCTTGCTTTATCCCCATTATTTCCATGGTCATATCGCAGGCGAGAATCTTACCACCAAGCTCCTTGAAGTCCTGCATCATCCTCTCCAGCGAAACAACTCCAGCCTTCTTCATCTTCCGTTTCACCATCCACTTGCCGAGACCCAGCATGTTCATCTTGGAGAGAGGTCCCTTTTCCAGTCCACCTTTCTTAAGGCGCTGGAGCCCCCAGAAAGTGAAGAAAAGTGACACTTCCATCCCCATTGCCAGGGCCCCATTAGCTATAATAAGAGCACTGGAAACCTTATCCATATCGCCACTATGCACTATGATGGTGGCTTTATCAGCCATGGTTACTCCCCCTTTCTACCTCTTTATCCTTATCTTCCAGACTCCGTCCGTTTCCTCCACGTTGAGAAGCTCCAGCCCCAGGGCCTTGACTGCCATTGGTATTTCTTTCTTAGAAGAGGGGTGTGTTCCGATAACCTCGACTACATCACCTTCCTTGGCTTTCCTCAAAGCCTTGCGGGTTTCAACCAGAGGTACGGGGCAGGTTTCACCCCTGCAGTCCACCTTTATCTCAGCCACTTTCTATCACCTCCGTCACCTGCCTGCGGATTACGATTAAACTCAAGTTACGTACCTTTAGGTATTCATTATACCTCCTTATTCTTCACTTTTTCAAAGCTAGATATTTCTCCGGGTTCTGGTCGAAAGCCTTCTTACAGCCCACAGAGCAGAAGTAGTATTTCTTCCCCTTGTACTCTGAGGTAGCTGCTGCCTTGCTCTCTTCCACCTCCATCTTGCAAACAGGGTCAATAGCCATTGGGACACCTCCTTTGATTAGTCTTCAAACTTGGCTGGCTTAAACCTTCTTAGACGCAGCGAGTTGGATACCACGGTGATGGAGCTAGCGGCCATGGCT
>Ga0209991_10000527_pt1 | contig 16774 bp, 20 predicted proteins | sample ChitaG_FD_183167 | JGI IMG/M metagenome (GOLD analysis project Ga0209991, IMG submission 183167) | Deep subsurface microbial communities from South Pacific Ocean to uncover new lineages of life (NeLLi) - Chile_00310 metaG (SPAdes)... | ecosystem: Environmental > Aquatic > Marine > Oceanic >...
ATCCGGACGGTGCGGTGTACCGCCGCTCGCCGGGTCGTTCGGCTGGATCCTCGGCCTGGGGGTCAGCGGGGACCATGACCTCGGTGGCCGGTTCCTGCTCAGGGTCGGGTTCGGGCAGTAGCTCGGTTCCGGCGTCCGGGCCGGGCGGATGCGCCTCGGTCAAGGATGTCTCAGCCGGCTCGGGAGTTTTCGGACTGGGGGCTTCCGGAGGGGGGGCCGCGGCGACCTCGTCGTTGGTCTCGTCCGGCTGGCTAGGCCCTGTGGGGTTCGACATCCCTACTCAATCCTCCCTGGTCCTTCCCTAACTAACGGACGCTACGGCCGAAGCTTAACCATCCGCTGTGATGGGCGCCCGCGGCCGCACGGCACAATGGGCCTATGACTCAGATGGGCGATCTCCTCGGACCGGAACCTGTGCTGCTACCTGGTGATCCCATAGCTGAGGCGGAATTGGATGCAGGGGAGACCCCGTCCATCGTGGCCGCGGCGCATCCAACGGCCTCGATCGCTTGGGCGCTGCTCGCCGAGGAGGCGCTCGACGAGGACAAGGCGGTCACCGCCTATGCCTACGCCCGCACCGGTTATCACCGTGGGCTCGATCAGCTGCGTCGCAGCGGCTGGAAGGGTTTCGGCCCGGTGCCCTTCTTCCACCCGCCCAACCGGGGCTTCCTGCGATGCGTCGCGGCGCTGGCCGGCGCCGCCGACGCGATTGGAGAGGTCGAGGAGTACCAGCGTTGCCTGGATCTGCTTGACGACTGCGATCCGTTTGCCCGCGCGGAGCTCGGGCTGTCCTGAATCCAGCTACCGGCTATTGCTTTCGCACTTGCAGTCGGCGGCGGACTCAGGCGGTTCCACCTGAACCGTGGAGTGGCCAAGGCCGTGTGCGGTGAGCACAGCACGGGCGTCGTCGAGTACCAGCGCCGAGTTCCGTGTGCTGGTCAGGTGAGCGGTGACCATGTCCTTGCCCGGCACCAGAGTCCATACATGCAGTTCGTGCACCTCGGTGACGCCCTCCACGCAGCCGAGCGCCGTTCGCAGATCCTCTACGTCGATATGGCTGGGTGAGGTCTCAGACAGGATGCGCAGCGCGGCCCTGGCCAGCGCTATGGCGCGGGGCAGCACCCACAGCGCAACCAGCACGGCCACGATGATGTCGGCGTAGGGTCACTCCGTGGTGACCGTAACGATGCCGGCGATCAGGACTCCGACGCTGCCGAGGGGGTCGGCGACGACCTCCATGTAGGCGCCCTTGACCGCGAGGCTTGATTCTGAGTGGGACCTCAGCAGGAGCACCACCACTGCGTTGGCGAGCAGGCCCGCCAGTGCGACCACGATCATCGGTACCCCGGGAACATGGGGAGTGTCGCTTAACCGCTGGAACGCCTCGAACAGGATGAATCCCGCCACCCCAAGCAGCAGCACGCGTGCATCGTCGAAGGAATGCCGAGGGTCGACCGCGAGGTCTACGTCCTCATCGGCCATGAAATGCCGGGAGCGCGCTGCTACCCGTTCGTCGATCTGTCGAAAGCCGTTGACTCACAGCCAAGCCGACCAGAACCGGGTCAGCTGACTCCCGAAAGCCGACAGTCTGGCGGGCACCCCTGACAGGTCGAAAAGCCAATACACTGCCGAAAAGAACCATTGATTGAGCGGCGGCGATATCAGCAGGATCAGCAGGATGAAAAAGCCCCACTGCTTGCCGGGCTGCAGCGCTCGCTGGGTCTCGGCGCTCAGATGCGGCTCCAGCGCCCCGTAGCCGTCCAGCCCGGGAATGGGCAGCATGTTGAGTAGGAACGCGGTGATCTGCAGGAAGGCCAGGAAAGCCACCCCGGCCCAGAACACCGAGTGGGCCGGGTCATACAACAGCCGGGTCAGTGTGAGCAGCAGCAGTGCGAACCCGAGGTTGACAGCCGGGCCCGCGAGGCTGACCAGCGTTTTCTGCCGTTTTGTCATGGACGCGGTCTGGACGTACACCGCGCCGCCGGGCAGGCCGATTCCGCCTAGCGCGATGAACAGCACCGGCAGGCCGAGCGACAGCAGTGGATGCGAATACTTCAGCGGGTTGAGCGTGAGATATCCACGGATGGCCACGTCGCGGTCACCGAACCGCCACGCGCTGTAGGCGTGGCCGAACTCGTGCAGGCACAGCGACACCAGCCACCCGAAGATGACGAACACGAACACGCCGAGGTAGGCCATCGGCTGGACGCTTTGCGCCGAGAACCAAGCGATGGCTCCGCCGAGCGCGGTGAGCGCGACAATGGCCAGGAACACCGGGCTGGGACTCACCGACTGGCGCAGCGGGCGAATGCTCACTTCACGAGGCTATCTGGGGTTGTCATCGGCCGACGCGAAGCCAGCCCTCGGTATGGCGGTAGAACGTGGAGCGCCGGATTGGTCGCGGCGCCAGTTTCCCGTCTCGGACCACGTGCGCGCCCGTGGTGCCCAGCTGGGCAGCCCGTCCCGGCACCCAGCGCCGGGGTCGCCACCTCCCGGAGACGACGCGGGCGCGAAGCCCAGGCATCCCGGTGGTCGGCTCTATCTGCACTCCGGTCACCGAACCGTCGAACAGCAGTGAATCGTCGACTACCGCCTCGCCGCGAATCGTGCCGGCCCCCTCTGGTGGCAGCCACCGGGCCGTTCGGGTGACGACGCTGCCGGTCTCGTCGCGGATGAGCGGAACCCGGGTTGCGGCGTCGCCGCGGGCGCGCCACCCCAGCCACCGTCGGGTCGCATGGGCCACCTCGATGTCGAGGCGATCGGCGCGCAGCAACCGGGTCAGCACTGTGGCTAGGTCGGCATGTGAGCCGACCACGACGATGCGGCTGTAGTTGGTGAGGCGGTCAGCGTCGGAGTCGGAAGCGACTTCGGGATGGACGACGGGCAATGCGCCCAGACCCCAGGGAACCCGGCGTCGGCCGAACAGCACAACCGCGACTTGGGAGGCGTCCAATCTGCTCCTTGTAATCCGACGATGATCAGGTCGGATACTAATCGGATAGGGTGACTCACCGGCTGCACAGGATTTGAGCGCAGTACGAGCACGAAGAGCGAAGGATGCGAAGGATACTGCCATGCCGGCGATCGTCCTCATCGGCGCCCAGTGGGGTGACGAGGGCAAAGGTAAAGCCACCGACCTTCTCGGTGGTCGTGTTCAGTGGGTCGTTCGCTACCAGGGGGGTAACAACGCAGGTCACACTGTGGTGTTGCCGACGGGGGAGAATTTCGCTCTGCATCTGATTCCGTCGGGCATTCTGACTCCCGGCGTCACCAACGTCATCGGCAACGGGGTGGTGGTCGATCCCGGGGTGTTGCTCAACGAACTCCAGGGCCTTGAGGCGCGCGAGGTGGACACCGAAAGGCTGCTCATCTCGGCTGATGCCCACCTGCTGATGCCCTATCACGTGGAGATCGACAAGGTCGTCGAGCGCTACGCGGGCAGTAAGAAGATCGGCACCACCGGCCGCGGTATCGGGCCGTGCTATCAGGACAAGATCGCGCGCATCGGGATTCGTGTCGCCGATGTGCTCGATCCGCAGATCCTGGCCGAAAAGATTGAGGGTGCACTGGAATTCAAAAATCAGGTACTGGTCAAGATCTACAACCGCAAGGCCCTGGATTCCGCTGAGGTTGTCGACGCGCTGCTGGCGCAGGCAGACGGGTTCGCCCACCGTATCGCCGACACCCGCCTGCTGCTCAATACAGCGCTCGAGCACGGGGAAACGGTGCTGTTGGAGGGATCGCAGGGCACCCTGCTCGACGTTGATCACGGCACGTATCCCTATGTGACATCGTCGAACCCAACCGCGGGTGGTGCATCTGTGGGTTCGGGTATCGGCCCGACGAAGATCACCACGGTGTTGGGGATTCTCAAGGCCTACACGACCCGCGTCGGGTCCGGCCCCTTCCCCACCGAGCTTTTCGACCAGAGCGGTGAATACCTGGCCAAGACCGGTGGGGAGATCGGTGTGACCACGGGGCGGCGGCGTCGCTGTGGCTGGTTTGACGCGGTGATCGCTCGCTATGCGACCAGGGTCAACGGCATCACTGACTACTTCCTCACCAAGCTCGACGTGCTGTCCAGCCTGGAGACCGTGCCGATATGTGTGGGCTACACGGTGGACGGTAAGCGCACCGACGAGATGCCGATGACCCAGGCCGAAATCGCTCGCGCCGAGCCGATCTTCGAGGAAATCCCCGGCTGGTGGGAGGATATCTCGGGGGCTCGCGAATTCGACGATCTGCCGGCCAAGGCACGCGACTATGTGCTCCGGCTCGAAGAGCTTGCCGGAGCGGATGTTTCGTGTATCGGTGTGGGCCCGGGGCGCGAACAGACGATCGTCCGGCGAGATATCCTGGCCGCGAGGTGATCGACGACTCGGGGCCCGTTGATCCCGAATACAATCGTCGCGGCGGGTTCCCGAACTTCGCGGCGGCGCAGCCTGGCCCAGGCTTCGGGCGGTTCCTGACTGCGATGCGCCGCGCACAGGATCTCGCGGTGTCGGCCGATCCCGACCCCGATACCTGGGAGCGTGCCGCCGACCTCGCCGAGCAACTGGTTGAGCTCTTGGGACCGTTTGACGCGGCCGAGGGAGCCGGCCCCGCCAACCGAGTGCCCACCCTGCCCGGTACCGGCAGCCTGCTTATGCCGCCGTACAAGGTGGTCAGGTTCGAGCCCGACGGAGTCGAGCTGCAAGTGACCTTCAGCCGGTTCTCGGTTGGCGGGAATTATGCCGTCCATGGGGGAGTGCTGCCGCTGCTGTTCGACGCGCTATTCGGCATGATGATTCACGCCGCCGAGCGCCCGATCAGCCGGACCGCCTTCCTTCATGTGGACTACCGCAACGTCACCCCGATTGACACTGCGCTGACCGCGCGGGGGTGGGTGCGTGAGACGCAAGGGCGCAAAGCTTTCGTCAACGCCGAATTGCGCGACCCAGAAGGCAAGCTCCTGGCCGAGGCGAACGGGCTGATGATCCTTCTCCTACCTGGACAGGCGTAGCGGAATCGTCAGTTGCGCGGTCCTGCGCAGTGAATTTCGCCGGTCGAAGCTATGTGACGGCTCGGCGTGCCACTATGAGGCAGTGACGCATTCGGTTGACCACCACCTCCGCCATCTCACGACACCTCGAGCTGCCGCTCTTGCCGGTGTGTTGTTTGCATTGTTGTTCGGGGCGGTGCTGGTGTTGATGCGTACTGCGCTGCCTGATGGGGAACAGCTCGGTGCGCAGTGGGTCGCCGGGTCGAAAGGGCGGTTGCGGGTTGCCATCGTCCTGATGCCCTTCGCGGGCATCGCGTTTCTGTGGTTCATCGGCGTGGTACGCGACGGGTTGGGCGCGCTTGAGGACAAATTTTTCGCTACGGTGTTCATCGGCAGCGGGCTGCTGTTCCTTGGGATGATCTTTGTCTCCACGACCGTCGGTGCCGGACTGCTCGCGAGCAGAGAATTCCTCGGCGAGGACGGGCAGCGCACAGAGGTCGCGGCCTTCGGGCAGGAACTGCTGACTGCGCTGAGCAATACCTATGCGCTGCGGATGGCGGCGGTGTTCATGATCTCGCTGGCTACCATCTGGTTGCGGACCGCTCTGATGCCCCGCTGGCTGGTCGTGGTTTCCTACCTTGCCGCGCTGTGCCTCCTCGTGGCCAGCGACACCGCGTCGTGGATCACCGTGGCCTTTCCGGTGTGGGTGCTGGTGGTCAGCGTGCTGATGCTGGTGCGCGGCGGGGTGATCGATCTGCCCGGCGATGGGGGCGGGCTCAGTTCTCGGTCAGACTGAGTGCCCCTCACGACCGGTTGTGCACAATCGGCGACCTACCGCTAACGGCCGGGTACCCTCGCCGCCATGCGCACCGTCGAGGTATTCGCCGATGTCCTGTGCCCGTTCACCCACGTCGGGCTACGCACTCTGGTCGATCGGCGCGGCAACCGCGGGCTTACCGAACCGCGTCGGCGATCCCGTGCTGATCGAGGAGGTCGGCATGGCGCTGCGCAGCGCACTGTTCGAGGAGGGTCTCGACGTCGGACGGTCCGAGGTCGTCGAGCCGATCGCGGGCCGCTTCGGCCTCGAACCCCTCGATGCCGAGACCAGGTCCGCGACGCCCCACGCCGACTGGGACGAGGGACGGACTCGCAGCGTGATGGGCTCGCCACATTTCTTCACCGGCGGCGGCGGGAGCTGGTTTTGCCCCGGACTCGATATCAGCCGCGACAACCTCGGCAACTTCGTCATCGCTTGGAAACAGGGCACGGAGGCGTTCGTTGAAAGTGTCTTCGGCTGAGCCCAACCCTTGCCTGTCCTCGACAGTGGACGGTACGGCCTGGATAGGGACATGAACTCCACGGTCAGCGTGCAGCGCGGTGTCGGCCGCCCCCTCGGCCTCCATGGTCCCCGTTCGGCAGCGCCGGCCACCAGATCCTCGGTCCGATGAGGGTGAACAATGCCGGGATGATCACCGTGCGTACGACGAAGGTGTCCAACAGGATGCCCAGCCCGACGATGATGCCCAACTGGGTGAGCACGATAAGAGGAAGTACGCCCAGCACGCAGAACACCGAAGCTAATACGATACCTGCGCTGCTGATCACCGCGCCGGTTGCTGAGACCGCTCTGATGATGCCGTCGCGGGTGCCGTGCTCCGGCGTCTCCTCGCGGGCTCGGGTCACCAGGAAGATCGTGTAGTCCACGCCGAGCGCCACCAGGAAAAGGAACGCGAACAGCGGGGCCGTGTTGTCCAATGCTGGGAAACCGAACACATGCACGCTCGCCCAACCGCCCACTCCGAGGGCGGCCAGCGCGCTCAACACCGTGACGGCAACCAGTACCAGCGGAGCCAGTGCCGAGCGCAGCAACACGTACAGCACCAGCAGAACCACGGCGAGGATGGCAGGAACCACCACCGCGCGGTCGTGTCCAGCGGCTAAAGCCGCGTCCCTCGCCTTTGCGTCCGAACCTCCGACGAGGCTCTCGGCATCGACCCGATGGACCGAATGACGAAGTGCATCAACTGTTTCGAAAGCGTCATCGGATGCCGGGGCGGCGGCGATGACGACCGACCACTGGCTCAGTCCGTTCGCCGCGATTCCTGCCGGCGTCACCGACACGACACCCGGTGTGCCTTCGATCGCTCGCAGCACTTCGTCGGCGCGGTCGGTTGAGGCGATCACTCGGGTGGGATCGGTCAGTCCACTGGGGAAGTGTGCCGCCAACGTGCTGTAGCCGTTGACCGATTCAGCCTGAACGCGAAACTGCTCAGTCTGTGACAGGCCGAGCGGTGTGCTGAGCAGCCCGGCGCACAGCAGTGCCAGCGCGCCGATCGAGACGACCGACACCCGGGCGGGACGTCGCGCCACGCCGGTGGCGACCCGATGCCAGATCCCGCTGTCGGTGAGGGCCTTGTCCCCCACCTGTGGGATGAACGGCCAGAACAGCTTCCGGCCGAAGAGGCCGAGCAGCGGGGGCAGTACCAGCAGCACGAACACTGCGGCGACCACCAGGCCTGAGGCCGCCTGGACGCCGAGGCTGCGGGTACTCGGCGAGGACGCCAGGAGCAACGTCAGGAGAGCCAACACAACGGTTGCGTTGCTCGCGATGATGGCCGGACCGGCGCGGCGCACGGCGGTGTTCAACGCATCCTGATGCGATTGGACACGCCCCAGCTCCTCTCGGTACCGAGAGATCAGGAGCAACGCGTAGTTGGTGCCGGCGCCGAAGACCAGAACACTGGTGATTCCCGACGTCGATCCGTCCGGCGTCATGCCTACGGCCTGGGCTGCTGCCGAGCCAACGACGGCGGCGACCCGGTCTGCGAAGCCAATTACCAGCAGCGGCGCCAGCCACAGCACGGGGGAGCGGTAGGTGACGATGAGCAGCAGCGCAACCACTGTTGCGGTGACGATCAGCAGTGTCACATTCGCACCGGAGAACGAGTCGGCGATGTCCGCGCCGAAGGCCGGTCCACCGGTGACCTCGGCCAGCAAGTCATCGGGCAGCCCCTCGGATGCGGCTGCACGGAGCGCCTTGACCTTGTCGTTGAGTGCGAACCCGGACAGGTCTGCTTGCAGCGGCACCACCGCGATCGCGGCCTGTCGGTCCTCGGAAACCTGGGTGGGCGGGCCTGTTTGGCCGGCGACGTTCAGCATGCGTTGGCGGGCCTGATCGGCTGCGGCGAGGTCGGCCGAGGTCAACGCAGCGGCGTCGTCGCGGCTGACCACCAGGATCACCGGGACGAGGTCACCGCCGGGAAACTGGGCGCGAACGGCGTCGGCGCGGGCCGATTCTGCGCTCGGCGGTACCGGCACCGGCGACTGTTCAGCCGAGTCACCGCCGCCGAGGAGTCCGATCAACGTCCCCGACGCGGCGACGATCACGAGCGCGAGTATCCACGAGAAGCGGCGCACCATGTCCTTAATATTTCAGATAATTGACCGTCAATGGGCATGTCCGGTGCGGCGATCACCTGGCTGATGGTGGCCTCGCCGCCGTTCACCGGGTTTTGGGTGCACTCATCGAGGCAATTGGTGCCTCCAGATTGCGACTCGACAGCACGGCCGCGCATGGCGCGACTCTTTGCGCCGACGCTTCTGGCAGGGTGGACGATCGATGAGTGACACGACAGATGACGAGCCGATGACTGAGCAGACGGCTTCGCCTGCAACTGGTTCAGCAGTAGTGATGCTGCTTGGTGCCGGGGAACGCAGTCGCGAGCTGGCCCTGGCCTTTCAGCGTCTCGGCGCCACGGTGATCGCTGCCGACCGGTATGCCAATGCCCCCGCGCATGCCGTCGCCGACCGGGTGGCCGTGGTCACGATGACCGATGCAGATGCGCTCACTGAACTGATCGACACGGAGAAGCCTGACTATGTGGTGGCCGACGCAGGCACAGTCGCTACAGATGCGCTGATCACGATCGCCGAGCGCGGCGACGTGGAGGTGTTTCCGACGCCCCGTAGCATCCGCCTGTCACTGGACGGTGAGGGGTTGCGTCGGCTAGCGGCCGACGAACTGGGATTGCCTACCTCCCCGTTCTGGTTCGCCGGTTCAGCAGCGGAGCTCTCCGCGATCGCGCAGCACGCGGGTTTTCCTCTCGTGGTCAAGCCGGTCGCCGTGGCACCCGGGGAAGGCGAATCGGTACTGCTGCGGTCCGAAGACATCGAGCCTGCCTGGCGCCGCGCCGTCGCCGGTGGCCGGCTCAGTCTGCAACGTGTCATCGCGGAGACGGCGGTCGAGGTCGATGTCGAGGTGACGCTGCTGACGGTGCGCACCACTGGCCCCGCAGGCCCGGTCGTGCATTTCTGCGAGCCGATCGGTCATCACCAGCCGGACGGCGACATCCTGGAATCCTGGCAGCCTCAGCAGCTCTCGCCGGCGGCGCTGGATGCGGCGAAGTCGATCGCCGCCCGCATCGTCAACTCGCTGGGTGGCCGCGGTGTGTTCAGTGTGGAGCTGTTGGTGCGCGGAGACGAGGTGTACTTTGCCGACGTTCGGCCCCGGCCTCATGACAGTGGGCTGGTGACCATGCGCTCGCAGCGGCTCTCGGAGTTCGAGTTGCATGCCCGCGCTATCCTGGGGCTTCCCGTGGACACCATCATGATCTCGCCGGGCGCAGTCGAAGTCAGTTACGCCTCGGCGTCGGGAGGCGTCGAGGCCAGCCAGGCCGAGGTGCGCCTCGTGCTGGAGGATGCGCTCGCCGTCGCCGAGAGCGACGTGCGACTCTGCACACCATCCGGATCGGCCGGTGCTCGGCGCTGGTTCGCCCTTTCGATGGCAACCGCACCCGATCCGATTGTGGCGCGCGACCGGGCTCGCCGGGTAGCCACGGCTCTGCGCAGGATCCAGTGACCAAAGGGTCTGATTCCTCGTCATCGGGCGGCCCGACAGCCGCCCCTTTCCTGGGCGCGCTCGCAATAGCCGTGGCCGTCGTGTTTGCCACTTGGTTGTTCAATGCGTTATCCAGCGACGAACCCACCGTCGAACAGCAGATCTGGCTTGCCGTGGTGGCGCAGAATGACGCGCTGCAACGGCAGGATTACCCTCAATTCCGGTCGCATACCTGCCAAGATCAGCAGGAGTCTGAATCAGAAGTTGTTGCTGAACACAGTGATTCGGTAGCAAGACGGGGTGAACGCTTTGTCGACGGGGTGACCGGCATAGCCGTTGACGGCGATCGGGCCACCGCCGAAGTCACCTATCATTTCGGCCAAAATCCCGAGGCCAAGGAGAAGGTCGAGATCCCGTTAGCGCGCCAGGACGGTACCTGGAAGGTCTGCTCGACCGGCCCCAATTAGCTGTGGGACACTCACGAACGTGAGTTATGCCGCAGATGTCACGCCTGAGCAAGCGTGGAAGTTACTGAGCGAGAACCCCGAAGCTGTTCTGGTGGACTGTCGCACAGAGGCCGAATGGCGATTCGTCGGGGTGGCAGACATCTCCAGTTTGAACCGTGACGTCGTCTACATCGAGTGGAATCGTACCGACGGCGCACGCAACGACGGCTTCGTCGATGATCTTCTGAGTTCGGGGATCACACCGGGCGGCGGCGCGGTGGTGTTCCTGTGTCGCTCGGGCAACCGCTCCATTCCGGCCGCCGAAGCGGCCACCGCGGCGGGTATCGCGCCGTCCTACAACGTGCTGGACGGCTTTGAAGGCAGCCGCGACGAGCAGGGGCATCGCGGGGTAACGGGCTGGCGAGCCATCGGACTCCCGTGGAGGCAATCGTGAGCAGTCACGACAAGACCGTGCCGTCGGTGCGGATACCGGCTGAACTGCCCGACACCGTCAGCCAGGCGACCATTGGCGTGCGCGGCGGGTTGCTGCGGTCGGGTTTCGAGGAAACCGCCGAGGCGATGTATCTGACGTCGGGCTACGTCTACAAGACCGCGGCCGACGCAGAGAAAGCGTTCACCGGCGAGCTCGACCGCTATGTCTACTCGCGCTACGGCAACCCGACCATCTCGATGTTCGAAGAGCGGCTGCGGCTGATTGAGGGTGCGCCTGCCTGCTTCGCGACCTCCACTGGGATGGCGGCGGTGTTCACGTCGTTGGGTGCGCTGCTGGCCACCGGCGACCGATTGGTCGCCGCGCGTAGCCTGTTCGGGTCGTGCTTCGTGGTGTGCAACGAGATTCTCCCGCGTTGGGGCGTGGAGACGGTGTTCGTCGACGGCGACGACCTTTCCCAGTGGGAGGAGGCGCTGTCGGTGCCCACCCAGGCGGTGTTCTTCGAGACCCCGTCGAACCCGATGCAAGAGCTGGTGGACATCGCCGCGGTATGCGACCTCGCGCATGCCGCCGGGGCGAAGGTGGTGCTGGACAACGTCTTCGCGACACCAATTCTGCAACAGGGTTTCCCGCTGGGCGCCGACGTCGTTGTCTATTCGGGCACCAAGCACATCGACGGCCAGGGCCGGGTTCTCGGTGGGGCGATCCTCGGCAGCCAGCAGTACATTGATGAGCCCGTGCAGAAGCTGATGCGGCACACCGGTCCAGCGCTCAGTCCTTTCAACGCCTGGACGCTGCTGAAGGGTCTCGAGACTCTGGAATTGCGGGTGCAGCACCAGACTTCGTCAGCGCTCAAGATCGCAAAGTTCCTCGAGTCCAACTCTTCGGTACGGCAGGTGCGTTACCCGTTCTTGGAGTCGCACCCGCAGTACGACCTAGCCAAGCGTCAGATGGCCGGCGGCGGCACCGTGGTCACCTTCGAACTTGAGGCACCGCAAGGTCACGCCAAGGAGCGTGCGTTCGAGGTGTTGGACAAGGTGCAGATCATCGATATCTCGAACAACCTCGGGGATTCCAAATCGCTGATCACCCATCCGGCCACGACGACGCATCGGGCGATGGGCCCGGAGGGTCGGGCCGCGATCGGGTTGGACGATGGCGTAGTTCGGGTCTCGGTGGGGCTGGAAGGGGTCGAGGATCTGATCGCCGACCTGGACCGGGCACTGGCCTAGGTGCTGTAGGTGTCGAAGGGCTCAGCGGACAAGAGGGCGCGTCGCAGGAAACGGCAGGCCGTCCGCGATCAGACTTGGATTCCAGCGTCGGTGGGCGAGCACGTTGCAGGTCAGTTCGAAATCGCGGGTGATCTAGAGGATTTCGACCGACGTCTGACTGCCCGTGGCTGGGCAGTTTCCGAGGATGACGACGATGAAGAGGGAGTTGTCTGGTATTGGCCGCCCGCAGTCGCCGAAGTTGAGGACGATACCGAACAGGTGACGGCGACGGTAGTTCTGCTCACCCCGGATGACGGGGGAGAGATCGCGCACGTGGTATTCGTGGGCACCTCCCTCGACTACCAGTTCGGCTTTGAGGAGCTGTTCGACAGCATCGACATTGTCGAGTCCTACCGGATGGGCGAACCGCTGCCGCAGTTCCCTTAGTTGTGAGTGTCTGGGGGCTCGACAACTCCCAGTGCGGACTGCGCGCGTTGCTCATAGCTGTCGCGCGCGGAGCGGTCGAAGTCAAGGAATACTGTGTCGTTGCCCATCTTGTGGGAGAGCCAGCGCCTCGCTTTGGGCGTGAGGGTGGGTGTGATCGCGCTGACGAATCGCAGCGCGGGTGGGACCGATACCAGCGTGGTCGGCTTGTCGAGTACTTTGACGACTGCCGCAGCAATGTATGCAGGTTCCACCGGTTTCTGGGCGGCGGTTGTGTGGGTGCCCGTGATGAGGTCGGTGTTGGTGAACGTCGGCATCACGCAACTGACATCGACGCCCTGGGGGGCGAATTCGTCGGCCATCGCGGTCGTCAAACCGACCACGGCGAACTTCGTCCCGGCGTACACGATCTGGCCGGGCAGGGCGATCATTCCTGCCAGCGATGCGATGTTGACGATATGACCGCTTCGTCGCGCCGCCATCTCTGGCAGGACGAGCTGACATCCGGCGAGCATGCCGTAGAAGTTCACTTCGATCGCGGATCGAATCGACTGCTCGGACTGTTCGAGAAACGGGCCGACGGGCATCACGCCGGCGTTGTTGATCAGCACGTCGATGTGGCCATGCCCTTCGGGGCGCGCCTTGTCGAGGAAGGTGGCGAAGGATTCGCGATCGGTGACGTCCAGCGGGTAGCCCGATACCTGTCCGAGTGCGCTGAGGCTCGCGACCGCTGACTCCTGCAAGGCCACTTCGCGGTCGCCGATGACGACGCGCGCTCCGCGCGTCAGGAGTGCTTTGGCGGTGGCGTAGCCAATGCCTCGTGCCGCACCGGTGATAGCGACGGTCTTACCGCGAATGTTGTCCATGGGGTCGGACTTTACACATGTCAAGTTTGGGGTGAACGTTCTGGATTGAGTCCGCGTGCTGCGCGTTGACATCGGGTCGCCGGCCGCCAGCTGAGACGGATCAACGACGTGCGAGTCACAGTTTTCACACCAGCCCCAGGGCCCAATGGGCGGGATGCGAATCCCGCCCGGTTGTTTTATGCTCCCGTGGTTATTCGGACTGAATCGAGGTCTGGCCGGACTGAATCGAGGTCCGGCGGCCCCCGATGAGTCCGCACCGCTGTAACGCCATCCCCGGGTTATCCGATAGATCGCACACACTGGTTTCGGATACGGGAAGGGGGATCGCGGTGCGCACGCTCTTTAAGGTGTCGAGAGAATTCTTCGCGAGATCTTGGGCGTCCGGCAATTCGTTGACTGGTAGGGGGGACATGTGAAGCGAGTCGCCGTATCCTGCGCCGTGACCTGTCTAGCGCTCGTTCTTGGCGTCGTCAGCGGGGCGGCAACGGCAGTGGCCGAGCCTGTCAGTATGGCGGCCAAGTCGTACGACAAGTCCACTCGTGACGGCTGGCAACTGAACATCAAGCTAGAGCGCGAGTTCGTCAATTCAGTGCCCAACCTGGCCAAAGCCAAGGAGTCGCGCGAGGGTTTCGTCACCTTGTCGGCTACCGCCACTGCGACCGGCGGTACAAGTCCGATCACTGACAGCCTGTTCATCGTCGGGTATCAGTTGGGTTGTCAAACCGATGTATCGACGGGTGTGCAGTACGGCGGTGCCGGAGGAGTCTCACCCATAGTGGACCTCGCCCTCCTCGACATCGGAGCCGCCGGCGGCCTGTCAGGATTCGTCCAAACCGTCTTGCAGCCCGGCGTGATCATCGACCTTCCGCTGTCGAATATGGCCCTCAACAAAAACGGGCTGGCTATGATCGACATGGACAACATCCACGTCAAAGCCGATGCCTGCGGAGGGGACGTCACCGTGCGCTCCTACGGTTATCTGCGGATTTCGACCGAGTCAGCACACACCCAGTTCGCCATCTACGGCGACCCGATCACGATTTGAGGCGACCATGTCGGTGATGTATCGCGTGGCCGCTGTTGCTGCTGCTTCTGCGCTCGCTTTGGCCATGCCGTTCCCCGCTGCCGCCCTGCCCGATCCAGTGCCGTTCCTACCCGGTACCGATGTCTTCGCCGACGGAGTTTCGACTGGAGGCAGCTTCAACTTCGAGCTGAACCTCATCGAGTCTCCGCCCCCGGCGACAACGGATGCCCGCGGTGTATTCACAACCAGCAATGCGACGGGGAGTCAACCTCTGCAAGGCCTGCCCGGCAGCAAGCTCGGCAACACTGAGCTGGGCGCAGCGTCACGAAGGCTGCAGGGCCTTGTCACGCCGGGCAACATTCGCCCGGTTCCGGCGGGTTTGGGCGTCACCATCAGCGGGGGTCCCAGCCAGTCCACGCTGGAAGACCCCTACGGGCGGCCGAGAGCCTTGGTCGACAGAGAGCCGATAATGCCGGCGGACCCGAACGAACCCACCACCACCGACGAAGATGTCGAGCAATTCCTCGGCGTCGGGTAGCGCTGTTTCAGCCTTGCTAAGACACGCTTGGTTTCAGCTCCGCTAAGACAGGGCTGCCTGAGCTTGCTCGACCGCCGCCTTGACCGGCCCCCGCCACATGGGGCCGTGCCCCGGTATCAGTACCTCGGTGTCCAGCATGGCCAACGCGGCCAGGCTGCGCCGGCAGCCGTCGGTGTCGTGGTTGAACAGCGAGGGCAGTAGTTGCGGACCCGGGTGGCGCGCCACCGGGTGATCGGTGACCAGAGCGTCGCCGCTGACCAACACTCCGTCCACGACATAGGAACAGTGCCCTCCGGTGTGGCCAGGCGTCGGGATCGACTTCGGCGCCCCCGGCAGCCGCGACGCAATTTCCTCGGTCAGCGGTGCGGTGGTCGGGATGCCGCCGCGCGTCAGGGCGCCCTTGCCGATGATCGAGGCCGACCACCTGAGCCATTTCGGCCGCCAGAGGTGCTTTGCCACGTCCACCGGCGATGCCTGTTCGAGGTACTCGCGTTTAGAGTGCCCGACTTCGTCGGCGTGGCAGTACACGGGAGTGCCGTGTGTTTGTGCGAACCAGATGGCCGAGCCGAAGTGGTCGATGTGCGCATGGGTCAACAAGATTGCGCGAACGTCGGCCACGCCGAACCCGAGTTGGCCCAGTGAGCCGACCACGTCGGCGCGGCTGCCGGGGAAACCGGCGTCGATCAGCATGACGCCGCCCCCAGTCTCGTCGCTGCCGGCGACCACCGTCCAGTTGACCAGTTCGGTGCGGACGAAGTAAACGCGGTCGGTGACGGCCGTGAGGACCGGTGCCATCAGACGAGTGTAGAAAGAACTCATGGCGGAACTGAAACTGGGCTACAAGGCATCGGCGGAGCAGTTCGCGCCGCGGGAACTCGTTGAGTTGGCCGTCGCGGCCCAAGACCATGGCATGGACAGCGCGACGGTCAGTGACCACTTCCAGCCATGGCGTCACGAGGGAGGTCACGCACCGTTCTCACTGGCCTGGATGACCGCGGTCGGTGAGCGCACCGACCGCCTGATCCTGGGCACCTCGGTGCTCACGCCGACGTTCCGCTACAACGCCGCGGTCATCGCCCAGGCCTTCGCCACCATGGCATGCCTCTACCCGGACCGGATTTTCCTGGGGGTGGGAACCGGCGAAGCGCTCAACGAGATTGCCACCGGCTACACAGGCGAGTGGCCCGAGTTCAAGGAGCGGTTCGCCCGATTGCGCGAGTCAGTCAAGTTGATGCGCGAACTGTGGCTGGGTGACCGCGTCGATTTCGACGGTCAGTACTACCAGCTCAAGGGGGCCTCCATCTACGACGTACCCGCCGGGGGCGTGCCCGTGTACATCGCGGCGGGTGGTCCCGTCGTCGCTAAGTACGCCGGCCGCTCCGGCGACGGCTTTATCTGCACCTCGGGTAAGGGCGCCGAGCTGTACAAAGACAAGCTCATCCCCGCGGTGTCTGCCGGTGCTGCCGCAGCCGGCAGAAATCCCGACGACATCGACCGGATGATCGAGATAAAGATCTCCTACGACACCGACCCTGAGCTTGCGCTGGCGAACACCCGATTTTGGGCGCCGTTGTCGCTGACCGCCGAGCAGAAGCACAGCATCGAGGACCCCATCGAGATGGAGAGAGCCGCGGACGCACTCCCCATCGAGCAGGTCGCCAAGCGCTGGATCGTGGCCTCGGATCCCGACGAAGCCGTCGCGAAGGTCAAGGACTACGTCGATTGGGGCCTCAACCACCTGATTTTCCACGCCCCGGGCCACGACCAGAGGCGCTTCCTGGAACTGTTCAAGCGTGACTTGGAGCCAAGGCTGCGACGTCTGGCCTGACCGGTCAGCCCTGGCAGCGGGGATCAGTTTCGCGGCGGTCGCCAAGGGCCTAAGTCACGTCGCCACGGTGACTTAGGCCCCTAGTGTCCACTCGGGGCCGGGAAGTAGTCTGAGCCATCTGCAACGGGCCATACCTGGGCTCGTCTCG
>Ga0209991_10000528_pt1 | contig 16745 bp, 15 predicted proteins | sample ChitaG_FD_183167 | JGI IMG/M metagenome (GOLD analysis project Ga0209991, IMG submission 183167) | Deep subsurface microbial communities from South Pacific Ocean to uncover new lineages of life (NeLLi) - Chile_00310 metaG (SPAdes)... | ecosystem: Environmental > Aquatic > Marine > Oceanic >...
AGGTAATTCAGATAAGGCATCGGAGAGGACAAAATTACGATGGCTCCAAAATATTTAATTTCTTTCTGAAAAGATTTGGGGAAATGGACCATGATACTAAGACGAGATTCCGGGTCACCTTTGGGTCTCTTGGTCTTATCGAATCTTTAATAGAAGTCTTGAGGTTGTTCTCCTTAACCTTGACCGAAATATTAGAGGAATCGAAGGTAAAATAAGTTCCCTTAATCTCTTTAAACTCGATTAACTTACTTACCAGAGAATCTCTCACCTTTTGGAAGATCCTATTTTCAGTATCTCCTAAAAAGGCCGAAAAGTTCTTTACACAAAGTAGATGGAGGGGATGAAAACCGAAGACTAAAGCTTCATAGGCAATAGGTGATCTACCGACAAAAACTAGATGGAGGTGAAATTAAATTTAGGTTAGCAAATTATTCGCTTAAAATAAAGATGAGGTTTTCAGAAAACTTTAGAAGGTGAAAAAAATTCACCTACAACACCCTAAAAAATCGATAAAATGAGTAGAAATTAACCAATAACCTTCCTAAAACCCTTATCAGAGAAGGGTTTCAATGCTGGAGGTGAAGAATAAAATAAGGGTACTCTAAAAGCTTTATAAGACAAGGGTTTTAGAGTTTTCTGAAAGGTACTCATTAAAAAAGTAAAGGAGGTGAAAAAAATATTAAAGTTTTTAATTTAAGAAATTTCTTATTAAGATCTCTCAAAAAATTTAATAAAGTCGAAAATTACTAGAATATATTTAAAATTATTTATCTTTTAAAAAGGAGGTTTATTTTCATGACTTCTACTCAATTAAAAAGATGGTCGTTAGTATTATCTCTAATTATTTTGGTTAGTGTTAGTGTAAATGTATTTGCCGAGGAAGCAAAGGTAGTATGGCGTTTAGGAGGAGCCCATTCTGTTGGAACTCCAGAAACAATTGGAATTTATTATTTTGCAAAACTTGTGGAAGAAAAGACTAATGGAGAGATGAAAATAGAAGTATATCCTGCAGGGCAACTTGGTGATGCCGTTGGCAGTATCGAAAATGTAATAATAGGTGCTCAGGAGATGTATGCAAATGGGATGGATTGGAGTGTGCATGTAGTAAATGACTTTGGTATTTTTGCTTCATTCTTCGTATTTTCCAGTCTTGACCACATGATTAGGTTTTTAGAAACGGATAGATATAAACAAATGGAACAAGAAATGATAAATAAAGGGATAAGAATATTAGCTAAAAATTGGTATCGTTTGCCTAGAGTTTTATTGACCAAATTTCCCGTTTTGTCTATGGAAGATGTAAAAGGACATACTTTTCGAATGCCTGCCCTAGAAACTTATTTTAAAGTGTGGGAAAAATTAGGTGTTAATCCTGTAGAAATTCCATGGGCTGAAACATATACAGCTTTAGATCGTGGTCTTGCAGATGGTACGGGTTCACCTCTTGGTTCAATTTATGGAATGGGTTTCTATAGAGAAGCTCCTTTTATTACACTTACTCAACACATGTTGATGCCTTTTATTTTGCTTGTTAATGAGAGGGCTTATCAAGCTTTAGACTCCGAGCTGAGATTGAAATTAGATGAAGCTGCAAGAGAGGCAGGGGATTACTATACGGAAATTTTGAAAAAAAAGTTTACTGAAGAAAAATTGAAGATGTTAGATGAGGGAGCTGTATTTGTAGAAATAAGTACTCGCCTTTTCTTGCAAAAAGCACAGGAGGTTGCACTTGAATTTGAAGAAAAAGGGTTATGGTCAAAGGGTCTTTTTGATTACATCCAAAGTATAAAATAACCGACTAACAACTCAGTAAATTTCTGGTAAACAAGTTTAAGTAAATTGATATTTCAAAGACTTCTTTAAAATTTGTTGTTTAGTAACATAGAAATATAGTCATGAATGAGACTTGTTAGTGTGAAATTTAGTTGGGTAATTAGAAAGATTCAATGGAAAAGTTGAACCAAAAAAGAAAAAGGTGTAGATTTACCTAAAAAACAAGAAACAAACTTTTTTTAAAAAGAAGGCATGCTACACTTATGGATATTATAACCATGACTTACTCTCCAGACAAGATAGATGTAAAAATTGTTAGCTGAAAATTAAAAGTGTACTATTTAAAATTTAAAACAGCACTAAATTAAGGTCAGTATTTTTCACTATTTGAGTACCTTGAGGGTTACCTTTATGCCAGAACCAAATCTCAGATAAACCGGATTTTTTATGGGGGGATAATCCGAAGTTGTATTCTTCCATATAAAGGTACCCTCGTTACTCTTAATTCGAATTTATTTATAAAAACTTTACGATAAGAATTTATCATTCTGTTTACCCTTAAGCAGAAGATATCTTCTGTTGACTTAAAAGTTGGTCTTGTCGTAAATTCTCTAAAAAAAGATCTTTTCTCTTTTAATGCTCTTTGAAATATAATATAAGGGATTTCACCAGTTGTATAATAGATCCATTAATAGTTGTATTTTTGGATAAGATTATTTAATACTAACGAGTGGACTGCACCCCTCCAACTAGACACATTTAGGAGAAAAATAAGACTTGTTATATAATAAAATAACAAGCAAGAAGAACAAAGGAGGGGCAAAGTTAATGGGTATTAAAAAGAGGAAACACTCCCAGGAATTCAAAGAAGAAATAGTACAAAGAGCCTTAAGCGGTGAAAGGATTCTGGCATTAGGGAAAGAGCATAACCTTTCCCCTGGACTTATCAACCGCTGGAAGAGACAGTACCTAGATGGAGAATTAGGTGGTAATAATAATCAAGAAATAAAAAAATTGGAGACACAGGTAGCCAAATTAGAGCAGATGATCGGTAAACTGACTATGGAGAATTACATTTTAAAAAAAGAGAAAGAAGACCTACTACAGAGGAAAAAAGAAGATTCATCTATCATTACCGGTCCTTATTTAAATCGATCAAAGAGGGCTGCAGACTAATGGGTATAAAAAGATCTACTCTTTATTACCAGCCAAAAAAGAATATAAATAAAAAGCAAAAAGAATTAAGGATTAGGAAAAAGATAGAGGATATCTCCCGGGAACATCCCTATTACGGTTACCGAAGAATCGCCGCTTCCCTTAAGAAGAGATTAAATGTAATAGTAAATCATAAGAAGGTATTAAAGATGATGAAGGAATTAGGCATACAAGGCAGAATAAAACGCAAATATATTACTACTACCAATAGCAAACATCATAACAGAATATACTCTAATTTGATCAAAGATAAAGAACTTACCGGTATCAATCAGATCTGGTGTGCTGATATCACCTATATCAGGATACTTAACGGTTTCGTCTACCTATCAGCTATAATAGATATTTATTCCCGAAAAATAGTAGGTTATGCTATAGGTAAAACCTTATCTCCTAAACTGGCAATCACTGCTTTAAATATGGCTATAGCTACCAGAAATACCGATAACCTGATTCATCATTCAGATAAGGGTATCCAGTATACCTGTAAAGATTATATAAAAATATTAAAGGATAAGGGTATCAGAATAAGTATGTCCGGAAAAGGTAATCCTTATGATAACGCCTTTGCCGAATTATTCTTTAAAACCCTAAAACAGGAGGAGGTATATCTATGGGAATATGAAACCTTTTCGGATGTAGTAGAAAGGATTCCCTATTTTATAGAAGATGTGTATAATAATAAGAGGTTGCATTCCTCTTTGGGCTATCGGCCTCCAGAGGAATACGAGAGGTTACTGGCAAAGAATAGCTCTCGGGAATGCATGGTGTGTTAAGACTTAAAGTGTCTAGCCTGAGGGGTTCACTCCAGAGAGAGCCTGTGTTATATCAGAGATTACTTCTCTATAACAGGCCTTTACCAGTCTATCCTGAATCTACCTATAGTGTCTTTCAATCTTCCCTCTTGCTTGGGAAAATAACGCATAGGTAATCTTAACCTTACACTCACCTAAAACCTGTTTCCATTGCGGGTGAGCTTCATCAGTAAATTTGCAGTGATTTCTCCAGTAAGAGTCTCTACATTGAACAAACTTAAAGATAGAACGGCTATCTACATCATAATAGGCCAGAGGAAACTTGTATTTTAATAAAACATACTCTAAGGCCAAGATATGCTCAAGGAGGTCTTTTTCATTACTAAAACAGCGTAAAAGATAAATCGACTAAAATTATCCAAAGAGGTAATTAGATACCATTTCCCCTTGGCATAAGGTGAGAACCGATGATGAGAGGAATCCTACTGAATCATCGCTTCGGTATAATTAATTAATACCTCATGGTCACGAAGAGCCCTTTTGTTCTTCTTTAAGTAGAATTCATTCTTTTTGGCTCTACTGATAATAAAATTATTTAGTAATTTTATATAAAAAGAGAAAAGCATAATGTTTTAAATATATGATTTTGAAATAGTAATTGTTTAGAAGAGAGGGCATCTAAAATGAAAGGGAACGCTCTAAAGTTTAAGAAAGAGCTATATTATGATGTTGTGATTGCTGGAGGGGGGACTTCAGGCGTTATAGCAGCAATTGCAGCAGGTAGAATGGGTGAGAAAGTTTTATTAGTAGAGAGATTAGATATCTTAGGTGGAGAGTTAACTACAGGATTACAAATATGTAGTACTAAAAATGCGATTGGAGAGTGGATTCTTGGCGGTATTCCGATGGAAATTATTAATAAATGTAAGAAAATTGATAAATTTACCAAATGTGTATTCGATTGGAGATTAATGTGGGCGTATGAAGTTGATCCTATTCTTCTTCAAATGATTATTGTAGATACTTTACGAGAAGCAAAAGTTGATGTTTTATTACATACAATAGTGACTGATGTAATTACTAAAAATAATGAAGTTAAAGCTTTGGTTGCAACAGATGGATTTAGTAATTTTATTATTCATGGAAAAAGATTCGTTGATACTACTGGAGATGGAGGAATTGCTGTTAAGAGTGGAGCTATGTTTGATTTTTCTAATATAAAAGGTGAAATTCAACCTATATCTATAATTTTTCGTATGAATAATATCAATATTAGGAGATTGTTGGAGTTTATTCTTAAACATCCAAAAGATATTATGTTAGCAGAATCACCAATAATTAAAAAAACACGAGAAGAGTGTGCAGAGGAGATTTTTAAAGGAGGTTATCCCATTGCTGGTTTAGATGCAAAAGGACCTTTATTACAAAAGGCAATTGATTCAGGGGAGATGTTTGAGACTATGGGTATATATATTATGCCTGTAGCGCTGAGTAGGAATGAAATTGCATTAAATAGTACTCGTATTGCTAATATTGATGCAACACGTTCTGATCAGATTAGTTCTAAACTTCCAGAGTTGTATTTTCAAATTGATAATTGTGCTAGTTTTTTAAATAGGAATATTAAAGGTTTTGAAAAAGCTAAAATTTGTGCGATTGCATCAAAGATTGGAATAAGAGAGACAAGAAGAATTATCGGAGAATATATATTAACAGAAGATGATGTATTAAGTTCACGGAAATTTGATGATGTAGTTGCAAAAGGTGGAGACCATATTGATATACATGGAAGTGGGAGAATTCAAAGAAGAACACCCATTCCAAATGGTGGATCTTACGATATACCATATAGGTGTTTAATACCGAAGAAAATTGAAAATTTAATTATTGCTGGACGATGTATATCTGCTGATAGAGAAGCAAATGCGACAATGAGATCAATGGGATCTTGTATGGCAACTGGTCAAGCAGCTGGTGTAGCTTCTGTATTAAGTTTAAGATATAATATTTTTCCTAGAAATTTAATTTATGAAAAATTAGGGAGTGAATTGGAAAAACAAGGAGTAATATTGAAGGGTACCAAATAAAATTAATTTATCGGAGACTCCCCCCCCTGTAAGGGTGGGGATGAGAGCAATTTCCTGTATCTTCCGTTCTACTTTGATACTAATTAAAATATGAAACTAGGGAAATAAGCCCATACTGTATATAAAACCAAAATATCACCTTATATGGATAACTCGATACCAAAGGAAGGTATTCGTAAAAGGGGTAAAAGATTACGTCAAGATAAAATTCCAAGAGGTAAGAAAATATTATTCTAAATGGGAATACCTAGAAAATGGTAATATATTAGTTGATATGTGAAAGGATAGTAAGGATGTATTCAAAAGAGTTTTGGGGAGAGCGACTAGTGAAATATATTGGAAAAGTTGAGCTGTATTTCTCGATGTTATTGTTAATAGTACTTGTTGGGTTACTTATTATTAGTGTTGCATTACGATATGTCTTTCATATTCCAGCAATCTGGATTTCTCCCGTAATAAATCTCCTATTTATATGGATGAGCTTGATCAGCATTGCTTATGTATATAAAAAAAGAGGACATATAGCGATAACATTTGTTATCGAACATTTTCCTGAGAAGCTAAGAGTTTTCATTGATATTGTTATATATATAATAATTGCTTTTAGCTTTACATTATTATTAATTGAGACTATAAAAATTCTGCCAATACATGCCCAAAGATTAATAATTGGTTTAAGAATCTCAAGAATTTACTATTCTTCCGCTATTATCGTTAGTGGGGTGTCTATTCTAATAACAACAATATATTTTATCATCCGGGAAATAACAAATCTAGCGAAGAGAAACTTTCAAGAGAAGGGATAATTTATGACGTCTTTATATGTATTTCTAATATTCGTCTCTATATTAATTCTTGGAGTACCAATTGGTGTTGCTATCTTATTAATATCTGCTATTGGATTATATTTTAAAAATATATCTCTTTTGATGTTGCCTCAAACCATAATAGATGGCATAAAAAGCTATATTTTATTAGCTATTCCTTTATATATCTTAGCAGGTGAATTAATGAATGTCTCAGGGGTGTCTAAAAGAATCTTTGATTTTGCACTTACTCTTGTAGGACATATTAGAGGAGGTTTGGGACATGTTAATATCTTAGCGAGTTTAATTTTTGCAGGAATATCAGGTTCTGCTTCGGCAGATGCCTCTGGTTTAGGGCGAGTAGAAATCAAGGCAATGCGAGAGGAAGGCTATGACATTGATTTTTCCGCTGCTATTACAGCTGCCTCTTCTACTATAGGTCCTATTATCCCTCCTAGTATTGATATGATGGTATATGCATCAGTAGCCCAAGTTCCTGCAGCGGCATTACTTATAGCTGGAGTTGTTCCAGGCTTGTTCATGGGAGTTGGTTTAATGATTCTTGTATATCTACTTGCTGTAAGTGGAAGGGTTAAGTGTCCCGTGCGCTCTCGTAAACCAATTAGAATAATACTTTTAAAGTTTATGGAGGCTTTTTTGCCTCTTCTTGCACCTATTATTATTGTAGGAGGAATCATGGGTGGTATCGTTACACCAACAGAAGCTGGAGTTGTAGCTGTAGTCTATATTTTTTTATTAGGGATTATTTATCGGGAATTAAATATTAATAAGATTGTTATATGCTTACAGAATACAATTTACTCTACTGGGGTAGTAATGTTTATGTTAGGAGTAGCACGAATATTTGGTTGGTTTATAACAATTGAGCAAATTCCTAATAAGTTTATGGAGTTTGTTTTTTCCATAACTTCGGATAAGATACTGATTCTACTTTTTTTGGACATTTTACTTTTATTTTTAGGTATGATATCAACAGTATCAGCAAATGTTGTATTAATTACTCCTATTATTTTTCCCATATTATCACCGCTAGGTATCGATCCTATCCATATAGGTGTAGTAATCGTTTTTGGTTTGGTGATTGGCATTATAACTCCGCCTGTAGGCACTTCTTTATATATTTTGTCAGAAGTTGCCCAAATCTCTTATGAAAAATTAGTAAAAGCTATCTGGATTTTTTACATTCCATTGATTTTAGTGCTTTTTATCATAACTTATTTTCCCCAAGTAACACTGTTTTTACCCAAGCTTGTTGGTCTTATGCCTCGTTAACCAATATGCATTCGACTACAACACTAAAGCTAAAGAGTCCAGTATAGTTTTTCATTAACCAAATAGTAGAGTAGAATACAACGAGCTTGTCAATGGATGAATAGGCTTTCAGAAAACTCGCTCTTTAAAAATTAAATATTATGAAGGAAAGATTTTACAAAGCGAATATTATCTTTGTTACCTGTCTTAGCAGCAGTCAAGGCTATAAGAAGAACGGTAATATGGGCGATAGTACAGTGATTAGAGACAGCCCGGAGTCCTCTAACACTTGGATTTTGTATACAAAGGTCAAGTAACCTGGAAAATATCCTTTCACATCCACTGCGAAGATTATAAAATTTCTTAAATTCCGGAGAGCCATAACTAATCTGTTTGCGGATATCCTTGCTAAGTACTTGAGTGTAAGCAAAACAACCTGTGCCTTTGATAAACTGGGGATGCATCCAGGGACAGAAGGGATTTTTTTGATCCCATCTCAAATCCGGCTAGCCAGATACAATTACCGGTTGAGGAAACCTTAAGATCTTTAATAATAAAGGAAAGGACTTTTGCCGAATCAAGGCCAGCATCTGCGATTACTCCATAAATACTAAGGTCGAACCTATCTTTAGCAAATCGAAGCTTAAGGGATAATTACTTTACTGTCTACTACATTGGCTGGCTTGGTTTCTTCCAGAATAGGTAATTCAGATAAGGCATCGGAGAGGACAAAATTACGATGGCTCCAAAATATTTAATTTCTTTCTGAAAAGATTTGGGGAAATGGACCATGATACTAAGACGAGATTCCGGGTCACCTTTGGGTGGATGAACCCATGCCAATAGACACATTTACAGAAAAAATGAGACTTGTTCTATAATAGAATAACCAGCAAAGGAGAAGAAAGGAGTGAAGTGGTAATAGGTATAAAGAGAAGATAATATTTCAGGGAATTTAAAGAAGAAATAGTACAAAAAACACTAAGTGGAAAAAGGGTCTTTGAACTTGGCAAAGAAAACAATATCTCTCCTAAGCTTATCAATCACTGGAAGAGACAGTATGTGGGGGGAGGATTAAACGGCAACACTGATAATTAAGAAATAAGTAAGTTAAAGTTGCAAATAGCCAAATTAGAGCAGATAATCGGTAAACTGACCATGGGGAACTATATTTTAAAAAAAGAGAAAGAATACATACTACAGAAGAAAGAAGAGGATTCATCTATTATTACCGGTACTTATTTAAATCGACCAAAGAGGGATGTAGGCTAATGAATATAAAAAGATCTACCCTTTATTACCGGGCAAAAGATAACCTTAATAAAAAATAAAAGAAGCAGATATTATTAAAGATAAAATAACGCCTATTTCCTATAAACATCCTTATTACGGCTATAGAAAAATGACTGCTCAATTAAAAAGATAGAAAGTAATAGTAAATTATAAGCGAGTATTAAGGATGATGCGAGAACTAGGTATACAAGGCCGAATAAAACGCAAATATATCTATTACTAATAGTAAACACTATAACAGAATATACCCTAATTTGACTAAAAACCTAAAGGTTCACAAAATTAATCAGCTCTGGTGTTCTAATATCACCTATATCAGGATGCTTAACGGTTTTGTATATCTATCAGCTATAATAGATGTCTATTCCCGGAAAATAGTTATACTCCAGGAAAAACTCTATGCCTGAACTCACTGTTACTGCCTTAAAGATGGCTTTAGCTACCAGAAAAACTGATAATTTAGTTCATCATTCTGATCAGGGTAACAAGTTTCCTGTAAAGATTACATAAATATTCTAAAAGCCCATCATATCAAGATAAGTATGTCAGCCAAAGGCAATCCTTACGATAATGCCTTTGTTGAATCATTCTTTAGGACTCTAAAACAGGAGGAGGTATATCTATGGGAATATGAAACCTTTTCTGATGTAATAAAAAGGATTCCTTATTTTATTGAAGATGTTTATAATAATAAGAGGTTGCATTTATCTTTATGCTACCGGCTTCCAGAGGAATATGAGAGGTTGTTGGTTAAGAATGGCTCTCTCAGGAATGCATTATGGCTAAGACCATAAGTGTATAGCCCGGGGGTTCACTCTAGTAAACGAATTGAGAGGCTAAATTTGTACTTAAGAGGATGGATAGAATATTTTTCTGTAACCGATATTTCCGGTATTTTAAAGAATCTAGAGGGTTGGATTAGAAGAAGGCTGGGTGTGTGTTTATGGAAATAAAGGAAGAAAATTCGTATTAAGTACTGTAACATAAAGAAGTTAAGATTAGCAGAAAGGGCAACTCTTAGTTTAGTTAATACTCACAAATGTTACTGTCATATAGCAGGTGACCGCTTAAATAGGGTAATATCTTATGCTTACTGGAGTAACCTTTGTGGTATGAGTCTAATAAATCATTATTTTGAAATTCGTAGAGCTTGGTAATAAAACGCCGCATACCGAACGATACATTCGGTGGTGTGAGAGGATGGTTGATGAAATAATCATCTACATCCTACTCGATCTTTAAGGATAGAAAATTTGGTGTATTAAAATTTTTTTAATAAGGAGAGGATAATAATGAAGAACTATTATGATGTTTTAGTAGCCGGTAGTGGACCAGCTGGGACAGTAGCAGCAATTGCAGCGGCTAGAAATGGGGTAAAAGTTTTACTAGTAGAAAGATATGCTTTTTTAGGGGGTATGCTTACAGCTGGTATGGTAAGTCCTATTAATGCTTTTTATAATATGCAAGGTAAACAAATAGTAGGAGGGATACCTCATGAAATTGTTAGAAGATTAGAAAAAATTGGAGGGGTTTTCCCTGGCGGGCATTTGCGCAGTGCTTATCTTAGTTCTTATACTCATACTCCTTTTGATGTAGAAAGTATGAAAAGAATATTATTGGAAATGACAGAAGAGGAAAATATATGCTTTTTATTGCATACTTTTGTAGCAGGAACTATTGTTGAAAGTAATAAAGTAAAAGGGGTAAAAGTAGTAAATAAATCAGGAACCTATGGAATAAAAGCCAAAATTGTTATTGATGCAAGTGGTGATGGGGATGTAGCTGCAGCAGGAGGGGCTGATTACCAAAAAGGGGGTAAACAAGGTGAATGTATGGCTGGTTCTTTATTTATAAGAATGGGGAATATAGATGAAAAACAGGTAATGGATTACGTCAAAAAACATCCAAATGAGTTTGTTTTATCAGAAGACCCATTTATTAAAGAAAGCAATGCAGAAGTGGCTAGTAAGATAAGTAATCTATCGGATATACATGCAGTAAGGGGAATGTTTGATACAGTTAAAAAAGCACAAAAGGAAGGAGAATTTCCATCTACTCGTAATCAAGTAATGTTTGTTTTTTCTCCAAAAAGAAATGAAGTGTACATAAATTCAACAAATGTGGTACATATGGATGGTTCTAACGAGGAAGATTTAACTTATGCCGAATTAGAGACTAGGAAACAGGTACCAAAAGTAGTGAATTTTTTTATTAAATATATTCCAGGTTTTAGAAACGCATATTTGATTAATACCGCTACTCAGATTGGGGTTAGAGAATCCAGAAGAATAATAGGGGATTATATCCTTACTATTAATGATGTTTTACAGGCTAAGAAATTTTACGATGGGATTGCTAAAGGAGCTTATCCTAGCGATATTCATACTCCTGATGGAGGTTTAGTGCATAAACATGTTCAAAGGGGTAGCGATTATGATATTCCTTATCGATGTTTAATTCCAAAAAAATTAAATAATATTCTTGTAGCTGGGAGATCAATTTCTGCAGATAGGCTAGCCATGGGTAGTATTCGAGAAATGGCTCAATGTATGGCTATGGGTCAAGCAGCAGGGACTGCCGCGGCTATGTCAGTAAAGGAGGAAATTATTCCTCGTAAACTTAACATTTCGTCACTTAGAGAAAATTTAATATCTCAAGGCGCAATTATATAAAATTTGAAATTAGATAATTATTTACTGACCCGAAGGGCAGAGTAACACGAGCATGACCGTGGTGGATAAATGAATAGACGATAAGGCTATGGAAATTAGGCTATCATAACACACTGCACATTACACCGAATATCATCTAGTATGGATACTAAAATATTGCGCTGTATCATAATCCTGGTGTTCTGGATTATTTGGGGAATTTACCCAAAGATAAAAAGGATTATGCCTGGCTGTGAAATAGTAGAATACAATATTCAGATTGAACATATTTATATGGCAATAATAATTACACTTAATTATACAGTAATGGATGTTATAGATAGAATCAAAGGTATGAGAACAAGCCTATTGAGGAATAAGTTTTATTGGTTAGCGAAGGAATACTAGAAGGAAAATTTGCATTGCCACCATGATATTTTGTCTTTGCATTCGGAGTAGATGAAAAAGAAAATATTAATTATGTGAAATGGCAACAGAACCAGGATTTAGGTCAAGCAAAGTTTGGATTGTTTTTAAGTATTACGGCTTTATCTGTGATTATCTATAATATTTTGTATATTAGCAAGATTTTTAATTTATAAATATAAAGTTAAAAATATTATACTAATTTCTTTCTGTTTTTTAGAAAGTTTATTTTAATAAAAATAGAAATAGGGAGGGATTTTTAAAAAAATGAGCAAAAAAACAATTTTAGATTTCATAAAAATGAAAAAGGAAGAAGAACAAGTAGCTTGGGTAACTGCTTATGATTTTCCTACTGCATCTTTCGTTGAGCAAGCTGGTATGGACATGATCTTAGTCGGTGACTCCTTAGGGATGGTAGTATTGGGTTATCAAGGAACAGTCCCTGTTACCATGGAAGATTGTATCTCTCATTGTCAAGCAGTTCGTCGAGGAGCACCAAATACCTTCTGTATTGGAGATATGCCTTTTCTGTCTTACCAGGTCTCCGACCAGGAAGCAATAAGAAATGCGGGGCGTTTCCTAAAAGAAGCTGATATGGATGCAGTAAAATTAGAAGGAGGGAGGAGGGTTTGTAGCAAGATAAAGGCTATAGCTGATGCCGGAATGTTAGTTATGGGTCATATTGGTCTGACCCCTCAGAGTTCAGGTCAGTTAGGTGGATTCAAGGCCCAAGGTAGAGAGGCTGCCAGTGCCCGAGAATTAATTAAAGATGCCTTAACCATCCAGGAAGTTGGTGCTTATGCCCTTCTGTTAGAAGCAGTTCCTCCGGAGCTAACCGTATTTATTACTAAAAAATTGGCTATACCTGTTTACTCTATTGGAGCAGGAGGCCCCTGTGATGGCCAGTTGTTAATCTGTGGAGACATGCTGGGTCTGTTCCAAGCCTTTACTCCTAAATTTGTTAAGAAATATGCTAATGTTGCTGAGATAGAGACCGATGCTTTTAAAGAATATATTAAGGATGTTAAGACCGGTGCCTTTCCTACTGATGATCATTCCTATCATATTAAAAAAGGTAAAGAAGAAGAGTTTTATGAGATGTTGAAAGAGTTTGAATAAATTGTTTCTAAAGAACAAAAAGAGACATTGGTAATGAGAATTTCAAATGGTACTATATATGAAAGATAAATTTAATTATCATGGAGAGTAGAAATGAGTAAAACACTAAAAGAAATTAGAGAATTTATAGAAAGAATGGGGATTTCTAGTAGAGATCTTTGGGAATTACCGTCTTCTACGAAAACTTTTCCGGATGGTGGACATTGGAGAATAGAAATTTCAGGAGTTGAACATGCATCAACTATGGAAGCTATGATTGATGAAGCAAGGAAAAGGAATGTGACTATTCATAGAGCTATAGTAACTGTACAAGGGTCTACTTTAAGTGATTTTAGTGAATTGAAAGATATTGCTCAAATGGGAAAAGATGAAAAAATAGAAGTTATATCTACGGTGGGACCGCGTAAATCTTGGGATGTAGGAGCAAGAGCTCCAGGCTTTCCTGAAGGTGCTATGATTGGATTTAGACTAAGAGGATCAGATAATATTTCTTATTGGCTTGCAGATATGATGAGGAATATTGAAGCTGGATTCAAGGGTTTTCTCGTATTAGATGAGGGGATACTTTATATTGTGACTCGCATGCGTGAAGCGGGTTTTATACCTGAGGATATAGTTTTTAAGTGGTCTGCGTTTGGTGGTTATTGTAGCCCTGCGGGATTTTGGATCATCGAAGAGATGGGCGCTAATTCAATAAATCCTACTTCGGATGTTTCTCTTCCAATTTTGGCAGCGATGCGAAAAACAGTAAACATACCTATTGATATTTATATGTTTATTACAGATGCTGAGGGAGGAATGTTTAGGATTTATGATTCGCCGGAAGTTGCAAGAGTTGCCTCTCCTTGTTACTTTAAAATTGAGCCAGGTGTTTCCCAAGCTAAAATCTATAAGCCATGGGTAGAAGAAAACTGGCATAAAAAATTTGTTAGAGAAAAAGTTAAAGAAGCAGCTATTTTTCAGGAGATTATGAAAAGGCATGCACCTACTCTAAAATTGTCCAAAAAAGGACCCTCTGATTTAGTTTTTCCTGTGCCCTAGTAATTCTAAATCAACAAAATTGGTATTATTGAAGAAATATAGTTGTGATATAAAATATGTGTCGATATTGAACTTAAGCAGGTGGTGAGTTAATGGCTATTAATAGTTAAGAGAAAAAGATTACATTATTGTTATGAGATTAATAGATATCAAAAACTTATATAATTTTAATGAATTTAATTGATCGAATTAGTTTAAATTTTTATGTGTTACAATAAGTTTTTACTAGTTATAAATATGTGGATTAGTAGAATATAAAGAACATCGAGAACAAGCTCGTAAACTATTGATTCCCTCTAACAGGGGAATATGTAATTATGCTAAATCCAGAGGAGACTTAATGTTAGTTCTAGAGAGCTTTGCACGAGATATTAATAAAAAATGTTTAATTAGTCCAACGAGTGAAGCAAGAATGGTAGCAGAATGCGTAAGGAAAGAATTTGACAATTTTGGTTCAATAATTGATTTATCTCATATTGCTCTTTTAACAATGAATCCCCTGCTCAGGTCATTATGCTGATTAAGGATTACCTAGTTCATGCCCATAGAGGTAATTGTATATTAAAGGATAAGAAACATCCATTCAATGGAGCTCAGTATCCTTGGTTTGGTATTGAAGGGGGAAAAATGATGTAGAAGAACTAGCAGAATTTTTAAGGGTATTATTAGATATCGATTTCTTAAACTCTAAAAATCAACCTATAGTATTTTTGAAATAAAACCAAAGTTTGATGATGAGTCATCAGAGGTATTCATCGCTAATGCTAAGAGAGTATTAAGTATTAAATACACAGACATCGTGAACCCTTCTTAAGGGCATTAGAGTACACAGACATCGTGAACTCCTAATGATAATAAAATATCTAGACATCGTGAACTTTAGAGATTGAACCTTGATAAATCAATAGAGCTTTTTGGTAAAGAATAAGGATGTTCTACTACTAATTTAGAATCATGATATACAAACAATTTCTCTTGGACAGTATCAATCTTAGCCCAGACATATTCGTGTTCTACATCATCAGGCATAATATATTTTTCTCCAAAGATATCTAAAACACGATCACTCCTTATAAAGCGGACAAGATGTACATATCCTGGAGAAATAGCTAACTTTTCAGGAAGTCTAAAAGAAGCAGGTAAAAGCTTGATGTCTCCGGAAAACTTTTGATTAGGAGTCATACCTTCTAAAGTACTATAACGATGATTCTGATTATGAAATAATTCAAAATTTTTAGCTTGTTTGTAAAGATGATCAAGGTCTTTAAAGTACTGGGTCCGAAAGAACATCTTATCAAAGACATTCTGAAAATGTTCGATAATCCCATTCCTCCAAGGTTCAGCCAGAGGAATAAAAAGGGGTTGTATGCCCATATAAAGACAGATACGAATGACTGCCCCGAAAGAGTGGGGGTAATGATTGCTCCCCCGCATAGCTAATTGATTATCCATCTGCAGGTAGAGAGGGATGCCTAAAGTATGCCAGGAACAGATTAAAGCCTTAATGATAGCCAACCTGTTTTGTCTGCGGTCAGGGTTAATACTGTTTCTGCGGTCATAGGCATCGATGATATTTATTGAATAGAATCGTCCATCTTCTTTTAAGTATCTGGGTCCAACGACATCCAATTGATGAAGATAATTACTTCGGGATATCGCTAAAGAAGGGTAATTAACTCCCTTAGGAATATATTTAGTTTTTTGATGTATTAAATCGTTTCTTCTAAGGATTTTATTAATCGTTGATATCGGAGGGGAGATTATTCCCTGTTTGTTAAGATTATAACTAATGGCCAGGGCTCCGATCTGGGAATATAATTTTTTTTCTAAATGTTTTCTGGTTTCAACAACCATTTGTTCCATTATTTTATCAATCCTTTTAGGACTTTTATGGGGTTTACAAGAATGGCTTTTAGCCCAATCTTTCCCATCTAATTTATAACGTTTTAACCATCTAAAGAACCAGGTTTTACCTTTACCAAGGCTCTGATAGATCTCCTTAGGAGATTCACCGTTTTTATATCTTTTTATAGCTTTTTCTCTAAATTCTTTGATATTCATACTGACCTCCTTTTTTAAGGTCAGTATAGAATATTTACACTAGTATAGTTCACGATGTGTGTAAACTTTTTTTCATTAGGGTTCACGATGTGTGTAAACTTTTGAGTTCACGATGTCTATGAATTTGTCAATTAGTCGTTAGTGAATAGTATTTAGTAAGGAATTAGAGATACATGACGTACACAACACCTCTAAATTTTTAAGCTAAAAAGTTAAAACTAAAAGCTAAAAACCATAATTCAAAAT
>Ga0209991_10000529_pt1 | contig 16738 bp, 11 predicted proteins | sample ChitaG_FD_183167 | JGI IMG/M metagenome (GOLD analysis project Ga0209991, IMG submission 183167) | Deep subsurface microbial communities from South Pacific Ocean to uncover new lineages of life (NeLLi) - Chile_00310 metaG (SPAdes)... | ecosystem: Environmental > Aquatic > Marine > Oceanic >...
TCGATGTCAACATAAAAGGGGTCCTCAACGGGTTGCACGGCGCGTTCACGTTCCTCCAGACCACGCCTGGCGCGGTGGTGGTTAACCTCGGCTCGGCGTCGGCTATCTACGGTCAGGCTGAACTCGCCAACTACAGCGCCACCAAGTTCTATGTCAGGGCGGTCACCGAGGCGCTCAACCTTGAGTGGAGCGACCACGACATTCGGGTCATCGACATGTGGCCGCTGTTCGTTCATACGGCAATGACCCGCGGCCTCAAGACCGGCACCACAGATTCGCTCGGTATCCGGTTGAGCCCGGAGGACATTGCCGAGGACATCCTGGCGGCGGTCGACCCCACCTGGTCGCGGCGGCTCGTCCGGCAGGTGCACTACCCGGTCGGCATCCAGGCCAAAGTGCTGGCACTAAGTGCCCGGTTTTCGCCGGCGTGGCTCAGCCGGCTGGTGAACAAGCGGCTGGCGCACAGGTAGTCAGTCTGACCATCAGCGGGTGGTTTCCACCTCTGGGAACGTTGTGAATCCCCCAGATCCGTCTGCATCCCGTTCATTGGCGGCCTCAAGTGACTATCATCACAACTTGACAAACTCGCAGCTCAGGGAAGCAAAGTGGCCCGATTTTGCGGCCCCGCCCAACTGCTGGGTTGGTTCGCCGAGACTAATTCCTCACAGACCTGTTGCTTTGACGTTACCAGCCGGTATAGTTGAGCCCAGTTACTGGTGGGTAACTTATTTGGAAGTACCCAACCGCATGCGGCGTTCTCAACGAGGAGGAAACGTGAGCCACTACAAGAGCAATGTTCGTGACCAGGTATTCAACCTGTTCGAAGTCTTCGGTATGGACAAGGTCCTTGGCACCGGCGACTACACCGACTTTGACGAAGAAACCGCGACCGAGATGCTGTCCGAGATCGCGAAGCTGGCCGAGGGCCCTGTGGCGGCATCGTTCGCCGAGGGTGATCGCAACCCCCCGGTGTTCGACCCCCAGACGCACTCGGTGAAACTGCCCGAGGCATTCAAGACCTCCGTGCGCGCCGTAGTCGACGGCGGCTGGGACAAGCTCGGAATCGAGGAGGAGCTCGGTGGCACACCGATGCCCCGCGCCCTGGCCTGGGCCCTGCAGGAGCACCTCCTCGGCGCCAATCCCGCCGTGTACATGTATACGATGGGCGCCGGATTCGCCAGCATCTTCTACCACCTTGCGACCGATGAGCAGAAAAAGTGGGCCAAACTGGCCGCCGATCGCGGCTGGGGCTCCACCATGGTGCTCACCGAGCCGGACGCCGGCTCGGACGTGGGCGCCGGACGCGCCAAAGCCGTCCAGCAGCCTGACGGAAGCTGGCACATCGATGGCGTGAAGCGCTTCATCACGTCGGGCGACTCCGACGATCTTGTCGAGAACATCATGCACCTGGTGCTGGCCCGCCCCGAGGGCGCAGGCCCGGGCACCAAGGGTCTGTCGCTGTTCTTCGTACCCAAGTTCCTGTTCGATCCCAAGACGGGCGAGCCGGGCGAGCGCAACGGTGTATTCGTCACCAACGTCGAACACAAGATGGGCCTGAAGGTCTCGACCACGTGTGAGCTCTCACTGGGCCAGCACGACGTTCCCGCCAAGGGCTGGCTGGTCGGCGAGGTGCACGAGGGCATCAAGCAGATGTTCGACGTGATCGAGCAGGCTCGGATGATGGTAGGCACCAAGGCTATCGCCACGCTGTCCACCGGCTACCTGAACGCGCTGGAGTACGCCAAGACGCGCGTGCAGGGTGCAGATCTGACCCAGATGACCGACAAGACCGCGCCGCGGGTGAGCATCACCCACCATCCGGACGTTCGCCGATCGCTGATGACCCAGAAGGCCTACGCCGAGGGTTTGCGTGCGCTCTACTTGTTCACCGCGACCCATCAGGACGCGGAGGTGGCCAAGGCGCTGCACGGCATCGAACCCGAGCTGGCGGTCAAGGTCAACGACCTGCTGCTGCCGATCGTCAAGGGCGTCGGCTCCGAGCAGGCCTACGCCAAACTCACCGAGAGCCTGCAGACCTACGGTGGGTCCGGCTTCCTGCAGGACTACCCGATCGAGCAGTACATCCGGGACGCCAAGATCGACTCCCTCTACGAGGGCACCACGGCCATCCAGGCGCAGGACTTCTTCTTCCGCAAGATTGTCCGCGACAAGGGCGTGGCGCTGGGACACGTCGCCGGCCAGATCGAGGAGTTCGTCAAGGCGGAGACCGGTAACGGCCGCCTCAAGACCGAGCGTGCGCTGCTGGCAACCGCGCTGGAAGATGTCCAGGCGATGGCCGCCTCGCTGACCGGCGACCTGATGGCATCGCAAGAGGACCCGAGCAGCATCTACAAGGTCGGCCTGGGTTCCGTGCGCTTCCTGATGAGCGTTGGCGACCTGGTTCTAGGCTGGCTGCTGCAACAGCAGGCCGCAGTGGCAATCGAGAAGCTCGACGCTGGAGCCGGGGAGAACATGGGGGCTGATGACCGCGCCTTCTACGAAGGCAAGGTCGCGGTCGCATCGTTCTTCGCCAAGAATTTCCTGCCGCTACTCACCAGCACTAGGTCGGTCGTGGAGAACCTGGACAACGAGGTTATGGAACTGGACGAAGCGGCCTTCTAGGCTGTCCCGCCGCATCGTCTCGAGACGCCCCCGGACTCTTCCCGGGGGCGCCTTACTTTGCCTTCCCGGGAGCGCCTTGCTTTGAGAGCCAACCATTCCGCACAGCATGCGGGAGGACGCCTGCAGGGGCGGGGTTACCTAGTGGAACCCAGTGGTGTTCCGACTAGTGGCACCGAGTGGTGGTGCCGACCAAAAAAGGGCGGGTTCGGGAGGACATTGGGCGCGTCTCGCGCACTCCCGCGCGGCCGGCTTTCATCCTTCACCGACTCTTTTTGGCCCAGTCACTCCCGAACCCGTCGTAACAACAATCATACCGCTGTGACTGGTATCACACCAGCACTATCTAGTGGTCAGCAGTCCTTGCTCCGCAGTAGCGCACGGGTACGGGAGCGCCCCTCAGCAGACGGGTCGAACGGTGCTCCTACAAACTCGTCGACTCCGGCGGCGGCCAGTTCATCGAGCTGTTGGGAGACCGTCTGCTCATCGCCGATGATCGCCGCCTCCTCGGGCCCGGCGAAGCCCTCGCGGTCCAGCATCGCGCGGTAGGAAGGAAGGGTCCCGTAGACCGCGAACTGCTCGGCAGCCTGACGGCGGAGGGCATCGACATCGTCGGTGACGCTGACCGGCAACGCCGCCACAACCCGCACTGCACCCTCGGTGCGGCCCGCGTCGGCCGCAGCCTGCCGCAACGTTGGTCCGACGTGATCAGCCAGGGTCGCCGGGCCGGTCATCCAGGTACAGGTGCCCGATGTCCGGCGCCCTGCCAGCCGTAGCATCTGGGGCCCCAGCGCCGCGATGTACACCTCTGGCCGTGGTGCGCCGGGGATCACCAAGGCGCCGCGGGTGGTAACGGTCTCCCCTGCTGCATTGACCGGTTCGCCGGCAAGCAGCGGGAGCAACCCGTCAAGGTACTCGTTGAGCCTGCGCACCGGCCTGTCCCACGGAATGCCCCACATCCCTTCGGTGACCGCCGCGTGGGTCATGCCGAGTCCTAACAGGAACCGTCCGCCGGAGGCGAGGCTGACAGTCAACGCGCGCTGCGCCATGTGCATCGGGTGCTGGTTCTGGATCGGGACCACACCGCTGGCCGCCTCAATCGTGTCGACCTCCCGTAGGGCAACTGCCAGCACGGTGAGAAGGTCGGGCTCATAAGGCAGTTGACTCATCCACACCCGGCGGAAGCCCTCATCCCGCAACTGAGCCAAATTGGCGATTGTCGCGTCGATCGATGAGCCTTGCGCGGAGTCGACACCGCTGAGCTGTCCAAACATGCTGATCTGCATGTCCTGAATCTAGCCTCAACAATTTAGTGCCCCGTGTTGTCGTCGGGTCGGGGGTCCAGACGGCAACACGGAGCTATCCCATGTATCGATCGTTTACCGCCGGGCGTTACAGCGACTCGATCGCTCTATCAGGCCTCCAGGATGGCCGTCACACCCTGACCTCCGGCGGCGCACACGGAAATCAGGCCCCGCACGGGTTGCCCTGTCTGGGCCTTCTTATCCGACAGCTGCTTGGCCAGCTGGGCAAGGATCCGGCCGCCGGTCGCGGCGAACGGGTGGCCCGCGGCCAGGGAGGAGCCGTTGACGTTGAGCTTGGACCGATCGATCGGGCCCAGCGCACCGTCCAGCCCCAGACGCTCCTTGCAGTACTCCTCGGATTCCCAGGCCGCCAGCGTGGCCAACACCACGGACGCGAACGCCTCGTGGATCTCGTAGAAGTCGAAATCCTGCAGCGTTAAACCGTTGCGGGCCAGTAGACGCGGCACCGCATACGTCGGTGCCATCAACAGACCATCGCGGCCATTGACGTAATCCACCGCGGCAGTCTCGCCGTCGACGAAGTACGCCAGCACCGGGATCGCGTGCTCGTCAGCCCACTGCTCTGAGGACAGCAGCGCCACCGATGCGCCGTCTGTCAGCGGGGTCGAGTTGCCGGCCGTCATCGTCGCATCACCGTCACGCACCCCGAAGACCGGCTTGAGCTTGGCCAGCTTCTCGGGCGAGGAATCGGCACGCAGGTTGTTGTCCCGAAAGAGCCCCAGAAACGGGGTGACGAGATCGTCGAAGAACCCGCGGTCGTACGCGGCGGCCATATTGCGGTGGCTGGCAGCGGACAGCTCGTCCTGGTCGACGCGCTTGACGCCCATCTCCTTGGCGGTGATTGCGGCATGCTCGCCCATCGACATGCCGGTTCGGGGCTCGCTGTTGACCGGGATCTCCACGCCTACCGATGCGGGCAGCTTGCCCACCAGCTTGAGCCGGTCGACGTTCGACTTCGCGCGCCGCAGGCCCAACAGGGTCCGGCGCAGATCATCGCCGAACGCGATGGGCGCATCCGATGCGGTGTCCACGCCACCTGCCGCGGCAACCTCGTAGCGACCCAGCGCGATCCCGTCGGCCGCTACGGTCGCCGACTGCAGACCAGTGCCGCAGGCCTGCTGCAGATCGAACGCCGGCGTGTAGGACGACAACGAGCTGCCCAACACGCATTCACGCATCAAGTTGAAGTCGCGGCTGTGCTTGAGCACCGCGCCACCGATCACGACGTCGAGTTTTTCGCCATTGAGGTTGAACCGGTCGGCCAGACCGTCGAGCACGGCGGTGAACATGTCCTGGTTAGATGCGTTCGCATAGGCCCCGTCGGAGCGCGCGAAGGGGATCCGGTTGCCTCCGAGGATGGCTACCCGGCGGGTTGTCTTGTTGTCAGCCACGTGTGCCTCCCGGCGTCGCGAGGATCATTGGGGTGTCGAGAGTCATACTACCCACCGTTATTACTCTGGAGTAAGTTCATTCTCGACACACAGCTCGCCCCGCACCGGTTACTCCGTTGCGGTTGATGATGTACCTCGGATTTCGAAAGGCAGCACCGTGGCTTCCGATCTACTCACACAAGTCGTCAACTCCGGCCCAGGATCTTTTCTGGCCAAGCAACTGGGCGTCCCGCAACCGGAACCATTGCGCCGCTATAAGCGCGGCGCGCCGCCATTGGTCGGCTCCCTGCTGATCGGCGGTCAAGGGCGTGTGGTGGAGCCGATGCGCGCTGCGCTGGCCGAGGACTACGACGTGGTTGCCAACAACCTGGGCGGCCGGTGGGCGGACTCGTTCGGCGGACTGGTGTTCGACGCCACCGGGATCACCGAACCCGAGGGCCTCAAGGCGCTCTACGAATTCTTCACTCCACTGCTGCGCAACCTGGCCCCGTCCGGCCGTGTCGTCGTCATCGGCACTACGCCCGAGGAAACTGGCAGCGTCGGAGAACGCGCCGCCCAACGCTCACTGGAGGGGTTCACCCGCTCGCTGGCCAAGGAGCTGCGCGGCGGAGCGACCGCCACGCTGGTCTACCTGTCGGCGGACGCGAAACCGGCTGCTACAGGATTGGAGTCCACGCTGCGGTTCGTTCTGTCGGCAAAATCGGCCTACGTCGACGGCCAGGTGTTCCGGGTCGGCGCGGCCGACTCGATCCCGCCGGCGGACTGGGACAATCCGCTTGCCGGCAAGGTCGCGGTCGTGACTGGGGCGGCCCGTGGAATCGGCGCGACCATCGCCGAGGTGTTCGCGCGCGACGGCGCCAAGGTGATCGCTGTCGACATCGAGGGCGCAGCGGAAGCGCTCGCAGAAACCGCCGCCCGGGTCGAAGGCACCGCGCTGACCCTAGACGTCACAGCCGCTGACGCAGCGGACCGCATTACCGAACACCTCAAGCAGCACTATGGGGGCTCAGACGGTCGCCTCGACATCCTGGTCAACAACGCGGGCATCACGCGAGACAAGCTGTTGGCCAACATGGACGAGAGCCGCTGGGACTCCGTCATTGCAGTGAATCTGCTTGCGCCTCTACGCCTTGCTGAGGGCCTGGTCGGCAATGGGACCATCGGCGCAGGTGGCCGGATTATCGGCTTGTCGTCGATGGCCGGCATTGCGGGAAACCGGGGGCAGACGAACTACGCCACCACCAAGGCGGGCATGATCGGGCTCACCGATGCTTTGGCGCCCCAGTTCGCCGAGAAGGACATCACCATCAACGCGATTGCCCCTGGATTCATCGAAACCAAGATGACTGAAGCTATTCCGCTGGCCACTCGCGAGGTAGGTAGACGACTGAACTCGCTGTTCCAGGGCGGCCAGCCGGTGGATGTCGCTGAGGCTATCGCCTACTTCGCCAGCCCGGCGTCCAACGCAGTCACCGGCAACACGATCCGGGTCTGCGGCCAGGCAATGCTGGGCGCATGAGTGAAGCTTGCGTAGCGAATAATGCAACCATGAACGACCACCAACAGCCGTCAGGCTTGAAGAACCTGCTTCGCGCCGCCGCGGGCGCACTGCCCTTCGTGCCGCGCGGCGACACCGTGCCCGACCGCACACTGAAGGTTGAGCAGCTGAGTATCGATCCCGTCAACGTGGCCCGGTACGCGAACGTCACCGGCCTTCGGTTCGACAACGCAGTGCCGCTGACCTATCCGTTCGCACTGACTTTTCCCACGGTGATGTCACTTGTAGCCAGCTTCGACTTCCCCTTCGCAGCAATGGGTTCGGTGCACGTCGAGAACCACATCACCCAGTATCGGCCTCTCGCTGTCAGTGACACCGTGGACGTGGCCGTGCACGCCGAGAATCTGCGTGAACATCGCAAGGGCCTGCTCGTGGACATCGTGACCGACGTCAACGTTGGCAACGACACCGCGTGGCATCAGGTGACGACGTTCCTGCACCAGCAGCGGACCAGCCTGTCAGCTGAGCCCAAGCCGCCACCACCGAAGCAGCCCAAGCTGGGGCCACCCAACGCCGTGCTGCGCATTACGCCGGGACAGATCCGCCAGTACGCGGCAGTGGGAGGGGATCACAACCCGATTCACACGAACGGAATGGCCGCCAAGTTGTTCGGTTTCCCGACCGTGATTGCGCACGGGATGTACAGCGCGGCTGCCGTTCTGGCGAATATCGAAGGTCAGCTTCCGGATGCGGTGAAGTACTCGTTGCGGTTCGCCAAGCCAGTTGTGCTGCCCGCCCGCGCAGGCCTGTGGGTAGACCGCGACAGCGACGGCTGGGAGCTGACGCTGCGGAACCTATCCAAGGGTTACCCCCACTTGACCGGGTCGGTGACACCGATCTGAGGCGGGGCGGCGACGCACTCGACGACTTCGCCGATTACTACTGAACCCCCAGCCAGGTGAGCTTGAATCTGCAGTTGGTCGACAGGTCCGGCTTTAACTCTTGCGGGCGGCGCCGACGAACATCCCGCCGCCGAAGCGCGGTTCGAACCGACCCTTTCCATGCAGTCCATGGCGAGCGAGCTCGTCAGCGAATTCATCTGCCTCGAATCGATTCTCGCGCGGATGATCTGTGAAGGTGCGCAGTGCCCAGCTGTCAAGCAGCCGTCGTGGCACCTCCTCGAACAGCAGCAGTCCGCCGGGGCGGCAGCACTCGCGAGATTTCTGCCACAGCGTGCTGCCAGTCGGGGACATGGTGGATAATTCCGAAGTCAACGACAGTGTCGAGAGCGTTGTCGGGTTCGTTGATTTCGCACACATCGCCGACAGACAAGGATGCGGGGCGCCCGTGTAGCCGCCTGCGGGCCAATTCCACCATCGACTCATCGAGATCGAAGGCCGTGACGCTGTCTGCGCCGAGCCGGTCCAGGATCACTTCGACGCCGATGCCGCGGCCACACCCAACCTCTAGCACCCGCTGGCCCGACAGTGCCCCACCTGCCAGCCGCCGGAACCAGGCCGCCTCACGATGGTGTTGGTGCGCGGCCCTCACCGGGTTGTTCATGGCTGCGCGCTCGACGGCGTTGAGTTTCATGGCATTCCTCTTGTTAGTCGTTGCTCTCTTCAAGGCGCCCGCGCCACGATTACGGTAGACCACTGAGTCGGCGGTGTTCGAGTGACTCGTCTCTCCAGAACCGGGGCGCAGCACCGACCGATTGGCAACTCGCGGACGGTTGCGCCGCCACCAGAGCAGGAGATAGCACCATGGCAGTTCAGCCGGCGCTCGCCGACATTGATTTCACCGATTTAGACAACTTCGCCGACGGATTCCCGCACCATCTCTTCGCGATCCATCGCGCGAAAGACCCCGTTTTCTGGCACGAACCGACCCCACACACCCCCGATGGCGAAGGCTTCTGGTCGGTGGCAACCTACGCAGAAACGATGCAAGTTCTGCGCGCACCTGAGATCTTCTCCTCGGTCACTGGCGGTTACCGGGCTTTTGGCGGCACCTTGCTCCAAGATCTGCCGATCGCAGGCCAGGTACTCAACATGATGGACGATCCCCGGCATGCCCAGATTCGTCGATTAGTCAGCTCAGGACTAACGCCGCGGATGATGGGCCGGGTCGAAGATGATCTGCGTTCCCGAGTTGGTGGTGTCATCGAAAAGATCGAACCTGCGGTGCCCTTGGACTTCGTGCCCGACATCGCAGCCGAACTACCGATGCAGATGATCTGCATCCTGCTGGGAATCCCCGAATCGGATCGGCACTGGCTGTTCGAGATGGTCGAGCCAAGCTTCGACTTCCGTGGATCGCGCACCGCTGCGATCCACCGGCTCAGCGCTGAGGACGCCGGATCGCAGCTGTATGCGTACGGCTCAGAGCTGGTGGCCCGCAAGCGCACCGAACCGGCCGACGACATGCTCTCGATCGTGGCGAACGCCACCATCGACGATCCCGAAGCTCCCGGATTGTCCGACGCCGAGCTCTACCTGTTCTTTCTCCTGCTGTTTAGTGCCGGCGCCGAGACCACCCGCAATGCGATCGCGGGCGGTCTGCTCGCGCTGGCGCAGCGCCCAGACCAACTCCTGAAGCTGCGTGACAATCTCGAACTCGTCGCTAGCGCGGCCGAGGAGATGGTGAGGTGGTCGTCTGGGAAGGCTCGGCGAACCGCGATCCCGCAGTCTTTGACCAACCGGACCACTTCGACATCACCCGTCAACCCAACCCTCACCTCGGATTCGGTCACGGAGTGCATTACTGCCTTGGCGCCCACCTGGCCCGGCTAGAACTTCGGACTTTGTTCCAGGAACTGCTACCTCGAACGGACACCGTCGATGTGGTGAAACCCGTCGAGTGGACGCGCAGCAACCGGCACACCGGAATCCGGCACCTCACAGTCGAGTTCGGCCACAGCAGCACAAAAGACGCCCCTGACATGCCCTGACCGCCGCATGCGACGCCGCGACGCTAGAGCTGGGTGACGTTCTCCGGCGACCAGTACGCCTTCATCGCGGTGACCTTGGCGTCGTCGTCGAAGACCATCACGTCGATCGGTTCGATCTGCATGCGGCTATCTCCGCCGTCAATCGTGAGCCGGAACTGAAACGCCGCCTCATGTCCGGCAACGCGCAGTGATACCAACTCAGATTTCCGGTCCAGGTTTTCGATCAGCGAGTAAAACCCGTGGATAGCGTGGCGGCCAATGTGTACCTCACCACCGACGGGGTCCTCGACTGTCGCGTCATCGGCGTAGAGCTCCGCCAAGTCGTCGGCCCGGCCGTTGGCGATCAACTCGATGTAGCGGTGGACGACGTCGGTGATGTCCTGGGTGCTCGGCATATCTGGCACGCTACACACTCCGTGCAGCCCTCACTTCGGCAGCGCCGTCAACTGGCCGATCGCCGACCCATGCCACCATCTTTGGGTGGTTGGTAATCGTCGAACTCTGTTGCCACGCGACTAGCGCGAGGTCACAGCGGCTTCGTCAGCCTCCGATGGCGCACCGCCAGACGCGTCGGCAGGCTTACCCTTGAGACCCAACCAGAACAGGTTGATCAGCAACTGCGCCGCCTCGTCGGCATCGGCATCGCCGGCGTTGACATGTGAGGCCACCGCCTCACCGGCGCCCACCAGCGCGATGGCCATGAGGTCGAAATCGGCGTCCGGCTCGGGAAATCTGGTACCGGAGCGCAGCAGGCGGCTGACGAGTTCGATGATCCGCTCGCGGCCCTCACGCACGGAGTGGGCGAACCGCTGCGAGCTCGTCGCCTGGGTGTAGAGCACCATCCACGACGCGCGGTTGGCATCGATGTACCTCAGGAACGACAGAACGGCGCTTCGCAATAACTCTTTTGGCGCATCGTCGAAGTCGATCTTGGTACGTACCTCGTCAACGAATCGGGCCAACTCCCGATCCAGGCAGGCGCCGAACAATTCCTCTTTGGAGCCGTAGTAAAGGTAGAGCATCGGCTTGCTGATCTGAGCCTCAGCCGCGATCGCATCCATCGACGTCTCGTGGTAGCCGTTTACCGAGAATATTTCCACCGCGGCATCGAGCATCTGCTGCTCACGGACGGCACGCGGTATCCGCTTGGTTCCACCAGCCACGGGATGTGCCTTCCCCATCGATAAGCGACGTGTCCTATCCCAGAGTAAGCATTAGACGGCTCCTCAGCCGCCACAGCGCGGGGACGGACCCTTCACTGCGGCGATCCGCATCACCGCGGCGTCGACGCCCGCCATCGTCAACTCGCCGGCAGCCACCGCCTTCTCCAAACGGTCGAGCACCGCGGGCACCTCTGTCGTCGTCACCCACAACGCGACGTCGGCTCCGGCCTGAAGTGAGCGCAGCACCGCGTCGGCTACCCCGAACCGGTCGGTGATCGCCCGCATGCTGGAAAGGTCGTCAGTGAACACCGGCCCGTTGAATGGCGGACCGCCGTAGTCTCCTGATCGCAGCAGTGCGTAGGCCGCGGGGCTCAGGCTGGCCGGTTCACTCCCGGTCAACCCGGGGATCTCCATATGTCCGACCATGACGCCTACCGGTGCCTGCGCGGTCAGCGTCCGATAGGGCACCAGATCGTTGGCCTGCAGGTCAGCCAACGGCGGGGTGACAACGCTGCCAGCGTGCGAATCTCCCGAGGCATTCCCGTGTCCGGGGAAGTGCTTGAGTACCGGCAGCACCCCGGCGTCGCGCAGACCGCGAGCGTAGGCGCCCGCGTAGTCGGTGACCGTAGTGGGATCTGAGCCGAACGACCGGTCACCGATCGCCGAGTTGGCCGGGGCGTCGGTGACGTCGACAACTGGTGCGAAATCAATGGTTATGCCCAGGTTGCGCATCCGGTGGCCGCGGTCAAGCGCTATGCCGTAGACCTCTTCGGGGGTACTGGTTTGGGCCAGCACCCGCGGCGCGGGCTGCGAACCGATCAGACCGGAGAGCCGCGAGACCCGGCCGCCCTCCTCGTCGACGCTGACCGCCAAGCGAAGCGGGGCCGCCGCAGCCGCGACGTCGGCCAGGGAGCCGTCCGTCAGCATGGACAGATCTGTCCAGCTGCCGATCATGATTCCGCCCACGTGGTGGTTGTCCACCACCGCGCGAGCGTCCGCCGAGCCGGTCACCCCGACCATGAGGAGCTGCGCGAGTTTGTCTCGCGTCGACATCGCGGCCGGATCACCGCACGCCGGCGGCGCGGGAGCCGGGGCTGCTGGAGGGGGCGCAAAGTTGGGGGCCTGGCCGGCGGCCATCGACAATGGCGCACTGGATACCGACGATGCCGGCGAATCGGCGGTCGACGTGCACCCAAGGGTGAGGGCAGCGGCGGCCGTCACTGCGAGCAGGGCACCAGGGGCTGTCCGTAGAGCTCGAGGCATAACAGATGACAGTAACGGCATCAGCGTTGTGTTTCGAAACCGTGGTCGGCAACCAGCATCCTCACCGGCCGGGTGGGGCAGGGCACGGCCGTGATCGAGCCACCCAGACGACGGTGCGTTGCGTGCTACGTTGAGCCGCATGCAACGGTTTCTCGTGCCCTCCGCCGCTAGCATCGTCGTCGGTCTGCTACTGGGGGCGGCCGCCGTGTTTGGGGTGACCTTGATGGTGGAGCAGGACACCAAACCACCGCTGCAGGCCGGCGATCCGGCATCCTCCGTGCTCAACAGGGTCGAGTACGGCGACAGAAGTTAGATCCCGGGTCGCTACGCTCCTGCCCTCCACCGTTAGCCGATCCCGCCAGGGAGCGGTCCAACCACTTTCCCGACGCTGGCTCTGGGGGGCCGCCGCGGCGGCGCTGGTCCTGACATTCGCCCAGTCTCCCGGGCAGATCTCACCCGACACCAAGCTCGATCTCACTGCCAACCCGCTGCGCTTCCTGACCCGAGCATTCAGCCTCTGGAACAGCGAGTTGCCGTTCGGCCAGGCGCAGAACCAGGCATACGGCTACCTGTTCCCGCACGGCGCTTTCTTCCTGGCTGGTGACCTGCTCGGCGTACCCGACTGGGTGACGCAACGGTTGTGGTGGGCGCTGCTGCTGACCATCGGCTTCTGGGGCGTGCTGCGGCTGGCCGAAGTCCTGGGCATCGGCAGCCCGACGTCTCGGGTCATCGGTGCGGTCGCATACGCGCTCTCACCGCGGGTACTCACCACGATTGGTGCGATCTCATCGGAGACGCTGCCGATGATGCTGGCGCCGTGGGTGCTGCTCCCGGTGGTGATGGCCCTACAGGGCGACACGCGACTACGGGCGCTGGCTGCTCGATCGGGGCTCGCGATCGCTCTCATGGGCGCCGTCAACGCTGTGGCAACGCTGACGGCATGTTTGTGCGCCATCGTCTGGCTGGCTTGCCATCGCCCCAACGCCGTGTGGCGACGCTTCACCGGATGGTGGCTGCTGTGCGTCGTGCTGGCTGTCACCTGGTGGGTCGTCGCGCTGGTGCATCTGGGCCGGATCAGCCCACCTTTCCTGGACTTCATCGAGTCCTCCGGTGTCACGACCCGATGGATGTCGCTGACCGAGATGCTTCGCGGCACCAGCGCCTGGACACCGTACGTGGCGCCCACTGCCACCGCGGGGGCGCCGCTGGTCACCGGGTCGGTAGCGGTGCTGGCAACAACGCTGGTGGCCGCGGGCGGACTGGCCGGGCTCGCACTGGCGACAATGCCCGCGAAGGGCCGGCTGATCACGATCCTGATGCTGGGCATCGTGCTGCTGGCCGCCGGGTACAGCGGCGGGTTGGGTTCGCCGATCGCGCATCAAGTCCAGACGTTCCTCGACGCGGACGGCACCCCACTGCGCAACCTGCACAAGCTGGAACCACTGCTGCGCCTGCCGTTGGCGCTTGGGCTGGCCCACCTGCTGGGGCGCATTCCACTTCCGGGCAGCGCCCCCCGAGCGGAATGGCGAAACGCGTTCGCCCATCCAGAGAAGGACAAGCGCATCGCGGTGGGCATCGTGCTGCTGACCGCACTGACCGCGGCCACCTCACTTGCCTGGACCGCCCGGCTGACACCGCCGGGCGCATTCGAGGCGATCCCCCAGTACTGGCAGGACACCGCCGATTGGCTGGACGCCAACAACCGTGGGCACCGCCCGCCAGAAGGGCACGGATCAGGGGAACCCGGGCGGGTTCTCGTGGTGCCCGGCGCCCCATTCGCCACCCAGGTATGGGGAAACAGCCACGACGAGCCGCTGCAGGTTTTAGGCAACAACCCCTGGGGCGTGCGCGATTCCATCCCGCTGACGCCGCCAGAGACCATCCGCGCTCTGGATTCCGTGCAACGGCTGTTCGCCGCCGGACGTAGTTCTGCCGGCCTCGCCGAAACCCTCGCCCGACAAGGTATCTCGTACTTGGTGGTGCGCAACGACCTGGACCCCGACTCTTCGAGATCAGCGCGCCCGATCCTGGTCCACCGGGCGATCGACGGTTCACCGGGCCTGACGAAGGTAGCCGAGTTCGGCGACCCTGTCGGCCCGGGCACCCTGGACGGGTTCATCACCGACAGCGGGCTGCGCCCTCGCTACCCTGCGGTCGAGATCTACAAAGTCGACGACGCGAATCCGCGAGAATCTGCGCCGTCGGCCCCCTACCTGGCTGACGCCGACGCGATGGCCCGCGTGGACGGTGGCCCGGAGTCGCTGCTGCGGATCGACGAGCGAAGGCAGCTGTCAGGGCTACCAGCACTGGGGCCGATGCTGCTGACTTCAGACGCATTGCACGCGGGGCTGCCCACACCGGTCGTCATCGCGACCGACACCCCACTGGCGCGCGAAACCGACTACGGCCGCGTCGACGACCACTCATCGGCAGTCCGCACCGCCGACGATCCGCGCAACACCTTCAACAGGGTGCCCGACTACCCAGCCGGTGACGCCGACCTCGCCTACGCACAGTGGGGCGGTGGCCGAATCTCGGTTTCAAGTTCGGCGTCGGACTCCACGGCGCTGCCCAACGTGTCGCCTGCCTCTGCACCTGCGGCGGCCATCGATGGAGATCCATCGACCAGCTGGGTGTCCAATGCATTGCAGAACGCAGTCGGCCAGTGGCTACAGATCGATTTCGACCACCCGGTCACCAACGCCACCGTCACGATCACGCCAAGTGCCACCGCCGTCGGAGCCCAGGTGCGAAGGCTGGAGGTAGCGACCGTCAACGGGACCAGCACGGTGCGGTTCGAAGAGCCAGGCAAACCGGTGACCGTGGCGCTGCCCTATGGCGAGTCGCCCTGGGTACGTATCACCGCTGTCGCCACCGACGACGGCTCCCCGGGTGTGCAGTTCGGTATCACTGATTTCACGGTCACCCAGTACGACGCGAACGGTTTCGCCCACCCCGTCAACCTTCGCCACACCGTAGAGGTTCCCGGGCCGCCGCCGGGTTCGGTTGTCGCCCAGTGGGATCTAGGCTCGGAGCTGTTGGGCCGCGCCGGCTGCGCCGACAGCCCCACCGGCATCCGTTGCGCGGCCGCTATGGCATTGGCCTCAGAGGAGCCGGTCAACCTGAGCCGGACCCTGACCGTGCCGCAGCAGACGCAGGTGTCAGCGACTGTATGGGTGCGTGCCCGCCAGGGCCCGAACCTCGCCGATCTCATTGCAGCGCCCGGCACGGTCAGGGCCGGAGGCGATTCCGATCCGATCGACGTACTCGGTTCCGCCTACGCCGCCACGGACGGGGATCCACGCACGGCATGGACGGCACCTCAACGTGTCGTGCAGCCGCACACTCCGGCGACTCTGGTTTTGAAGCTGCCTGCCCCGCACACCGTGTCTGCTTTGAGGGTGACGCCGAGTTCGTCCGCACTTCCCGCGCATCCGACGATGGTCGCCGTCGACCTCGGCGACGGGCCCCAAGTGCGCCGACTCACCGACGGCACCCAAACACTGGAGCTCAAACCCCGAGTGACCGACTCAATCACGGTGTCGCTGCTGGACTGGAACGACGTGATCGACCGGACCGCACTCGGTTTCGACCAGCTCAAGCCGCCCGGGCTGGCCGAAATTGTGGCTCTCGACCAAAGCGGCGCCCCTATCGCGGCCGCCGACGCAGCTGCCAACCGCACGCGGACCATCAGCTTGCCCTGCGGGCGCGGCCCGATCATCGGAGTTTCCGGACAGTTTGTGCAGACCTCGGTGACCACGACCGTCGGCGCCCTGCTCGACAACGAGCCGATCCCAGCACGTACCTGCCGCAGTGAGCCGATCGCACTGCCCGCCGGACAGCAGGAGTTGGTAATCAGCCCTGGTCCGGCGTTCATCGTCGACGGTGTGCAGCTGGCTGCTCCGCTGGCAGGCCAACTGGGTTCGGCCACCACAAACCCTGTTGATACCGGCCGCTGGACCAGTGATCACCGCAGCCTCGAGGTGCCGCCATCGGATGCGATCCGCGTCCTGGTGGTACCCGAGAGCGTCAACCCGGGGTGGGTCGCACACAACAGCGAAGGTGCGCCCCTCACTGCGGTCGCCGTCAACGGCTGGCAGCAGGGCTGGGTGCTACCAGCGGGAACGGCCGGGACGCTCGCGCTGAGCTTCACGTCCAATGCGACCTACCGGGCCGGGCTGATCGGCGGCCTCGCCCTACTGCCCTTGCTGATTGCTTTGGCATTCCTGCCAGTCCGGCGAACCAGGCCCGTCGGTTCACCAGCCCGGCCATGGCACCCTCCGACGGCCGCACGCGGTGCCGCCCTGATCGTCACGGGGGCAGTGATCTCCGGAGTTACCGGAGGCGCACTAGCCGGCATCACCCTCGGTTTTCGGTATCTTCTGCGAAGGCGTCAAAAATTGTGGCATGCAATCACAGTCGGCGCTGCCGCCTCCGGGATGATCCTGGCCGGTGCGGTGCTCAGTCAGTATCCGTGGCGCTCGGTGCAGGGATACGTGGGGCACTCAGCCGGAGTGCAGTTCCTCGCC
>Ga0209991_10000530_pt1 | contig 16731 bp, 21 predicted proteins | sample ChitaG_FD_183167 | JGI IMG/M metagenome (GOLD analysis project Ga0209991, IMG submission 183167) | Deep subsurface microbial communities from South Pacific Ocean to uncover new lineages of life (NeLLi) - Chile_00310 metaG (SPAdes)... | ecosystem: Environmental > Aquatic > Marine > Oceanic >...
GCTCCCTTCCCACCAGCAAATTAAACTTCTGGTCAGTGCCGCCAAATTCAACATCAGCCTGAATAGCTACTGAATCGTAGGCTTGTAGCAATGGATAGAGTAATTCAGTCATGGCAATGGGACGCCCGGCACTATACCTATTACTGAAGTCCTCTCGAGCCATTAACTGGGCTATAGTAAACTTGCTGGTAAGTTGAATGACATCAGCCAGGGTAAATTTACCAAACCACTCACTCTGCCACCTCACCTCCGTCTTTTCCTTGTCAAGCACCTTGAAGAACTGGTCCATGTAGGTTTGAGCATTTGCCAGTACCTGCTCCCTGGATAGCATGGGTCGGGTAACGGAAACACCGCTCGGGTCACCAATCTGAGCCGTCCAATCAGCTACAATGAGAACAATTTGATGCCCTAACTCCTGGAATTGGCGTAGCTTCCTTAGTGTTACCATATGACCCAGGTGGATGTCGGGGAAACTGGGGTCGAAGCCCTCTTTTAGCCGTAGTTTTTTGCCTGAGCGTAGTAGCTCTATCAACTCTTCTTCAATTATAATTTCAGCTACCGCTCGCTTTAGTAAATAATTTGTGTCTTGGCTGATTATAACCTTTTCACCGGTACTCATGCTTGGTTTCTCCTAGGGAGTTTAATATAGCTCTGCCTTGTTTTATATCGTCTGTTATCTGTTTCTTTAGTTCCTGGGGGGTATCAAATTGCTTCTCACCACGAAGTCGCTCTACGATATCAATTTTTAGCTCGTGTCCATATAGGTCGCTATGGTAGTCGAGGAGATAGACCTCTACTATGCGCTTGCTGCCACCAAAAGTAGGGCGCCTGCCAATGTTAGTCATTGACTGGTAGGCTTTGTCATCAATATACGCCCAGGTAGCGTAAACACCATCTGTAGGCAGAGCCTGTTCCGGGTCTATGTCGAGATTGGCGGTGGGGAAGCCTAACTCTATACCTCGGCCTGCCCCGGTGATTACATGCCCGTGAAGGCTAAAGGGGCGACCTACCAGGTTGTGCACCTTTTTCATATCTCCGTCAGCTAGGGCTTTCCTGATAGCGGTGCTACTTACTACTTCACCGTTTATCACTATAGGGGGTATTACGGTTACACTGAAGTTCATATCCTGTCCCAGTGTGTAGAGGCTACTAGTGCTGCCTTCTCGGTTCCGACCTAAGGCAAAGTCGGGTCCAATTACCACCCCGCGCATTCTAAGGTATTTCTTTAGCAGACTGACGAATTGGCGAGCGCTGAGCTGAGCTAACTCATGGGTGAAGGGCAAGGTAATGATAGCGTCAACGCCTTCATTTTTGAGAAGATTGGTTCTTTCGGTCAGGTCGGTTAAGAATGGTAGCTTGGTCTGGGGGGACAGCACCTCCTGGGGGTGTTGGCGGAAAGTTACCACCCCAGTAAGTAGATTCTGCTGCTTGGCATACTCCTTTAGCTGTGAAATTAAGTATTTATGACCGAGATGAACCCCGTCGAAAACTCCGATAGTTAGTAGCGTATCCTTCTTGGGTGATAACCTGGCCAGTTCTTCCTCTACCAGCATAATTCCTTCCCCTAAGCAAGGTTACTAAAAGAGTATGATACTACAAGCTAAGAGATAAATAAAAAGAGGTTTACATAACCCATATTATCATAGCTGAAGTGGCTTAATACTATCATAAGCCTATTCAAGCGTCAACTATGAGAATGAGATTGGTTACCAACCCCTCACCCTTTATCCCTCTCCCCTTCATAAGGGGAGAGGGAGGGGATTTTTTAAAGGGGCTTCGCCCCTTTAAATCCAGTTGCTAAACGACCTCAGAATGTTTATCAACCCTATCCCCTTTATCCCCTTCCCCCTCTCTATAAAAGAGTAAACATAAAAAAGAAAAAATAAAAATGGGGGAGAGGGGTTTTTGTCCTTCCTTTGGAAGGATTATCTTGAATCTTTAATCTTTTTATGGAGAGGGGGCTGGGTTTAATATGGGATATGTATATCCCAATGTAAAGTTTGGCAATGTTATCGGGGAGAAGGTTGTTGAACGGAAGGTATTAGTAGACACCGGGGCAACCTACTTTTGCCTCTCACCTTAATTAGCTAACGAGCTGGGGCTGCGTATTGAAGAGTGAAAAGAGAGCACCATGGCTGATAAAAGACAGATAACAGCCGGGTTTGCCCTGGCATCGGTGGAGATAAATGGCAGGGAGAGCCCGGTAGAAACCCTCGTTTTCAACATAAGTGAGCCGGTGATAGGCGCGTTTACTCTGGAAGCACTGGGGCTAGGGCTAGACCCTGTGTCTGGGGAGCTGAAGTCAACGAGAGACTTTATCATCCGAGCTTGAGATATTAACCCCTCCCTTTAGTCTTGAGAGAGTTTCACTGGCTTTTGTCCCTTTTTGCAGTGTTGCCTTCGGCACTAGTCTTATCCACTGCCTGAATAGCGGGGGAAAGAACATACCACTAGCCGCTTGATAACCTTTATACTCCTCGCCGAAGACCCTGATGAGAAGTTTCTCCTCTGATTTTGCCTGACTATACATCAGGAGCACCGAAGAGAGGAAGAGCAGTAGAAAAAGGAAGTCCTTGAAGAATAGGAAAAGCCCAAGGTAGACTATCATCTTTGATGCGTATTGAGGATGCCTGATGTAGCGATAGGCGCCTGTCTTGACAATGGCGTGACCTTGCTTTAAGTGCGCCCACCGCGGCTGGTTAAACTCACCCAGGGAGGCAATCGCCCACCATGCCCCAAACATGCCTATAACCAGTAGCGCCATGCCGGTTAACTGGAGAGGGAAATCAAGGTAGCCGGAAAAAGGCAGAAACATGTTAAGGTGTCCCCGCAGGACAAAAAAGGAGGCAAATCCTAATGAGATAAGGATGGATCCCCGGTCAAGCCCCCCGGTGGTGAGCGCCAACAGCTTAAATGGCGCTGGCATTTCAGTGCTGGATTTTCGAATTCGGCTGAGTCTTATATACTTTATCCAGATGGCAAGGAACGCCGCTATCCCTAGCACTATGAAAACCTTCATCAACCAGATGTCTAACATTTGGTCACCTTACCTTTCTGTAAGATTGCCTTAAGCTTGGCTATATTCTGAGCCGCATCCCTTCGGGCACGGCTTTCTAGCAATTTATCTGCGAATCGACCAAGCAACCCGCCTGGCAGTGTATAATTTGCAGTATAGGTTGCCTTGGTGCCACTGCCTTGAGGCTCTAACTCAAAAGCCAGTAGCATTCTCCCTCCAGAGCCGGTCATCCCCCAGATGATTCGGTGTGGTCGCTCATATTTGAGTACCCGGCGGCGGAATTCAATAGTCCTGCCACCAATCTTAGAGACCTGTATCCAGCTTGTTCCAACGGCTATAGGTTCTTGGGGCAGACCCTTATTAGCAACAAAGTTGCTATTCCACGCCGCCATGTTGTCTGGCTGGGCAACATAATCAAAGACGCATTCTACAGGCAGTTTAGTGTAGAAGCTTATCCTGATAAGTTCCATCTTTCCCCCACCAATTAAAAGCCCTGTAGCGTAACCGTGTGGGGTTACTTGGGCGAGGCTAAAGCCTTGTGCTACCTTTTAAACAGCCCCCCTCTTTCTTGGGGCAATCTACATCCCACTTGTTCCCGGTGTGTAAATTCATAAATTCCTCAGCCAGCCTGGGTCCGGTATTATCGTGGATAAGGGCTATCAGTAGCTCGGTCAGGTCGGTCAGGAGCTTATCATCTATATATTCCACCATACCGAAATCCAGAAAGGCTATAACCTCGTCATTAAGGATAAATAGGTTCGCCGGGTGGGGGTCGGCATGCAAAAAACCCTTTCTGAAGATTTGCTTCATATAAGCCCGTGTCATATTAAGGGCTATCTTGTGTCTATCCAGTCCTGCCTTATCCAACTCCTTGACCTCGCTTATCTTGATACCATCTATAAATTCCATGGTTAATACCCTTTTGGTGGTATAATCCCAATGTATGTCTGGTATATATACTGTTTCATCATTCTTATGGTGAAGGGCAAGTTTATCGGTATTGCGCCCCTCAAGGACATAATCTATCTCTCTCCTCAGCGAGGTGCCAAAGGCATCAATAATAACCGGCAGATTGAATATCCTCGTCCTGGGCACGAACTTATCTAAAAATTGCAACAAGAACTCTAAGAGTGATAAATCTACCTCTATTATGTTCTCTATATTAGGACGCTGAACCTTTACCGCTACCTTTGTCCGCTGATTCCTTCCCCGTCTTAGCACTGCTTCATGAACCTGCCCCAGGGATGCCGAGGCTATTGGCTCTTTATTGAAAGAAATAAATAGCTCGTCTATGTGGGCAGCCAGCTCCTGTTCAATGGTATCTTCTACCTCTTTATAGCTGAAGGGGGGAACCCGGTCTTGTAGTTTCTTGAGCTCATCCCTGAGCAGTGGTGGGCATTCCCCTCTAGTTGATAGAACTTGCCCGAATTTGATATAGGTCGGACCCAATTCCTCTATCAAAAGCCGTATCCGTTCCCAGGTGCTTAGCTTATTACCCTTTATTTGTTTCCATAGACTGCCAAGCCAAAATTTCATCACGATAAAGGTTATTCGGAGGAATCTTCGCAGCGTTAAATACCTTCGATATGTGTTGCTGAATTCCCAGAGCGCCTTGTTCATAACCTTCTCGTAACAGTTCACCCCCTTGTCATTCTGAAGCCAGTGGCTTCACTCAGGGTGACATAGGGGTGATGGTAACTATTACCAAAAATTGCTCCTGGGATAAGCAAGGAGCAATTTTTAAATAGCTTGCTATCTTAGCCTCACCGCACAAGCGGCGTTTTGACAAGCACCCAAAATAAATCACTGGCTAGTTGCACCTTTGCGCTCTAAGGCAAAAAGGGCTAGCCTTATGATATCAACCTCGACACCACAATGTTCGCGGTCTTCGGTGAGTGAACCTCTTATCGGTGTCTCCTCGGTATCAACCTCAGTGGTGATAGGATGCCCACAATAGGGGCATTTTATCTCCTATCATGGTTCTGAGTTTCATCCTGTCCCCTTAGTTTTTATACCCTTCTACCCCAGCTTCCATACCGCTTTGAAGGTCATATCAACCACACCCTCTGGAGTAACGATGTGGGCTATCCCCTCAAAGTCGAGCGTGGTGTTTCCATGCTCCATCTGATTTATCATCATCCTAGCCAGGTCGCCACTTAGGGGGGTTTTGACCTCTGATTTGGCATACTCTGCCGTGTGCGATGGGATATAAATATCCTCATCTATCGACCCCTCCCCGATTTTTACATTACCCTCCCTGAAATATATCCTGTATCTAGCTCGCTCTACCACTACTGGGGACTCGTTGGGGTTAAAGATGTGGAACACTATTTCCAGGGTCAGCAATCTTTGCCGAAGACTAAGCCCGGCGAACTTAGCACCACGCCCGCGAATAGCAAACCGTAACTCTTTAACCTCGGTTACATTTTCCTCTCTGCTTGTTACTCGTTCCAGCATTTCTGCTTAGTCCACTTTAGGTGTTGTCCAGCGTAACAAGTGGGGCGTCATCCGAGGCTTCAAGATTTATCTCTATCCTGCCGGTTAGTCGGGGGGTTTGCCCATCAAATTTAATTTCTTTCTTTGGTAACGGCGAAGCAAAGCATTTACCCTTGCTTTCAGCTCACGGGAACTAAAGGGTTTAAATATGTAGGTATCAACTCCTCGATTTATTGCCCTGGCCACGGCTTGCCCACTTCGGTCGGCACTGAGCAAGATGATGGGGATATCAGACATTTGGCGGAGACGGGAGCAAGCCTCCCAACCGTTTACTACAGGTAGCATCTCGTCAATAATGACTAAGTCGGGCGAGGTCTCATCCAGCTTCTCCACCCCCTCGGGGTAATTCTGTGCCGTCTCCACCTCAAGACCGGCGGCTTCCAAAGCTAAAATATCGTCACCTAAAATTGTCGCACCCATAATTAAAACCCTATTTTTCAATTTTGTTCCTCCTCTATATCAAGCGAATGTAAAGAGAACTGCTATTAAAGATAGCACAGGGAGGTAAAAGCTAAGGTAAATAAGGTAAATAGCTGGTTAGAAATAGGTAAAAATGAAGTAAAAAAGTTCCTCATCACCGGATTTAGCTGGATTTTACCAGCTTGTAGCCGACTCTCCGCTCAGTAACGATTAGCTCAGGGGCACTAAGGTTATCACAAAGCTTGGCTCTAAGCCGCTGGATATGTACCTTAAGATAATCGGTGGCATTAGTATACTCCACACCCCACACCTTCTCTAACAAGGCATGATGGGACATTACATGTCCGGCATTTTTCGCCAGGTGTTGTAGCAGGTTATACTCAATGGGGGTTAGCTTCACTTTTTTCCCGTCGAGGCTGACCTCCCTGGTATCAAAATCGATCCGTAGTTTGCCACTCTGGAAAGGCTCAGTGTTTCTTTTGAGCTGGGGCATGCTAGTGCGGCGCAATACCGCCTTCACCCGGGCTAAAAACTCAATATGGTCAAAGGGCTTGGTGATGTAATCATCGGCACCTGCCTCCAAGCCTCTAACAATGTCCATCTTCTGGTTTCTTACAGTAAGGACGATGATGGGCACATTGGAGAAGAGGTCAATCTGGTGCAAGACCTCAAAGCCGTCTATATCAGGCAGCCCCAGGTCTAAGATAACTACATCAGGCGACTCAGCCTCTATTAACTCCAGCCCCTTAATTCCCTCGCCAGTGGACAGGACAGTAACATCAGGCCACCTCAGCTCAAAGCACATGGAAACAGCTTCCACTATCTCAGCTTGGTCCTCAATTATTACTACTTTCATTGCTCCTCCTTAGCCTTTTTCAGGTTTGTGCTCCTACTATGCCGAGAGGCAAAGAGAAGGTGAAAGTGCTCCCCCTATTAGGTTTACTTTGGACCCAGACCTTGCCCTGGTGTAGCTCTACTAGCTGTTTAACGATAGCCAGCCCCAGCCCCAGCCCAGTGCTGCTTAGCTCACTAGCTTTACCACGATAATAAGGCTCAAAAATCCGCTCCAGCTCACTATTAGAGATGCCTATCCCTGCGTCGCTTACTTGCACTAGTAGCCTATCATCCTCTGTCCTTGCCTTTAGCTCTATCATGCCCCCCTCAAGCGTAAATTTACTGGCGTTGGTCAGTAAATTAGTGATGATGCGCTCAAATCGCAACTGGTCGAGCATGACCTGGGGTAAGGAATCGGGCACCTCCACTGTTAAAGTTTGTTTTTTGCTCAAAGCAAAGGGGAGGCAGAGGCTGACCGATTCCTCAATCGCCGATTTGACATTTGTCGGCTCTAATTGGAGCTCTAGGGTAGAGATTTGCATTCGGGCAAAATCCAGTAGCTCGGCTAACCTTTTTTCTATCTTGTCAACGCTGCGCCTAATATTGTTCACCATTTTTGCCTGGAGACTTTGGGCATCAACCCCCAGTTCTTCGGCAAGCAAACTTCCCATGGTTTTAATCGAGGTAAGGGGTACCTTGAATTCATGGCTGATGGCCAGCAATAATGAGCTTCTTTGTTGTTTCTCCTCAATCAAATCCTGCTGCGTTGTCCCCAGTTCTTGATAAGCCTGCTCTAGCTTCCTATACAACCGGGCGTTCTCAATAGCTATTCCGGCTTGATTAGCAAAGGCGGTTAAGGAGTCTATTTCTGCTTTGGTTATCCCGTCCCGCCTGGTGCCAACAAGCATGGCTCCTACTACACCTTGCTTAGATGATAAAGGAACGGCGGCGATGGTTTCGACGCCAAGGATTTTCTGTATCTTGGAGCAGAGACTCTTACTGAGTTGGGGGGTTCCTAGTTCATGGAGGTTGTGCGTAATATAGACCTGGCTACTGAGTATTGTGTCCCGTGCCTGGCTGTAGCCGTTCCTTACCGGGACTCTCAAATCGCTTATCTTTAGATGCATTCTATTTTCCAGTGCTTGTTCCGCCTGTTTGACCAACGCCAGTCCATCCTTAGGAGAAAGCACGGTTCCCTTAAAAAACCCTCCCTCATCATTCAACACAAGTATGAATGAATGGCTGTATCCTAGCCCTTGAAGAACACTATCGGCTATTTGTCGCAGTACCCGCTCAAGCTCTAAGGTGCTCTGCATCGATGCCATTATCCTCTGCATAGCAGACAAAATATCATTGACCTTTGTTTCTTCCTCGGCTATCTTTGCCTTCTGGCTGTTCTCTTTTTCTTTCCCCATCCTATTCTTAACCCGTCTAACTTAAAATTGCCACCCAGCCGAATAATTGTTCTTTCAGAAAAGGGAAACTTAATTTCTACATCATCCAGGTTTATAGAGAAATTAACCTCTTTACCTTCGATCTTGTCCTTTAGTTGAGATAAGAACCCTTCCCCTATGCTTCAGTCCTCCTTGATGTCGATGATTATTGATGACAGTTGGCGAGTCGGGGGCGAAATAGAAAAGGTCATCAAATTTGTGTTCAGGGAAGGCTTTTATTGCTCCGACAATGAATTTTTGATTGATGTTGCGCTTGCCTTCTTGCACGCGATAGGCCTGGCTTACTGATATTCCCATAGCCTGGGCTAACTCAGATAAGTTCTTATACCTCCTATTGCACAGTTCAAAAACCCTTGTCTTTACTATCATGGCTACCACCGTCTGATGCCAAATGGCTATATTATAGCCGTAAATATGCCTTTTGTCAATATATGGCTAACATACTTTGGTTAAGTTTGAAAAATTGTGTCTCTAATCTATGAAGGGGCTCCGCCCCTTCAACCTTCTCTTAAAAATAACCTCTTTAGTTGTCACCCTGAGCGATAGCCAACAGTCTCTAGATTCTTCGCTTTGCCAGAATGACAGGTAGGATTGCGGACAACTTCTTTAGCCCTTTATACTAAAATTGGATAGGAAAACAAAATTAAAGGGAGGTCGTTTAGCAAGGAATACATATCCATATCATGGGGAGAGGGATAAAGGTCGAAGACTCTTCGAGGTGAGGGGTTGGTAAACAGCCTCCTCAAACTTCCCTTGATAAACGACCTCACATATAGAGTTTTTATCAGCTACTTAATTTTGTGCTATACTTGGGTAGAGCCAGTGTAGCTCAGGGGTAGAGCAGCGGTTTCGTAAACCGCCGGTCGTCAGTTCGAATCTGACCGCTGGCTCCATAGATACCGTCGGCGTCAATCGGCTTTTTGAAAGTAGTAGCCGACTCCGGGTTCAGTTATAATATATCTGGGTAGAGCCGGGGATGGTTCTATCTTCTGACGCAGATGCGAGATGTAGATGCGCACATAATCCAGGTCATCGGTATATTCCCAGCCCCACACCTTTTCCAAGACCTGCTTGTGGGTAAGAATACGACCAGCATTCTCCACCAGGAGGGCAAACAAGCGAAACTCTCTTGGGGTCAACTTCACCTGCTTTCCGTTCACAATAACCTTCCGCTCAGCAACATCCACCGTAAGGAAGCCATCACCATAGGTAATCTCCCTCTTCGCCTCTGGTAAAGGGGGCAACTCGGCACGGCGTAATACTGCCCGCACCCTCGCCACTAGCTCTCTATTACCCACCGGCTTAATGAGGTAGCCATCAGCCCCACAGTCAAGCCCACGCACTATGTCGTCCTCAGCCGTCTGCTTACCAGTGAGCATGATAATGGGTATATCAGAGACATCACGGATGCGGCTGCAGGTCTGCCAGCCGTCTATCCCAGGCATTACCACATCCAGAAGCACTATATCTGGCTTATGGGCAAATAAAACCCGCAGTCCTTCTTGACCGCTACCGGCCTTGAGCACCTCATATCCTTTCTGAGTAAGAACCTGCTCAACCAGCCTGAGAAAGCCGGCGTCATCGTCGATTACAAGGATTTTCTTCCCTATTACCATCTCCATTGATGCTAGGCATTATCTTTTTACCGTGGTAGCAACATTTGTGCAATCACTCCCGGTAGTTCACGGGTATTGATGGGCTTTGACAAATAGGCATCGCACCCACTATCAATAAATCTCTCCTTGTCCCCTGTCATAGCATGCGCAGTAACGGCAATAATGGGAATGTGGCTTAATGCTGGGGTCTCCCTGAGCTTTATGGTCACCTCAAGCCCGTTCAATTTGGGAAGCTGTATGTCCATTATGATTAGGTCCGGTCGTTCTCTTATAGCTGTATCCAATGCCTCTTCTCCATCAGTTGCCTTGAGCAGGGTGTAGCCCTTGGCTCTAAGAACCATTTCAATCAGCCTCATATGTTGGGGGTTGTCTTCTACAATCAGTATTTTCTGGTTCATTGCCTGTTTCTCCCCCTTGAATATAGCTAGGCGGTTGTCGCCAGGGGAAGGGTAAAGGTAAACCGGCTTCCCTTGCCATATTCACTCTCTACCCAAATTCGCCCGCCGTGCTTTTCTATAATTTGGTTGACAAGCGTCAGCCCCAGCCCAGTGCCAGTCTTCTCCTTGGTTAGGGGATTGTCTAGCTGGCAAAAAGGTTCAAATATCCTTTCCTGGTCCTCTTTCCTGATACCAATGCCATTATCAATCACGCTGACCTGACACCAGTCACCCTCCCTGCTGACCTCAATACCGAGCTGACCACCAGCCGGGGTAAAGTTAATGGCATTACTCAGCAGGTTGAGAAATATCTGCCTTAGCCTGTTTTTATCGGCACGGACTAGAGGCAGCCCTTCCTCCACACTGACCCCCAGCTTGTGCCTGTTATCATCCAGCAGGGGTCTCACAGTTTGTACCACACCGTCGATAACATCAGCCAGACTCAGGTTTTCTGGTTTAAGTTCCATCTTCCCCGCTTCTACCTTAGACAGGTCAAGAACATCGTTAACAAGGTTGAGCACGTGCTGACCGCTGCTCAAGATATCATTAAGACACTGCCTCTGCTCGTCATTGATTTCACCGGGGACACCATCCAGCATCAACTCAGAAAAGCCAATAACGGCATTAAGCGGCGTGCGCAACTCATGAGACATATTAGCTAGGAATTCCGACTTCAGCTGGTTTGCCTTTTCCACCTCCCCTGTTTTCTCTATAAGTTCTTGATGATGTGCTACCAGTTCCTCCTCCATCCGCTTATGCTCGGTGATGTCCTCGTAGGTTACAAGCTGCTTTTCGGCCCCCGTTGTCACCGGTGTAAACTTTATCACTCTTTCTGAGCCATCTTTGCATGTCACAGTAAATATTCGAGGTCTTGACTCACCGCGCTTTGACCCCTTCTGATCGGTGACCCAAGTCGAAATAACTTGATTCCTGTATTCTTGATTAGGATACGCTTTTGCAAACCACTCTCGCCCTGTAGGAATATCTTCCAAGCTGTACCCAAACATCTCAATGAACTTGGGATTGACGTATTCGTAATGACCAACCTTGCTGATTGCTGATACACCGATTGGAAACTCGCCTACCAGAACTTGAAAAGTTTCTTTTTCCCTGCGCAGTTCCTCCTCCGCCTGCTTGCGCTCGGTGATGTCTTGTGCCACGATTTGGATGCCGACAGGCACACCATGCTCCCAGAGCGCCTTGCCTCTCATTTCGACCCACATCCATGTCCCGTCTTTGCGCTTGAACTGTATTTCTAGAGGGCTGGGAGGTTTTCCTATCAGCTTCTCTTTCATTCGTTTTCCCAAGACCTTCAGCGTTTCGCGGGGAAATAGACCAAGCCTGAACCCATTCTTACCGACCAGCTCCTCCTGTAAATAGCCGGTACGTTGTAGGATATCCTTGTTGACATAGGTGATTTTGCCCTTGGTATCCACGTTCACTACGCCGGTAGGAATTTCCTCCATCAAAGCCTCAAGCCTCTCTACCGACCGTTTTAATTCCTCTTCCCTTGCCGCAATTCCCTTTTCAGACACCATCATCCCCTCAATTCTCCACAGGTGAATCAAGAGCCATAGTGTTGCTCATGGCAACCCCATCAACACTTTCTTATGCCAATTGTATCATAAAAGCATAAAAATTGCCAGTAGGCATCTACAGTATAGAATAAAAGACAAACTCGGTAGAGAGGAAATTTATCAGAGGTAGCTTGAAGGGGCTTATTTAGACAGCGTCCGGCTCGCCTAGGCGAGTGGGGTAAAACCTAAAGGGGAGAGGTTGACCCCGTTAGATTTCCTAACGGGGTTGATAAACAATCTGGTGAGATGAGGAGTAGCTAATGACACAAGCTAATTTCTATTCAAAAATAGATATTCCTGCCACCGGCTAACACTTCTTTCCAAATACAACCAATCCCTACCCCTTTTACCTAAAAAGACGATTACTTCATCCAGTGTTCGTTCCATTATTTACCATTCCTCTCTTGGAACTACTTTTAATAGTTCAGCCTCATCCCAAAAACCATGGCTAAATACTGTGTCTGGTGGGGCATCTTTTAAGATGCTTTCCTTTACATTCTCGTATTGACCCTGATATTCAGGGATTTGTTCTCCTTTCTTATCAAATACCATAACCATACCGTCTTGCCATTTGTAAACACTTTTAATCACTTTTGTCCTCCTTTGTCTAAATTACTTATCCACTTCGTGCCTGACTGAGGACGGTAGCCCCATCTCATCTGCCAGCTCATCTATAGCCTTTTTTTCAGTTTCCCTAGCCTGTTGGATTAGTTTTAAACCATTTCCAAAGGGCTGAGTGAATACTATCTTCATCAAGTTCTTATAGCTGACCTTGAACTCTAGTAGGGCTCTGTCCTTATCTAATAGCACTTGCTTGCTGGTTTTTATCCCTAGTCTCTTTATTAGCCCCCGTAGCATACTATTTCCCCCTTTGAATATTTCTGCCTTTTTCAAATTCGGTGCAGATGGCATAGAGGATGTAGTCGCAGTGCTTATATAGAAAGCACTTCTTACAGTCCTTTGCCTTAACTCTTACTGTCATCTTTTCCCTCTTGAAATTCATAGCCATCTAGTCTTTTATCACTGGCACCATACTCATATTAAAACTGCGGAATTAATTGTTCATAAAACTGGCGTAAAAATCCTGTTAAAATCTTACCCAGAGGAAACTGGTGCCTGGGCTGGCGAGTTGAGTTTGATTAAGGGTACCAGCGAAGAAACCTCAGGTTGTTTGTCTTGAATTTTCCCCGAATTTCCTCTATAATTTCCTCACCGTTGGCTCCAGAAGTAGGTAGATGAGCAGGTTTATAGATAAATTAAACCAAGTGTCAAAGGCTATGCCTCAGCCTATGGGGTTTGGGGCGGCACAACCGGTGTCACCGGAGCTGAAATTGCTGCTAATTGCTAGTTTGGCTCAGGCTAATGTTGACGGCTTAGCTGAGCATGTGGCTGGGGCTGATGCCGGGCTGTTGACTATCTCCACATTGAGTTCAGGGGCTAAAACCCTTCAAGAAATATGCCAGGTTGTGTCTGATATCCCCTGGGGGGTGTGGCTGAGAGATATTGACCGGGGAGAAATAAAACAGATAGTCAAGGTTGGCTGTGATTTTGTGGTTTTTCCAGCAGCTAATACATCGCTGGCAATACTTCAAGATGATGAAGTTGGTAAGATTTTACAGGTAGAGGCATCGGTTGGTGAAGGTTTGTTGAGGGCAGTTGATGAGTTGCCCATAGATGCGGTGCTTATTGACGGTGAACAGAAAGGGGACTATTTCCTTACCTGGCATCACCTCATGCTCTTTCAGCGCTTTGCCGATTTGTTGACTAAGCCCTTATTAGTCTGTATACCATCAAATGTGACCGCTAATGAGCTTCAGGCTCTAGGGGAAGCCGGGGTGGATGGTGTGATAGTAGAAGTGGGAGTTGGTCAGCCGGCGGGGAGATTAAACGAGTTACGCCAGACAATTGATAAATTGCCCTTCCCATTACCCCGCAAGCCGGCAAAGGCTTTACTACCTTATATCAGTAGGGAGACGGGCATAGTAACCGAAGAGGAAGAAGAATAGTTTTATATTGCCTCAGTTGGCTACGATTGTGACAATTGCCACCATTTTCCTTCGGTAGTAATGGCTGGAGCAATTACCATCTCCACCTGGTGCATTTCTGGAATAGTAAATGCCCCGCAAACGCTCATTGCAGTGTGAAGAGCCCCGACCAGGTTTTGGCTACCATCGGTCACTGAAGCCGGACCGAAGAGAATTTGCTCTAATGTGCCGGTGGTACCAACTCTTATTCGGGTTCCTCTGGGGAGTGCTGGGTGGGGGTGGGACATACCCCAGTGATAACCTCGCCCTGGTGCCTCTTTGGCTTGGGCAAAAATGGAGCCCAGCATTACCGCATCAGCACCTGCAGCGAAGGCTTTACACAGGTCTCCACCTTTGCCAATGCCACCGTCAGTAATTAGTGGCACATATCTGCCAGACTCGCCTAGATATTCGTCTCTAGCCGCAGCACAATCCATAGTCGCCGTTACCTGAGGAACGCCGATACCCAGCACTTCCCTGGTAGTGCAAGCAGCACCCGGTCCTACGCCTACCAAAACACCAGAGATTCCCGTTCTCATAAGCTCTAAGCAGGCGCTATAGCTTACGCAGTTGCCAACAATAATAGGTATGGGTATGGATTGGCGAAGCTCGGGGAAGATTAGTCCGCGGTAGCTCTTGGATATATGCCGAGCAGTGGTAACCGTGGACTGGACGACAAAAATATCAGCCCCGGCTTCAGCAGCTATTGGGGCAAAGCGCTTGGTGTTAGCTGGTGCCACCGAAACAGCGCATACTGCCCCTGCCTTTTTAATCTCTTGTATTCGCTTACCAATAAGGTTCTCCTTAATCGGTTGAGAATAGACCTTTTGGAGCAGGGGGGTAACTTCAGTGTCAGAGGCTTGAGCAATTTCAGCCAATACCTCTTGGGAATTATTATACCTGGTTTGCACTCCTTCTAAGTTAAGAACAGCCAGCCCACCTAGCTTGCTCATCAAGGTAGCAAAGTTGACATCGGTCACCGCATCCATTGCTGCCGCCAGGATAGGGATGGAAAAGGTAAAGTTGTCTACCTTGAAGTCAATGTTTGTCTGGTCCGGATTAGTAGTCATATCTCCGGGGACTATAGCCACTTCATCAAATCCATAGGAACGCCGTAATTGCTTAAATCGAGGAGCAGCCATTTTGCTAACCCTCCTTAAACAAAGACTATATCAAAGGCAATAGCTCAAAGTCAAGAAATTTTAACTAAGAGGTTGTTTGGTAACTTATTCTTCCCACCCTCCCACCCTAGAATCGTATTTGGGGGCGGTGCCCCCAATCCACCCTCTCTATAAAAGAGTAAACATAAAAGGTAAAAAATCAAAGATGAAAACGCAAAAAGGGGGGGAGGGGTTTTTCATTTTTTATCTTGAATCTTTAATCTTTTTATGGAGAGGGGGAATTGTTATGTAAGAGAGGCGTCGCCTCTCTTTGAGTCTCCTTTCTCTATCTTCCCCTTATCAAGGGGAAGGGGATAGGGTTAATAAATAATCTCTGTAGACGGGCGATGAAGGGTAGGTTATAATAGCTAAATTGAGGAAGATAAAAGCATGCCGGCTCTTTACGTTGTGGCTACCCCTATTGGTAATTTAGAGGATATTTCCTTGCGTGCCCTCCGTACCCTGCGTGAAGTGAAGCTTATCGCTGCTGAAGATACACGCAAGACAAAGCGACTTCTTATCACTTATGATATTAAGACGCCGATGACGAGTTATCACGAGCACAATAAGTGGACTAAACTGGGTTATATTTTAGATTGTCTTGAAGGTGGAGATGTGGCACTTGTTTCTGAGGCTGGAATGCCGGGCATGTCCGACACTGGCTATGAGCTGATTGTGGCTTGCGCCCAGCGAGGCGTCCCGGTGGTTCCTATTCCTGGACCTTCCATCGTTATCACGGCGCTGGTTGTCTCTGGACTGCCTACGGAGCGGTTTACCTACCTGGGCTTTCTGCCACATAAGAGTAGTGGCCGGCGGCGTCGGCTGGAATCTGTTGCTGATGAGTATGGCACTATTGTAGTCTTGGAACCACCTCATCGGCTACTAGCTTCGTTGAATGATATTCTGCTTATTCTTGGAGATAGGAAGGTAGCTGTTTGTCGTGAGCTTACTAAAGTTTATGAAGAGGTTTTCCGGGGAACGATAAGCCAAGCTATAGAGCACTTCACCGAGCCAAGGGGTGAGTTTACTCTAGTTATTGAGGGCAAGGGGGAGAAGGATAAGCCGCAGTTGACCGAAGCTATTAAGAAGCAATTACATCATATGCGCCAGTCTGGGGTAGCTGCTAAAAAGGCAATAGCTGAGGTAGCTAGAGAAACGGGTTTATCAAAGAAAGAGCTATATCGGGCTTGGCTCGACTTATTTTGAGGAGGTAATAAGTGCGCCGTGGCTGTATATCTTTAGGGGATGTCCAGTGTGACGATTGTCATCGTATTATACAATATCCTGAGCGTTATTTAGTTGTTGAAGAGACGGAGGGCACTGTATTGCGTTTATGCGTTGATTGCTGCCTGAATCGGGGTTATGCTCACTATAAAGTGGAAAAGGGTGAGCGGGTGCTAACCTTCTTTTCTGAACCTAAGTATTAGTCCCTGTGGTTAAGTGGTGATAAAGTATTAGATGGTTGTCAGTTAGGGGATAGATGATGAGCGAGAGAATTTTTATTGGGGTGGCGTGGCCTTATGCTGATGGTCCACTACATTTAGGTCATATTGCCGGGGCGTATTTACCACCTGACATATTTGCCCGCTACCACCGCACTAAGGGGAATGAGGTATTAATGGTATCGGGTTCAGACCAGCATGGCACACCAATAACCATCAAGGCTGAGCAGGAGGGGAAGAAGCCTAGCCAGATAG
>Ga0209991_10000531_pt1 | contig 16716 bp, 16 predicted proteins | sample ChitaG_FD_183167 | JGI IMG/M metagenome (GOLD analysis project Ga0209991, IMG submission 183167) | Deep subsurface microbial communities from South Pacific Ocean to uncover new lineages of life (NeLLi) - Chile_00310 metaG (SPAdes)... | ecosystem: Environmental > Aquatic > Marine > Oceanic >...
GCAACTTCATCCGATTGACTTAGATGGCGAAGTAATTCAAATTTGAAATTACAATGAGCGCAGAAATATTCATAAATGGGCATGCTCACCTCTTTTTTTAGACAGCGATTACTTCTTTAACCTCAGGTATTTCCTCTCTGAGCACTCGCGCTATTCCATTCTGCAAAGTCATGGCAGCCATAGGACAACCACTACAGGCACCTGTTAGCTTCAGCTTAACCACACCATCCTTCACATCAACCAACTCAACGCCCCCTCTGTCAGCCGATAAAGAAGGCTTTATTTTATTGAGCACTATTTCTACTTTTTCTCGCACGGTTTATCCCATTTTCAGTGTTTTATTTTTCAACGCCAATATCATATTACAAGCATTTACGGTACAACCATTATATCACTCCTCCACAATTCGTGTGCCATCCTATACCATAGAGTAGTGGCGGGGGTTATCCCCGCCTTATTCTCTCAATGACATAAAAAGAATGCCCAAAATGTCCACCATTTACCTGAGCAAGATCGTTTAGCGCAGTAAATTGGGGGCAAAAAGGAGTAACACACCCAGGACAAGTAATATTGCTCCACCCGCTGGTTTGCAATATTTTACATACCGCTCGCCCACATTTGAAGTCACGGCAAAAGCAGCCAAACCAAAAATAATGAAATCATCAAGCATAAAAAAACAATCATATAGCAGGATATAGGCATAATACTGAAAGGTTGCAAGATTGCGCAATGATAGGATGTGGGTGAAAATCGCCGGGAGCGCCGAGGAGCAGAGAAATTCAATAGAATTTACCACAAAAGCCAGTGCTACGATTCCTGCTATCGTAGCCAATGTTAGGGGAGAAAAGATAACCTTCTCTATTCTGGCCATGGTTTTCTTTCTGGATTCTTCATCTCCCAGTTCACAAACAAGAGCACCCTTCGTTTTTATGAATTCCCTGACATTCAGTATTCCTGCGCCCAAGGCCACTAATCCAATCGCTATTGTCACTGGCCTGAAGTATCCAAGAAAAAGAAAGGCATTAAGCCAGGCTGTCATGAAGAGGAAATATAACACCCCAGAGGCAAAAACGAAGGAGCCTACAAGCAACCATATCTTCCTCTTATCTTTTAAAGTCATTATCAGGGAGATAAGGTAGGCAAGCACCCACATGGCACAGGGATTAAACCCATCAACAAGCCCCAGAATTACAGCTAAGCTGGAAAGAGAATAATCGGAGAGTCTTATTTTCCCTATTATGGGCAATGTTGCTTCATCCTCAGGCCCCTCCCTCCTTGTTTCCGGGCAATCTCCTGTCAAACATTGTTGCAGGGCTTTCTCAATCTGTTCACCTGTTGTTTCCTCTGATTCCCAGCCATCGAAAATCACCCCCCCAAAGATTGTTACCGGGAATTCTGGTTCGCCTTCTATTCTCACACTGGCAAGCATTTCTGATAGTAGGGCAGATTCTTCAGGTTTGGCGGCATCGTGATAAATAAAATTAATTGAAGGGTATTTACTGGCTAGCTCCTCATTAAATGGGTTTTGCTCATCGCAATGTGAACAGCCCGTGAGGTAAAAGAAATGAACCTCAAAACCTTCGTTGGTAGTTGGCTTCGTTGATTCATAGCCTGTGAATAGAAGCACTACACCCAATATCACTAAAGACACAGTTAAGTATCTCTTGAAAGGGTCTTGATAAAATTTTCTCCAGAAATTGGTCAATTTGCTATCTCGCGCCAAATACCGCCTTGAGTCCATATCTTAGCCCAGTAATTGGAAGGAGGCCTGCCTCAAAAACCCATTTTAGCCTCTATTAAGGAAGTTAATCCATGCAATCCGTTTACCTATCTGCATACTTGTACATATTATAGAGTAGCTACCCTTTGTAAAGCGATGGCGAGCCGCTTAAGACATCTTTCTTTGCCCAATACTATCATAGTTTGAAACAGGGGTGGCGCTGCAGTGCGACCTGTGGTAGCCACCCGCACTAAACCAAAAAATTTCCCCGTACTTAACTCTAATTCCGCTGCCAACGGGCGAAGAATGCCCTCAAGTGAACCAATATCCCAGGCTTTTGCTGCTTCTAACTTTTGCAAGGCAATTTCAATAGCTTGAGTGGCTGACCTGGCATCCAACCCACCACTAAGAAGTAAGCTGGCATCATATTCTATCTCCTCAAGGAAGAAAAAATCGCCAAGCTGGGAGACTTCGGCTAAAATCTTACTACGTTCCTGAAGCAAAGGCATAATCTGGCAAACATAATTCTCGGACAACGGCCGTTTTACCGAAGCTGGCAAATCTCTATCTAGAAATGGAATTGCTCGGTGGGCAAACTCCTTTGGGCTCAGTTGCCGCAAGTAAACTCCATTCATCCATTCCAGTTTACGATTATTGAAGATAGCCGCAGTTTTGCTCACCCTTTCCAGGGAGAAGTGTCTTATCAATTCCTCTCGGCTTAGCAACTCAGTTCTATCATCCAGTGACCAACCTAACAGTGCCAGGAAGTTAATCATCGCCTGAGGAAGATAACCTTGCTCTCTGTAATCAATGATATTAGTAGCGCCATGCCGCTTGGAGAGCTTAGCTCTGTCAGGGCCGAGTATCATAGGCAAGTGGGCAAACTGCGGGGGAGGCCAATTTAGAGCTTGATAAAGCAGTATATGGCGAGGAGTGCTGGAAAGCCATTCATCAGCTCTAAGAACATGGGAAATAGCCATTAAATGGTCGTCCACTATGTTGGCCAGATGGTATGTTGGATAGCCATCGGATTTGAGCAAGACGAAATCATCCAAAGCACTATTTTTGAACGTCACCTCACCGCGGATCAAATCATGTAAAGTGGTTTCCCCCTCAAGTGGCATTTTAAAACGGACTACAGGAACAATACCGTTTGCCTCGAGTTGCTCTTTCACCCGTTGCGTTAAGTATCGGCAGTGGCCATCATATTTCGGTGGTTGCTTTTGCTTCATTTGCTCTTGGCGCATCATTTCCAGCCGCTCTCGAGAACAGTAACACAGATAAGCAAAACCCTCCTTAAGCAATCTGTTTGCGATTTCATGGTAGTGATGTAATCTTTGTGATTGGAAATAGGGGCCCTCATCCCAATCCAGCCCAAGCCACCTCAAGCTATCCAATATGACGTCTACAGCTCCCTTCACTTTACGAGTAACATCGGTGTCTTCAATACGTAAGATGAATCTCCCCCCATAATGGCGAGCAAAAAGCCAGCTAAATAGAGCAGTCCTGATGTTACCTAAATGTGGATAGCCAGTGGGGCTAGGGGCAAAACGGACTCTGACTAGTGTCTTTAGCTTCATAACTGTACATTATGACCTGCTCCAGGGTTTTGAACGTTTACTTTATTACTACAAGGTCGCAGGTTTTAAGAATTGCTATTTAGAAAGGACTCGTTGCAAACCTTTTAGTTGCTCCAGGTGTTTTTTAAGTCTTTGTGCAAGCTGCTCAATTTGCTTCAGAGCATTTTCGCTATCCTCTATGTCAGTAGCCACCTTGAACAAAATCTCGCTTCGCCGTCCGCTTAACTCAGCTTCAAAATTAGCCACCTTTTCTAGTTTGTTTTTCCCCACTAGAGAAGACAAAATGTCACTCTCCCTTTGTATTTGCTCGCTGTTAAGTTGACCAAAGGATTTCAATTTATTAATTCCTTTCTATCGTAACTTCGTATTTGAATATATACCATATCATAATTCTTGAAGCAAGTCTTTCAGTGACCATGAGCTAGTAGCTCCAAGGCTTGCTTCAAGTCTGGCGGCAAAAGGCTGGCAAATTCTTGATATTCGTTGGTCGACGGCAGGCGAAAGCCAAGACGGTAAGCGTGAAGAAACTGCCTCTTAATATAAGGTGATTTTGCCCCATAAGTGGCGTCACCAACCACAGGATGCCTAATAGCCGTTAAATGTACCCTGATCTGATGGGTGCGTCCAGTTCGAGGGGTAATCTCAAGTAAAGTATAGTTATCCAGGTATTTTTTGACTTTATATTGCGTACTGGCTTCTTTCCCCGACTCTACTACTCCCATACGCTTGCGGTTGCGAGGGTCACGCCCAATTGGCGCCTCGATTACCCCTTGTTCTGGAGACAACCTTCCCTTAACCAGAACAAGATAGCCTTTCGCTACTGCATGATTTTTAAATTGATTGATTAGATATTGCCGTGCATAATCATTTTTGGCAATGACTATAAGCCCTGACGTGTCCTTATCAAGCCGATGGATTATGCCAGGGCGTATTAAGTCGTTACCCACAGCTAAACTGGGGCAGTGGTCCAGGATAGCATTGACCAGAGTATGGTTAGGGTGCCCTGGGGATGGGTGAACAACCAGCCCAGGGGGTTTGTCCACAACCATGATATCTGTATCTTCATAAATTATGGTCAGGGAGCTAGGTTCAGCTGCAGGATGAACAGGGGGAACAATTTTAATCGTTATTTTGTCGTTGGCATTTAATCTTTGGCTCGCCTTTGCTCTTTGCTGGTTAACCAGGATGCAGTCTTGTTCAATTAGTTTCTGTACGCGATTTCGAGAAAATTGAGGAAGAGCTTCAGCCACGTACTTGTCCAGACGGACGTCTGATATCTGGGCAATAAGCTGGAGCGTCTTAATTCTCGCTTTTTCAGTTGCCATCATAGATTTTTTTGAATAACCCTGACCGAAACAGGGCATATGCCAGGGTAAGGGTGCCTACCACTATGGCTGAATCAGCAAAGTTGAAAGCTGGCCAATGAAAATTGCCCCACAGACGAATATCGATAAAGTCGGTTACATAGCCAAAGCGCAGGCGATCTATTAAGTTGCCAATGGCGCCACCCAAAATTAAACCAAGACATATAATGCATAACCGGGTCGCGGGAGAGCGATAATGTGCAGATAGATAGTAGAGAAAAAACGGGATGATCAACGAAATAACTAAAATGGCAAAAACTAAAAGCAAAGTCTGGTTACCCGGCAACCCGAAAACAAACCCCGGGTTTACCACATAGGTTAGCCGTAAGAAACCACTTTCTGGCAATGACTCCCCTTGTGCCAGATTAACCCTAACCCAGAATTTGCTCAGTTGGTCAAGGATGATCACAAGAGCAACAACAGTCAGAGATAATGCTATCCGCTTGCTCTTTATTTTATCCCTTTCGCATCCTTTGTCTGACCTGTTTTGCATCCCAAGCACAAATTTGCCTGAGGCAATGCTTCGAGGCGATCCTGTTCTATTGTCTGCCCACAGGAATCACATAGGCCATAAGTGCCTGCTTTGTATTTTTCCAAGGCATAGTCTATTTCAGCGAAGGTGTTCCTCAGTTTTTTCTCCAGAGCTAATCCCTTCTCCAATTCAAAGGCTTCGCTTGCTTCCTCATCCCTTTTGCCAAAGGGACTGCCTCCTCGTCTTTCCCCCAGTAGTTGCCTCCGCGACCTTAGCTGCTCCAGCCTTTCAGATAGTTGGCTTTTTTCCTTCTTTAAACGCTTGTAGAGTTTACTATAATCAACCATTTCACCAATTACTCCCACTAACATAGTCAAATCATTTTAATCCATACCATATTTCAAAGCAAGTTAACCAATTTGCCTCCGAATCAGCGAGCAAACTACCCCAAAAGATAACCCTTCTCTGTAAATCACGCTTGTACGGCTGTGAATTACCTCTAAGCAGTATCTTGCTGTCGTTGTGTTAAGTGACAAAATTGTGCTACCTTATCTAGATTTTAAGACGGAGTGCTGAAGTGATTGGAAGATTTAGATTGTTCTGGAAAAACTACTATAAAGCGATTGCGGTCATAACAATCGCCGTACTACTATCACTAGGTCATCATTTTGTCAAACCGCCCCTGAAAAACTCAGCCTGAGGTCAATAACATATGAAAATCCTGGGTGTTGAAACTTCCTGCGATGAAACCGCAGCAGCAGTTGTTGACGACAGCAATAGAATCTTGTCCAATATTGTGGCTTCGCAAATAGACATTCATGCTCGCTACGGCGGGATTGTTCCCGAGGTTGCCTCAAGACAACACCTCCTCGCTATCATTCCTGTAATAAATAAGGCAATGATTGAAGCCAAGGCTACCTGGCAAGATGTCGCTGGCATCGCTGTGACCTTTGGTCCTGGCTTAGCTGGTTCATTGTTGGTAGGAGTTAATGTAGCTAAAGCGATTGCCTTGGCTAAACAATTGCCTCTTGCAGGAATTAATCACCTTGAGGCACATATCTATGCCAACTGGTTAACTTCGCTCCTGCCCTCTTCATCAAATGGGGAAGGCAGGGTGAGATTTCCTTGCCTTTGTCTCATTGTTTCTGGAGGGCACAGCGATTTGGTATTGATGAAAAATCATGGACAATTTGAGATTCTGGGGCGGACCAGGGATGATGCCGCTGGCGAAGCCTTCGATAAAGCAGCTCGAATCTTGGGATTAGGTTATCCGGGAGGCCCAGCCATTGAGGAGGCAGCCAAGTCTGGAACTCCTTGCTTATCTCTTCCACGAGCCTGGCTTAGTGGTAGCCACGACTTTAGCTTCAGCGGCTTAAAAACAGCTCTATGGCATTATGCCCAGAGGGGAGAAATTTTGACCACAGCCGCCTCGATAGCCGATGCAGCAGCAAGCTTTCAATGCGCCATAGTGGATGTCCTAGTCACTAAAACAATTAAGGCAGCCAGAGAATTAGAAGTGAGGCAAATCCTGCTTAGCGGTGGTGTAGCAGCCAATAAATTATTAACAGAGCGCTTCCTTAATTCTTCACCAGTGCCTGTGTTCGTTCCTCCTCCTCATCTATGTACCGATAATGCTGCCATGGTCGCTGCTTGTGGCTATTATCATTTCCGAGCCGGTACAATAAGTGGCCATGACTTAGATGTGGTATCCAATCTTGGCCTGGGTTAAACCAAAGGGCATTCAGAGCACCTTCCCTCTCGACAATAGTTTCTATAAATATGAATTAAGCCTTGCTGGTGACAAGCGGTGAAACCAGATACGCTTTCAAGGCAAAGTTGTCGTGCCATATGACGTGTTATCTCATTTTCAGCTAGCTTAGGGTAATGACTATAAAACTCGATAGCCTTTTCCTTTAACCCCAATTCACCAGTTATCTCGCCCCAAGCGAAGACAAACGGCAATATGACGTTCACCATAATCTCGGCCGTTTTGCCATGCCCCAAAAGGGCTGATTTCTTCGTTTTCGCTCCAATATCAAAATCAAAATGTTCCTGCCAATAGCCATTGCCAAAAACAATCAACCCTTCTTCCAGCAAGTGAGACCCAATCACCAAAGGTGCGCCCCTAACTACTTGTAGCATTCCCACCAATAATCCTTCCCGGCAATATCGCTGCAGAAGGTAACTCTGGGCCACAATGCGACGCACAGGGAAATTATTGGGGTATACATGGCTGAGATGCCAATCGCCTTCGCTCATAGTTTTAGCCCCTTTACTGGTCGACTGCCATATCTGCTCCAGCTTCTGTACCTCCCTTTGCTTGCAAAATTTCCTGCCCGGCCGTTGAAAAGGTAGCAGCGCCGCTGTGCCTAATAACCAAGCTTGCTTCAGAGCTAAACCATCTCTTAGCTCCGTCTTTTCTATGAGGTTGAGAGGTGCTCGACGAGCAAGTTCCTCAAAGGGCACAGTATTTTTAGAATAACCTAAAGCTCTCATCATACTTTTGAAAAGCACCTGCCCCGCCTCCTCCTGATTCAAGCTGACCCGGAAAAGGGCTGCTTTTCGCTTAAATCTTTCCTCTCCGGCAACATCTAGTAGCTTCAGCAATGTTTGCTTGCCCCTGAGCGTCGTTATCTCAAAGCAAGGAAGCTGATGAAAAGGCATCAAATAAGCCTGGTACCACGGCTCACATGATAAGCGTAGTTCCTGAACAAGTTTGCTATTCTGCGTCAGGGTAGCTAAGCCAGCATTATGCTGTGCCACCACATGAAGAATCACATTATTGTATTCAGGATCACAATGATGCCTATGACTATACCAATCGCTGGGTTTAACATGAATTTCTATATCTCCCTTTAGCAAATTGGACTCATCCACAGCAATAACAGCATCTCGAAAATCAGGACCATTATCGCCATTTATCCTGCCAGGGTAGATAACCCTAAGATGCTTGCCATCAACAGTGGTTAGCTTCCTCTGCGACAGTCGCTGCCATGCTAGCGAAAATTGCTTCTCAGAAATTCTTATCCGCTTACGTGTAGGCATGATGAAATTTTTCTTGCCCCTCATCTACTCTTTTACTTCTTTCATGCTGTTTCATTAAATCAATTATACACGTTATAGTGTAAGAATCAAGCGCAATAATTATAGTACTCTCCTCAGGCATCCAAAACAGCCTCTTTCACCTGAGAACGGATGTCAGAATAAAATTCTCCATAGATGTATAACAAGGCTGTCTTTGATAACAGTTTAAAGGTAATCACAAGCACCATACCCCATAGGCGCTCGGCAAGCATGCTTTACATGGTGCAGTACTGAATTCCTTAGGCATATGCCAGTGCCGAAGATGGTTTTGATCTTCCTATCGCTGAAATCTGCACTGCCAAGCTGGTGATATGCCTCAGTGTTTATTCTGTTCTTGCCTCATTCAGGATGCTGGGTTATCAGGTTACGGGCATACTTCATGGAATTTTCTCTGCTGCCCCTAGCTATTGTTTGTCTCCATGCCTACTCTCTCGAACACCTCTACAGTGTTCTCTCTATGCACCAGCCTATAGCCTGGTAATTCGCCATTGCGCAACTTTACTATCGCTGACTCTTCTGGAGCTCTATCAACACCCTTTACCTCTATATCCACACCCGCCCAAAATAGCATAGCATTGAATTTCCCTTCCACCATCTCCTGGTCTATAATGACATATTTAACACCATCGATTTCTTTGCCCTTAACAAAGAATTTCGCTGCCTCAACAGCACCTTGTTGAAAAGGATTACTTACCGGTACTCTATGTGCCACCGCGATGATCCAATGTCCATAGTCCCACCATGATAGAACGCCATACCCAGGCTCTCTGGCGACGTAAAGATTGTAATATGCTTCAGGGTCATCAAACGGCTCAGGGCTGTTTTCCCTCAGCCACACTAGGGTATTATACCAATCCTCTGTTATCAGGCTGGGTGACATAGCCATTTTGATTGATGCCGGTGTGGAGGCAAAGAGCAGAATAATACACAGCGCTAGTGATAAGCGCGACTTTACCCTTTTCCTGATATAGTTGCCAATCTCAAGGAAGAAGTAAGCCGTAAGTAAGGACAGAGGCACAACAAAGTGGTAATCCCACCGCCTCTGGATTGATACAGCGATAAGCATCAGTATACCCCAGACGACAATTAGTAATGGCCTTTGTTTATCTTTTATAGCAAGGTAAATACCCACGAAGAAGAATAAGTAGTTAGCTCCATACACTAAGATAGCGGCCTGTGGCAGTAGTGGCTTTGTCTCGACTACTGTTCCGAAAGCTGTGCTTGTGACAAACATGAACTTGACCCACCCAGCAGCCCATACGAAGGGGCCTCGACCCCACATTACTGCCATAGATACAAGCCATAGTGCTAACATAAACATCCCAATTATGGCTATAGCCGTAGTCACGAGCATCTTGGCATCATTGACTCGGCTTGACAGGAAACCGAATATCTGTGGCGTTGCTGCTGCTATTATAAGGGCCACTATTATCACCACTGGCCCTCCGATATCGAGATGATATGGCGCGTAGATAAACAAGGCTACACATGATGCTATGGTTGCGCCGCTCCTCAGAGAAGCGATATCTCTGCCATCATGATAGTCAACAGCAAACTGCACTATGAGCCAGAGCCAGAGCACGAACAACGTGAATATAGCTCCGTGCCATGTGAGAAAATAGAGCCCCAGTGCCAATCCTGCCAGTGCATAATAACCTAATTTTTCTCTCTTGTATCCTCGTATCAGGAATAGTACTGTTGTGGCAGCGAGCAATGTCTCGAGCACGTGATGGCTAACAGAACCTAACATTGAGCCGCTGAAGAACTCGGTAGGAAGAAATGCCACCAGTGCCGCCGCTATTACGCCAGCCCACCTGCCGCGTAGCTCCTTGCCAATGAAATATACTGGTATGAGTGTCAGCGTACCTAGTACAGGCGGTAACCATGCTCCGACAATCGCCAGTGCGTGTGTCGTTGGCTCTCCTAAACTCATAGCATACCCTATACCAGCTATCAGCCAAGTTGTAAGTGGTGGGGCTGCCACAGTCATACCCTGTGGGAACAATGTATAGCTATCATATAACATTGGCCAAGGGAAGTTATGAGCCATGTTCTCAGCAAGTCTCATGTAGTACCAGGCATCACTACCCCGGAAAATAACCCCACTATCAGTAAACACCTGGTTGTATGGCAAGGCAACCCGTAGAAATAAGGAGGCAATAAAAATACCTACTAGCACAACTAATATATTCTTCCCTATTTGCTTGTCTTCCACGGTCATCAACCTTCTTACCATACAAAATTAGCGCAAGTAGTTTCTCGAAAATTCTTTATCCGCTTACGTCTAAACGTGAGCAGAAAATGCTCAATTGCCTATTTATCCTCTTGTCAATTCTATGCTATAGGCTAGGCTCTCAGAAAAGCCACAACAGCCTACCTTAATGCCCTGCATCTTCTTCCTCAAGTCTATAATTGAACCCACTGCGCTCAGCAACAATACTGAGCAAAGTAGCTGAAGTTCCACGAGGTCGGTACATGCCTATTTCCCACTCACTGATTGTTTGCTGCCGTGTGCCTAGCTCTTCAGCTAACTTCCTTTGCGTTGCCCCCAAATATCGCCTCAATATCCGAATGCTTTCCTTATCCCACTGCCTTCTTTCCCGTTGTTTCATTAAACCAATTATACACAGTATAGTGTAAAAATCAAGCGCAATAAACATAATCTGCCCACACATCCAGAACAATCTCTTTGACGTGAGAGCAGATATCAGAGTAGAATTCTCCATGATGTATAACAAGACTGTCTTGGATAATAGCCTAAGGGTAATCACAAGCACCATGCCCCATAGCCACTCAGTGAGTATTGCTTTCCTCACAGGCACTGGTTCATGCTATGAAAACCAGGAGGAGACAGGCATTTCTCATTTTATTGAGCATCTATGCTTCAAAGGCACGCAGCGACGGCCAACAGCTAAGGAAATAAGTCAGGATATTGAAGGCGTTGGCGGCATAATTAATGGCAGTACGGATAAAGAAGCGACCATTTTTTGGTGCAAGGTGGCTAGCTCTCATTTCTCTATAGCTCTAGATGTACTGTCTGATTTACTGCTCAATTCTCGTTTTGATGATGCAGACATTGAGAAGGAAAGCCAAGTTGTCATTGAGGAAATCAAAATGAACCTAGATCTCCCTCAGCACAGAGTAAACATGCTCATAGATGAATTGTTGTGGCCAGAACAGCCACTGGGACGGGAAGTTGCTGGAACTAAGGAAACTGTGTCCTCTATAAATCGTGGGCAGATACAAAGCTATATTGCGCACCATTACGTGCCTAACAATACTGTGGTTAGCATCGCAGGTGACATACAACATAGTGAGGCAGTGGCTCATATTGAGACACTGCTCAGCAAGTGGCCTGCTGGAGGGCTATCAAGTGGTTATATAACTAATGACAAGCAAATAGAACCCAGGTTGCGTATTGCGTCCAAAAACGGTGAGCAAGTGCATCTTTGCCTTGCCGTCCATGGATTTTCTCGTTTCCACCCGCAACGTTTTGCGCTTGACTTGCTTAACACAGTACTTGGTGGGGGGATGAGCAGTCGCCTATTCACAGAAATTAGAGAGCACAAAGGATTAGCCTACGATATTCATAGCTATGTGGAACATTTTGCTGATTCAGGGTCGTTTATTACCTATGCTGGGGTCGATCCTGGAAAGATAGAGACTGCGGTTGGAGCTATTCTCGAGGAGCTATCCAAACTCAAACAGGGAATCACCCCCAATGAGCTTACCAGAGCCAAAGAATTGTCGAAGGGAAGGCTGCTGTTACACCTTGAGGATAGTCGCAACATGGCTCTGTGGCTAGGCAGTCAAGAGCTGTTGACACAGCGCATCCTCAACATAGATGAGGTTATTTCTATAATTGATGCTATTACCATGAGCGATTTGAGCCAGGTTGCTGAAGAACTCTTAACCAGTGGGAGGCTCAACCTAGCTATGGTAGGCCCAATTAAACATGAGCCTTCGGTCAAACTACTGAAAGTCTAGGGTTATATAGCACCATATAAAGAAGAGCCGCTGAACAGCGGCTCTTCTTTTCCTAGCGTTCTTTAATGCTACGCTCTAATACTCAGGGTAACCTCCCGGTGGCATCGATGGCATCTTTTCCTTCTCGGGGATATCGGTTACCAATGATTCAGTGGTCAAAATCATATTAGCAATGCTAGCCCCATACTGCAGAGCGGATCTAGTAACTTTAAGCGGGTCTACGATGCCTCTTTCCACCATCTTCACGCCCAATTCATCTTTAGCTGCGTCGTAGCCTATGCCGGGCTGGCTTTCTTTTATCTTACTCACCACCACTGAGCCCTCTCTGCCACTATTCTCAGCAATGCAGCGGATAGGCTCTTCCAAAGCTCGTTTCAGTATAGCCACACCTGTAGCTTCATCATTACTAACATCAAGTTTATCCAGAACTGCTATTGTGCTGAGCAGGGCAACACCGCCACCAGGCAAGATACCTTCTTCTACAGCGGCTCTCGTAGCTGACAGAGCATCTTCCACTCGATGTTTCTTTTCCTTGAGCTCTACCTCAGTACCCGCACCTACCTTGATTACCGCCACACCACCAGCCAATTTGGCTAACCTCTCCTGTAATTTCTCTTTATCATAGTCAGATGTAGTTGCATCAATCTGAGATCTAATTTGCTTAATTCGATCCTCAATATCCTTCTTCGAGCCTTTCCCTTCAACAATAGTAGTGTTATCCTTATCAGCCACCACTCTTCGAGCCCGCCCTAAGTCCTCTACAGTAACCGAATCTAATTTTCTGCCAACCTCCTCAGATATAACCGTTCCTCCAGTAAGGGTGGCTATATCTCGGAGTATTTCCTTCCTTCTATCGCCAAAGCCAGGTGCTTTGACCGCCAGAGGACTTAAAGTGCCCCTTAGCTTATTGACCACCAATGTAGCTAAGGGTTCGCCTTCTATATCTTCGGCTATCATAACGATGTTCTTGGAAGTTTGGACGATTTTTTCTAAAGCAGGCAGGATATCATTCAAGGCGGAAATTTTCTTATCGGTGATCAATATGTAGGGGTCTTCCAGTTCCACTTTCATCTGTTCGGCATTAGTGATGAAATAAGGACTGACGTAACCCCGGTCGAATTTCATGCCTTCAACATACTCGGTTTCATATCGCAATCCTTTGCCTTCCTCAACAGTGATAACTCCATCCTTGCCCACCTTTTCCATGACATCAGCAATCAAATTACCAATTTCCTGGTCAACTGCTGATAGAGCAGCCACTTGAGCTACTTGCTCCCTAGTCTTGACGGGAGTGGACGTCTTCTTAAGTTCATCGACAACAGCTTCCACCCCCTTCTCAATACCACGCTTCAAAGCCATGGAGTCAGCACCAGCGGCAATATTCTTGAAACCTTCGCCAACGATACTTTGAGCTAGGATAACAGACGTGCTGGTGCCATCACCGCATTGGTCATTAGTTTTTGTTGCTGCCTCTTTTACTAATTGAGCTCCCATGTTCTGAAAGGGATCAGGCAGCTCTATTTCCTTAGCAATGGAAACGCCATCGTTTATGACTGACGGAGCCCCAAATTTCTTATCTAGCGCTACCGGACGCCCACGAGGGCCCAACGTCACCCTGATTGCTCGGGCCAGGGTATCTATACCCGCCTTTAATGATTTTCTTGCTTCTTCACTAAAAAGTAATTGCTTTGCCATTTATTCACCTCCTTTTAGGACTTCTTTTTGGCTAGAATATCGCTTTCACGCAGGATAACCACTTCTTTCTCATCTAGCTTAAATTCAGTGCCAGCGTATTTGGAATAGATTACCCTATCTCCCACCTTCGTCTCCATGGTTATCCGTTTCCCATCTTCGGATAGCTTGCCTGGACCCACAGCAATGATTTCACCTTCCTGAGGCTTTTCTTTAGCTGTGTCAGGTAAGACAATCCCTCCTTTACTTACCTCTTCCTTCGGGATAGGCTTGATTACCACCCTATCTCCCAAGGGCTCAATCTTAATTGCCATGCTACCTCCTTTCTTATGTTTCATTTTAGCACTCTAATGCTGAGACTGCTAATTATTATATCATAAAGAACTTAAAATGCAACAAGGTCACAATTTAATACGGCTCCTCTCAGCAACACTTATTTCTGATGCATCACTTCCCGGTAATCGTTCGAGAATAACTTCTCTCAAGACAGCTCAGATTGTCACGCTGGCTACTGGCAATGATCAGGCTATGTTTGCTAAGAGAAGAGCACAGTATGTAGAGATATCCTTCACCACATTCAAAGGAGGAGCCACCATCCTCAAACCACAAGGATGCTAGAAAGGCTTACTAGGGCAGTTAAAGAGGAAGAAATCTATGTCAATGGCTATCTAGGCCCTCTGGATGCTAAACGAAAGCTTGTTAAGCGGTGTCATATTTATAACTATGAGCGTCGATATCAGGGTCTGGGATGAGATGACTTTAAAAGCATATACTGGCGAAAATAGGCCATTTCGAGTATGCTTTTCATTAGGCATTAAGAGCCGAATACAAAAATCTTAGAAAAGGAGGCTACAACGTTGAAGGATGAGATAAAACGGATTGCTTTGAGGGAGGGAGCAAGCAAGGTAGGCATTGCCTCTATCGAGAGCTTTGCAGGCGCACCAAATGGGTACGCACCTACTGATTTCATACCAGGTGCCAAATCAGTGATTTCGTTTGGGGTAAGACTACTAGATGCAGCTGTAGAGCGGGATAGATTATTCATGAATTCCCAGATGGTTCCGGAAGAATTAAGAATGCCCGTACAAGAATACATCTATGAAACGGTAGCCTACAGCGTGGTAAACACCCGGTTAGATCAAATTGGATTGTCGATTGCTCTGTTTTTGGAAAAGCAGGGATACCCATCAATGTGTTTCCCGGCAACCTATGATACGTATTATGATTCCCTGATGCGTAAGATTCCCAACTTTCAGGCTTTTTTTTCTCATAGGCATGCTGCTGTTAGGGCTGGCTTAGGGGAATTTGGTTTAAATAGCCTTGTCCTAACACCTGAATATGGCCCAAGAATTCGATTGAATTCAGTAATAACAAGCATACAGCTAGAGCCGGAGCCCATTATCGGAGAAAAGTTATGCATAAGAGGGTGTACATTGTGTCTGGAGGCATGCGCATTGTGCGTCTATAACCCCAGTATAAATGTCTTGACTCCCAAAGAGAATCTGAATTGGAATGAAATATGGTTAGGCCCGCCTTCTGTTACAGATAAGCACGCGTGCAGCTCCGGGAGGTGTGCAGGAGGATGTGTGAGGGTGTGTCCAGTGGGCAGCAAGAGAACACATAGAAGCTAAGAAGAGAAGAGCTCAGGCGTGCTTAGAATACGAGCCCTGCAAAGTTGGCTTGCCCTAGGCCAAGCACGAGAGCCATGCATTTGGGGTTTCGTATGCTTGACAATCCCCCTTTTTGGCAGTAGAGTTGAGAATAGGTAATTGCTTTTTTACTGCTTAGGTTAGTTTTTGTCTTAAAGAGGGTGTTAAGGGTGGCTGGAGAGAATAAGCGAAATATATGCAAGACAAACGCTCAAAAAGAGCTGCTGATCTTTTCATGGTTAGCAGCTCTTTTTGCTTTTAGTTGAGGTGGGAGAAACAGGAACTGAAGCACTATTTGTTGGAAATTACAGGGAAACTAGGTGTGATGCTATTAACCATATGAACAGGTAAAGGCTGAGGTTTTTCAAGAGATTCCTTATATGGGACAAATAAAAGGAGGTACGCAGTAAAAATGGATTTGAGTAATAAAGCAGCGAAACTGTATCGTCCTGAGATGCAGATACCTTTTCCGTTGGAAGAATACAGGATGAGGATGGCCAGAGTAAAGAAAGAGATGGCTAGGCAGAAGATTGACCTTCTCTATTGCTCGGCACCGGAAAGCCTTTTCTACCTTACTGGCTATGAAAATAGCTGGTATGAGGCGCAGAGCTGTAAAGAGTGGCCACCGCTGAGCGGTGTAGCTATTAAACGGGATGCAGACAAATTCATCCTTTTTGACAAAGCTGAAGAGGAAATATTAGTGCAGACCTATTCTATTGCTACTGATACTCGTATACAGAGAGGCGACTTTCCCATATCTAGATTGGAATTCATCATCAAGAACCTGAAAGAAGAGGGCTGGCTAAAAAACACTGTTGGGTTGGAGAAGTGGAGCTATCGCCCCAATCCGGCTGTCAGCCAGATGTTCCAGGCTGCGCTGGAAAAAGAAGGGTGCAAGGTTGTTGATGCTTCCGATATCGTCAGGGAAATACGAACAATAAAATCTTCACAGGAGATGGCCTATGTTAGAACAGCAGCCAAGATTGCTGATATCGGTATGAAGGCGGCAATTGAGCATATCAGACCTGGAATGACCGAGCTGGATGTCCGCGCTGAGATGGATTACGCCTGTGCCAAAGCGGGTGGTGAAAATCCCGGGCTACCTACATATGTTCTTGCGGGCCAAAGGTCAGCTCTGGCTCATGGACTGGCCTCCAAACATGTCATA
>Ga0209991_10000532_pt1 | contig 16702 bp, 13 predicted proteins | sample ChitaG_FD_183167 | JGI IMG/M metagenome (GOLD analysis project Ga0209991, IMG submission 183167) | Deep subsurface microbial communities from South Pacific Ocean to uncover new lineages of life (NeLLi) - Chile_00310 metaG (SPAdes)... | ecosystem: Environmental > Aquatic > Marine > Oceanic >...
CGGTGCTGGGAACCAGCGTGCGCGCGATGTGTTCTCGTGCAGACACGAACTCGGCCCTCGTCCAGATCGGTGCCGGAACGAGCATGGCGACGGCCGCGTCGGCACAGTCGTCGAGCAGCGCTGCAAGTGATCCGTCGGGGTTGTTGCCCAGCACCAGCTTGGCCCGCATATCAAGTTCGCGCTCAACGGGTTTAGCTATCGACGGTCCCGCCAGACGCAGCAGCCTACGACTACCGGATACCGCGGCAGCCGTCTGCTCGGATTCTGTCGCGAACACCCGGATGCCCACAGTCGCACCCTGGTCCACCACCGCCGGATAGCCGCGAACGATGTGTCCCGACGTTCCGCTGCGTTCGAGCGCGCGCGGCAGTTCATCCAGATCATCGGGCCAGTCACGCAGATCTGAGCGCTCAAGTTCACCCGCCACTGTGGCAGCCACCGCCTGCTGTACTGGCCCAGCCAGTTGGTCCTGCAGTTCACCCAGACTCCTACTCTGGGCCACCACAGTGCCGTCCCCGCCCTCGACGGCAAAGTTGAAGCGTAGATGCGCAGGCAGCTTGTCCAGATCGAACGCGTCGACGGGCACCAGGATCCCGGTCATCCGCCGCAGTTCGCGCTGCACCGCATCCAGCACTGATCCGCTATCCGGTGGAATCGCTCCAAGCAGCGCTCTGGCGGTGTCAGGCGCTGGAACGAAGTTGCGCCGCAAGTCTTTCGGCAGAGATCGGATCAGCGCCGTGAGCAGTTCCTCCCTCAGCGCGGGTACCTGCCAGGCGAAGTCGTCGCCGCCAAGTCGGGCGAGCACGTCGACCGGGACATGCACGGTGACACCGTCATCGGCGGTGCCGGGTGTGAATCGATAGGACAGCGGCAGCGCCAAGTCCCCCGACATCCAGGTCTCCGGGTGCTCGGAATTCTCTTCGCTACGCATCAGGTCATCGCGACCCAGAGTGAGCAGATCCGGTGTGCGGTGACGCTGTTTCCGCCACCAACCGTCGAAATGGCGCGCTGAGACGACGTCGTCGGGAATACGGGCGTCGTAGAAGGCATAGACCTGTTCGTCGTCGACCAGCAGATCGCGACGACGGGCACGCTCCTCAAGCGCGGCGAGCTCTGCCCGCAACTTCGCGTTGTCCCTGAAAAAGTGGTGTCGGGTCTCCCACTCGCCGTCGACCAGCGCGTGCTGGATGAACAACTCCCTTGCGGCCTCGGGGTCAATTTGGCCATATCCGATGCGGCGGCGCGCCACGATCGGAAGACCGTAGAGCGACACCTTTTCGTATGCCATCACCGCGCCGCCCTTGGGATCCCAGTGCGGCTCGCTGTAAGTCCTTTTCACGAGGTGCCCAGCGACGTGTTCAACAGCTTCGGGCTGGATGCGGGCGGCCGTGCGGCCGTAGAGCCTGGCGGTTTCGACCAGATCGGCCACTACGATCCAGCGCGGGGGGCGTCGTGTCAGCACTGAGCCCGGCGCCAGCACGAACTTCGTGTTGCGCGCTCCCGAGTAGGTGCGGGTGTCGCCATCGCGTAATCCGATGTGCGACAGCAGCCCCGCAGTGAGTGCGGCATGCACCTGCGCGGGGTCTGCGGCGTCACCTTGCTCGCGAATACCAAGATCGGAGCAGATGCTGCGTAGCTGACCTACGAGGTCTTGCCATTCGCGGATTCGGAGGTAGTGCAGAAACTCCTCACGGCACATCCGGCGAAACGAGCTGCCGGAGCGTTCTTTTCGCTGCTCACCCAGGTATCGCCACAGATTGAGGTAAGACACGAAGTCGGAGTGTTCGTCGGCGAATCGGGCGTGCTTCTGGCGGGCGGCCTCCTCTCGGTCGGCGGGTCGCTCACGCGGGTCCGGAATCGACAGCACCGCCGCGAGCACCAGGACCTCGCGCACGCACCCCTCGGCGTCGGCCTGAAGCAGCATCCTGCCCAGCCGTGGATCCACCGGGAGCTGCGCCAATCGGCTACCGATCTTGGTAAGTACCCCGCTGCTATCGAACGCGCCGAGTTCCTGGAGCAGGCCCACGCCGTCGCGGATGCTTCGTGCGTCCGGCGGGTCCAGGAACGGGAAGTCCTCGACCTCACCAAGATCGAGCGCTGCCATCTGCAGGATCACCGCCGCGAGGTTGGTGCGCAGCAGTTCGGGATCTGTGTAATGCGGGCGGGCGTCGAAGTCGGCCTCGGAATAGAGCCGGATGCAGACACCGGGCGCGGTGCGTCCGCACCGACCAGCTCGCTGCTGAGCCGAGGCTTGCGAGATCGGTTCGATCGGCAGGCGCTGCACCTTGGTTCGGCGGCTGTAGCGCGAGATACGGGCGGTGCCGGGGTCGACGACGTAACGGATGCCGGGCACCGTCAACGACGTCTCGGCGACATTGGTGGCGAGCACGACGCGTCGCCTGGCCCGGCTGGACTGAAAAACCTTCTGCTGCTCGGCGGTCGGCAGCCGGGCGTACAGCGGAAGCACCTCGGTGTTGTGATCGAAAGCGCCCCGCAATGCCTCCGCGGTGTCACGGATCTCCCGCTCACCCGACAGGAACACCAGCACGTCTCCGGGCGGTTCGGCGGCGAGCTCGGTGACCGCGTCGACGATCGCCTCGGTCGGATCGCGCAACTCGGTGCGCACGACCTCATCGTCGGGATCGTCGGGGTCCTCGTTATGAGCCCCTGCGACAGGTACTTCCAGTGGGCGGTAACGGATTTCGACCGGATAGGTGCGTCCAGATACCTCCACGATCGGTGCCCCGCCGAAGTGTTCGGCGAACCGTTCGGGCTCGATCGTCGCCGAGGTCACGATGATCTTCAGGTCTGGCCGGCGCGGAAGAAGCTCGCGGAGGTAACCGAGAAGGAAGTCGATGTTGAGGCTGCGTTCGTGTGCCTCGTCAAGGATGAGTGTGTCGTAGCGCAGCAGGCGACGATCCCGCTGGATGTCGGCGAGCAGGATGCCGTCGGTCATCAACTTCACCAGGGTCCGATCGCTGGCTTGGTCGGTGAAGCGCACGGTGTAGCCCACGGCGTCGCCGAGCGGAGTGCCGAGTTCGTCGGCGATTCGCTGCGCAACCGTGCGTGCGGCCAGCCTCCGCGGCTGCGTATGGCCGATGGTGCCCCGGATGCCACGTCCGAGTTCAAGGCAGATCTTCGGCAGCTGGGTGGTCTTGCCGGACCCCGTCGCGCCCGCGACCACCAGCACCTGATTCTCGGCGATGGCCCTGGCCAGGTCATCCCGGCGATCGCTGACAGGCAGGTCCGGATACGTGATCGCTGGGACGGCGGCCTTCCGCGTCGCGATGAGCGCTTCAGCGGTGCCGAACTGCCGGGTCAGTCTGTGCAGCTGCTCGGCGCTGGGCGATCGCAGCTTTTGTATTCCGCGACCCAGGCGGGCGGCATCGCGGATCGTCAATCCGTCCAGCCGCGCTCGCAGGGCTCGGACGTCGGCGTTGGATGGATCGGGCACTCCCGAAACGATAGGGGGCGGGCCGTCAGCTCGCTCCGGGTGTGGTCACCGCTGCGCGCGGCCACACGGAAGGCGAGCGTGAGTTGTCGCTATTGCCGGTCGGGCGACCAGTAGTCCAGCATCTCGGCGAACGTCTGAAAGGCGGGTGTGTTGACGCCGTAAGTTGCCTCGAAGTGGACGCTCAGCGGGAAACCAAGCCCCCCGACGCCGTCGATCACCCGTTTGTACAGGTCCACCATCAGCTTGCGCCGGTCGGCAGGTTCACTCCCGGCGAGCGTCTTGACGAATTGCTGCTCGGCGGCTACCGCGGCATTGCCCGGATCCTGGATCAGCCAATCGATCAGACCGACCTTGCTCTCGATCTTGGGCACGAAACCGAACGACAGCAGAATCTCGGGCCGGTGCTCGGTCGTCCGGGCGAACTCGCCGAGGAATGCGACGATCGCGTCGGAGTACAGCAGCTGGGTCATGCCGTAGGTCGCGCCCCGGCTGCACTTGAAGTCGAAGCGACCATGTTCGCTGTCTCTGGTCGGGATCAGGATCACGCCACGGTTGTCGACGACGTCGTCGAACATCGCCAAAGCGTCCGTCGGTGCGACGCCCGAGCCCTCGCCGTCGTTGAGAGTGCGGGGTACCCCGACGAACGCGATCCCGTCGAACCCGCTGTCGCGCAGTTCGGTCAGCCGGGTGCGTAGCGCAGGCTCATCGGTGAACGCGGTGACCTGCGTGCACAGACCGTTGATTCCCGGGAGCTCGGGCTTGATCATCGACCAGAAGTCCAGGACATCCAACTTCGGCTTCATCTCGATAGGACGATCGCCGTCTTCCTGGATCATCCCCGGGATCATCACGTGGCGGATACGCCCCGCCAAACCTGCTTCGGCCGAACACCGCAGCACCTTCTCGGCCTCCTCGAGTGCGTGTTCCCGGCCACGGTCGGTGTTCGGGGGCACGAGCTCCAGAGCGATGGTGTTCAGGCTCACAACGTTGCTCCACATCTGACGTCGACTTGTCCGCGGCGGCCCGTCGATGTCGACTTATTACCTCGCCTTACCTTGCCGCCTGAGAACAATCACCATACCGGTCAGCGAATCTCGGGCCCGTGTGGACAACCCCGTGCGGACATCGCACTCGGGGTTGAGCTTTCATGGTGATAGAGAACCCATGAAGATTCCGCACAGAACGACGTCATCCCTCACGCTGCTCACGGCGCTCGCCTTGATCACGTCCATCGCCGCGGCCTGCTCCGCCGCCGAGCACTCGCCTGGATCCACGTCCGCCACTACGACGCGCCCAGCCTCACCATTCGACCCCACCGAAAAGCCGCCGAGTCCCACCGGACCTCTGCTCGCCTACCGCGCGATCGACGAGATCGGGCTCGTGGACGGCACGAACGTGGTCGCCTCGGTGTCTGGCACCTTCGGTTCTTCGAACGACCTGATCACCACCGAGGACGGCAAGTTCGTCTTCGCTCGCACCACCGACAACAAGATCGCCACGCTCGACGTCGAAAGCGGAAAAGGGGCCACTCGTGAGGTGCCGGTGGGTCCGACGCTGGGAACCGGCGGTGCAGGCACAATCATGTGGTTGGAGCAGCCGAACCGGCTGATGAAGCTCGATCTGGCGGACCCGGACTCCCAACCGGTACTGCACCAGACGGTCGACCTGCCACCGGCAGCCGGCGGGCACCTCCGTGAGCCGCGGTTGGTCGCCGCCCGCGGCGGCACGGCGGTCATCGCGCGCGTAGAGGATCCACCGTCCCCGTTCGGCGGCCCGGACACCCTGTACGCCGTGCGTGGCCCGGCAGCGCCGACCCCGCTCGGCCAGGCCGACGCGAACTCGCCGGTGTCGGTGGCACGCCTCAGCCCCGACGGTGCTGAACTCACGTATGCGTTGTACCGCGCCACGGACAGCAGCTGCGGGACCGCAGCGGTCGTACTGTCCGCCGCAGACGGCACACAGCAGACCTTCGAGGTGGCGGGCCCAGACGCCGACAGCGGTTCCAGGGTGCCGAAGCTGTGGTGGCCTGTGACCGGTCCGCCGAAACTAAGCCTCCTGACCTGGCGGTGCGACCGGCCGGAAACGTCCTCGCCGCTGGTGTGGCAGCTGGCCGGAGAAGCCCCGGACAGCATCGAAGAGGTCAGCCCGCCGACGTCGGCGCTGCAGACCATCGATGTTGCACCCGCTCAGCGCGCGTTGATCCTGCCGGAGACCGGCGGATATGCGGAGCCGACAGGGACGTTGGTGCTCGAGGAGAGCACGCGTCGGATCTCGATCAAGAGCGGAGTCGACGCCATCGCGGTGATCCGACCGTCTCCGTAGGCTGGATCAGGTGAGCATCGCGCTGCAGAGCCAATTCGTCCGGGAGCTTCCCGAGCTGGCCGTTGGCTGGCAGGCAGAGGCGGCACCAGACCCCGAGCCTGTCCTCGTCAACGATGCGCTGGCCGCCGAACTCGGGCTCGAACCGACCTGGTTGCGCACCGCCGAGGGGCTGGGCCTGCTTGTCGGGACCCTGCTCCCGCGCGACGCGACACCCGCGGCGCAGGCTTACGCCGGTCACCAGTTCGGCGGGTTCGTCCCCCGCCTCGGCGACGGCCGCGCATTGCTGCTCGGCGAAATCGTCGACAGCCACGGCCGGGTGCGAGACCTGCATCTGAAGGGGTCGGGACGTACGCCATTCGCCCGCGGCGGAGACGGGCTGGCGGCGATCGGACCGATGGTGCGTGAGTACGTCATCAGCGAGGCCATGCACACGCTGGGAATCCCCACCACACGCGCGCTCGCGGTCGTCGCGACAGGACGCCCGGTGTACCGGGACACGATACTGCCCGGGGCTGTGCTCGCGCGGGTAGCCGACAGCCATCTACGGGTCGGCTCGTTCCAGTACGCCTCCCAGATTTCTCAGTCCAACCGAAACCCCGACCTGCTGCGCCGGCTGGCCGACCACGCGATCGCCCGGCACTATCCGGCAGCAGCCGAGTCCGATCACCGCTACGTCGCTCTGCTCGAGGCCGTGAGCGCTAAGCAGGCTGAGCTGGTCGCCGCATGGATGCTGGCCGGCTTCGTGCACGGGGTGATGAACACCGACAACATGACCATCTCCGGCGAAACCATCGACTACGGACCATGTGCGTTCATGGAGAGCTTCGACCCGGCGACGGTGTTCAGCTCGATCGACATCGGCGGCCGCTACGCCTACGGCAACCAGCCTGGGATCGCACTGTGGAATCTCACTCGTTTCGCCGAAGCGCTGCTGCCACTGCTCAAAGAAGACACCGACGACCCCGACGACCCGGCAAAGGCCATCGAGCGCGCCGAGTCGTCGTTGGCCGGGTTCGGTGACCGCTACGAGCAGTGTTGGTCGGCCGGTATGCGAGCCAAGCTCGGGTTGTCCGACGCTCCTGCCGCGGCGGTGACACCGTTGGTTGACGACCTGCTGAGACAGATGCAGCAGAGTCAGATCGATCACACATCGTTCTACCGCCGGCTCAGCCGGGCGGTGCGCGCAGACCCAGAGCGGATGCCCAGCGGCGAGTTCACCGAAGTGGCGGGGTTCGACGACTGGGCCGCCAGGTGGCGGGCGCTGGGGCCCGACCCGGATGCCATGGACCTGGTCAATCCCATCTACATCCCGCGCAACCACCTGGTGGAAGAAGCGCTGGCGGCGGTCACCGCGGGCAATCCCGCGCCACTCGAGCGGCTGCTCGACGCCATCAGGTACCCCTTCGACGAACGCCCCGGTTTCGAGCGCTACGCCGAGCCGGCCGAGCAGGAATTCAGTGTCTCCTTTCAAACCTTCTGTGGAACCTGAGCGGACCGGCGTACCGTGGCCTAGACCATCAGACATAGACCACCAGCAGCTACAGCCACAGGAGACTCAGTGAGCGACAAAAGTGTCAGGCTCGGGCTGCAGGACCTGATGTTCATCTACGGCGAGACATCCAGTTCGAAGATGCACGTCGCAGGACTGCTGCCGTTCACGCCGCCCACGGATCTACCTCGTGACTATCTGCGGGACATGATCGACGACGCGCGCAGCCTGGAAGTGACGGCACCGTGGAACCGCAAACTGGCTCACCCGCAGTTGCAGTTCAGCCCGGTGCACGACTGGGTGGTCGACGAGGATCTCGACTTCGACTATCACGTCCGGCGATCGGCCCTGGCCAGTCCGGGTGACGAACGGGAGCTAGGCATCCTGGTATCCCGGCTGCACAGCAACCACCTGGACCTGGCCCGTCCGCCGTGGGAGATCCACGTCATCGAAGGGCTCGAGGGCGGACGTTTCGCCTTGTATATGAAAATCCACCATGCGCTCGTCGACGGCTACAGCGCGATGAAGATGTTGGCGCGCAGCCTGTCCTCGGATCCAGACTCGCGAGATAAGCGAATGTTCTTCAACATGCCCACTCCGCCGCGCTCAAAGCCCCCGGTTACGGAGTCTGAGGGCTCGCTGAATCCCATCACCGCCACGCTGCGTGCGATCGGCGGCATTGGCTCAACGGTGGCCGGTGGAGTCAGCTCGGCGGTCGATCTCACCACAGCACTGGTCAATACCCAGATCAGACGCGACGGCGAGTACGTCCACATCGCAGGTTCGGTGTCAGCACCGCACAGCATCCTCAACAGACGAATCAGCCGCAACCGTCGCTTCGCCACCCAGCAGTACGAGTTCGATCGACTGAAGCAACTGAGCTCTCAGCACGGCGCCACGATCAACGACGTGGCGCTGGCCATCATCGGCGGCGGTCTTCGCAAGTTCCTCACCGATAGCGACGAGCTGCCGGAAAGCTCGCTGATCGCGTTCCTTCCTGTCAACGTGCGACCCAAGGGCGACGAGGGCGGCGGGAACGCGGTGGGAGCCATCCTGGCCCCGATGGGCACCGATATCGAGGATCCGGTCGAGCGATTGAAGTCGATCAGTGCGGCGACCCACGCGTCGAAGGCGCAGCTTGCGACGATGTCGCCGGCGGCCATCGTCGCCTACAGCGCGGCACTGCTGGCGCCGGCGAGCGGACAAATCGTGGGAGCCTTGACCGGTATACAGCCACCGTGGCCCTACACCTTCAACTTGTGCGTGTCCAACGTCCCGGGTCCGCGGGAACCGCTGTTCCTGAACGGTTCCCGACTGGAGGCGACCTATCCGGTGTCGATTCCGATGCACGGCATGGCGTTGAACATCACGCTGCAGAGCTACGCTCAGACGATGAACTTTGGCTTCGTCGGTTGCCGTGATGCCCTTCCTCACCTGCAGCGCCTCGCGGTGTACACAGGTGATGCGCTGGCTGAACTGGAGAAGGCCTCGCTGCGCTGACTGCAGTCGCGATTGTCGGGGTTTCCCCTCACATCGGAAGGTCGTTACGGTCATGACCGTGCTGAATGACACCGCCCTGTTGCCCAACGGCCTGAGCGTCGAGGCGGCTCGCGCGCAAGCCGCTCGCGCCTATGAACTCGACCGCGCCCACGTGTTTCATTCGTGGTCCGCGCAGGCTGACATCTCACCAATGACGATCGTCGCCTCTGAGGGCTGCCACGTTTGGGACGGCGACGGTAACCGGTTACTTGACTTCTCCTCGATGATGGTCAACACCAACATTGGCCACCAGCATCCGAAAGTGGTTGCTGCCATCGCCGAACAGGCCGCCAGATTGTGCACGGTGGCGCCGCAGCACGCCAACGACGCACGCTCCGAGGCCGCCCGGCTTATCGCCGAGCGCACACCGGGCGAGCTCAACAAGGTCTTTTTCACCAACGGTGGCGCCGAGGCAGTCGAGCACGCAGTGCGGATGGCTCGGCTACACACCGGCCGCCACAAGGTGCTGTCCCGCTACCGCTCCTACCATGGCGGCACCGAGACGGCGATCAACCTCACCGGTGATCCACGGCGCTGGCCCAACGACCAGGGCAACGCCGGGGTCGTTCACTTCTTCGGCCCGTTCCTGTACCGGTCGCCGTTCCATGCCACCACCACGGAGGAGGAAAGCGAGCGGGCGCTGGCCCATCTACACGACATTATCCGCATGGAGGGCCCGTCGAACATCGCGGCGATCATCCTCGAGTCGATACCGGGTACCGCCGGCATCATGGTCCCGCCTCCCGGCTACCTCGCCGGAGTGCGGGCACTGTGTGACGAGTACGGGATCATCTACATCGCCGACGAGGTGATGTCAGGCTTCGGCCGCACCGGGAAATGGTTCGCCATAGACCATTTCGAGGTGACGCCGGATCTGCTGACCTTCGCCAAGGGGGTTAACTCCGGCTATGTCCCGTTGGGCGGTGTGGCGATCAACCCCTCGATTGCCGAGACCTTCGCCCACCGTGCATACCCAGGCGGCCTGACCTACTCAGGCCATCCGCTGGCGACCGCCGCAGCTGTGGCCACGATCAACGCCATGGCCGAGGAAGGCATCGTCGAGAATGCCGCTCGGATCGGCAGCGAGGTACTGGGGCCTGCTTTGCAGGAGCTGGCCGCGCGGCATCGCTGTGTCGGCGAGGTGCGCGGTGCAGGCGTGTTTTGGGCGGTCGAACTTGTCGCCGATCAGGCGACCCGCGAGCCGCTGGCGCCGTACGGCAGCTCCAGTGCTGCCATGAACACGGTGATTGCAGAATGTAAGAAGAGCGGGTTGCTGCCCTTCGCCAACTACAACCGCATCCATGTCGTACCGCCCTGCATCGTCACCGACGAGCTGATACGGGAGGGATTGGCGATCCTTGACCGCGCCCTAGACGTCGCCGACGCGGCGCTGAACTAGGTTCCGAGCTCGCCTGAGATGCCCCGCTCGAGCGCGGCGCGGGCCCGCTCCGGCAGCACGATCAACCCGTCGAGTTCGCGGCGCGCCAACCGATATGCCCGCTCACGCTCCTGCGGGGTCGCCGCGGTGTCGGCCGACACCCGCAGCAGGCGTTGTCCTCGGGCCAGCCGCTCCTGCTCGTGGCCGGAGAAGCCGGAACGACGTCGTCTGATCGCTTCGGCTTCGGCGACGTCGAAGGCGGTGACGTACTCCTGGACGGCGTCCAGGTACTCGCGGGTGGCGTCGCGGTCGTCGACCAGATCTGCCGCATCGGCTGGGCGTAGGAAGTCCGCCCGCAATTTGGCACGGTGGAACCGCTCGGTGACCGGATCGCGCATATCGGTCATCACTGGGTAGTCGAGCAGCTTGGCGATGTCGAGCTCGTAGTCCAGCCAACGGGTGTCTGTCCGGTCATGCTCTTTGATCGTTCGGGTGATTGCGCGCCAGGGTGCAGCGTCACCGCCCGGGCGCAGCTCAGCTGTGGGCGGCAGTTCACTGGCTTGGCGGCCACGCGCCGACGTGATCACCCTGAACGTGGCGTAGCCCACACCCGCCAGCGGTAGGAGCACGAGCAGCAACTCGGCCAGACGGAAGAGCAGTCCCATCTGCCCAGGATGCCACTCCCGCTGCGGGTAACCTGCGGCTCACGGAAGGAGTGAGTGTGCCAGCGGTTCCCGTCATCGCATTGACCGGCTACCTCGGCGCGGGCAAAACGACACTGCTCAACCACGTGCTCCGCAGCCCCGGGGCACGGATCGGCGTAGTCGTCAACGATTTTGGCGAACTGAACATCGATGCCGCACTGGTGACCGGACAGGTCGACGAGCCTGCCTCCATTACCGGAGGGTGCATCTGCTGCCTGCCCGACGAAGGCGGACTCGACATCGCGCTGGCTCGCCTGGCCGATCCCAAGCTTCGCCTCGACGCGATCATCATCGAGGCCAGTGGCCTGGCCGACCCGGTCGCGATCTCCCGCCTCATCCGCTTCAGCGGGGTGGACGGTGTGCGCCCGGGCGGGATTGTCGATGTGCTCGACGGGGCAACTCATTTCGACGTCCTCGATCGGGATCCCACCCCGCCGGCGCGCTACGGCGCGGCCACCTTGGTAGTGGTCAACAAGCTCGATCAGGTCATGGAAGACCAGCGGGCTGCGACATTGCGGCGCATCGAGGCCAGGGTGCGAGAACGCAACCCGCACGCACAAGTTGTGGGAGCAACGGCGGGCCGGATCGACCCCGATCTGCTCTACGATGTGTCCGCCGGCGGCGAGGAGTCCGGCCAGTTGACGTTGCGCGAGTTGTTCTTCGACACCGATCCCGGTGCCCCACATGCTCACGAACGCGATCATGTCCACGCGGACTCGGTGACTGCAGTCGGCGAGGGCTGCGTGGATCCCGGCGCCGTCATTGACCTCCTTGAGCAGCCCCCGGCCGGGGTGTACCGCATGAAAGGCACCGTGGCCGTGCGCTATCGCGCCACCACACGTGTCTACGTTGTCAACGTTGTTGGCCGGTCCATCCACGTCGCCCTCGCCCCTGCACATGTCTCTGCCACCTGCCTGGTCGCGATCGGGATGGGGCTGGACGTCGATGCTGTCGCGGGTCGGCTGAGCTCCGCGCTTACCCCCGTTCCCAGCGCGGCACCGGCTCAAGGTGTTCGCCGATTGCAGCGCTACCGAAGGCTGAGCATCTGAGACTCTGCGGGCCCGGTCTGCCCACGCAGAAAGGTTAAGATTGCGTATGTCTTCGGTACTGACGGTGAACGCTGCTCTGATACCCATTGCGCTGGGTGAGCTGAGAACCGGCATCGCCAAGCGCCCCAGTGAGGAGCCACTGGCGGTCCGCGCGCCGGGCCCCAGACAGGGCGGCCTGGGCAGTGGGGTTGTCGGGGACTCAGTCTGCGATCCGCGACACCACGGCGGCGACGACCAGGCGGTGTACGCCTACGCCCGCGAGGATCTGGACGCCTGGCAATCTCAGCTGGACCGCGAACTCACCAATGGCATGTTCGGCGAGAACATCACCACATCTGGTGTGGACGTCAACAATTGTCTTGTCGGTGAGCGCTGGTCGATTGGTTCCGATGGGCTGATACTTGAAGCCACGAGTCCTCGGATTCCCTGCAAGACTTTCTCGACGTGGCTCGGGGTCCCCGGGTGGATCAAGGCGTTCACCGCCGAGGCGCGCCCCGGCGCGTATTTCCGGGTGATTACGCCGGGAACGCTGGGCGCGGGTGATCGAATCGAGGTACTCGAACGTCCGGACCACTCGGTGACGATCGGCACGGTGTTTCGAGCTCTCATGCTGGAGCCGGACTTGATGCCCGCCCTGGCGGCGGCAGAAGCCCTGCCCGAGAAGATCAAGCAGCAAGTCGCCCGCCGGGCCAGCACCTAGCAACCTCAGCCGACCGGCCACAGGGCGGCCGCAACAAGTCAGCCTTCAGTGAAACGGGTTGCTGTTCGACTGCCACTCAGCTGATTTCGGTCGCGGACCGAATCGCCGGATGTAGTCCTCCTCGATGTGTGCCCTCTTCTTACGATTGATCACGTCGACCAGATTCGAATCGAGCCCATGCTGCGCCAGTCGGTGCCGCCGCCACACCTTGTTGAGTGCCAGGGCCATCAGCAGGCTCCACAGATAGATCGGCAGCGTCATCTCCAGGTGCACGTACAGCGACGCGGGGAGCAGCCAGAGCGGTCCGAGAACCAACAGGGGCGGTATCGCCATCCGGATCATGTGCCGGCGCACGGCTCCTTGCCCGGCGAGATCCTCGGCAACCCACCGGCGCATTGAAGGCCGCAGGCGGCGTCCGTACGAGTAGCCGAGGTGTTGCAGCAACGACGGTCGGTCAGTGGCCATCATGGTTCCCCCGTCCGCGGTCGGCGTCAGCGTTGGAATGTCCCGCCGCAATCGCAGCAGAGTTGATGGAATTCAGCGCCCGATGCAGCTCCTCGATTTCAGCGAGGCCGACGCCGAGTCGGGCCACAACGGCGGCGGGGACCGTGAGCGCTCGTTCGCGCAGCGCGGCTCCGGCTTCGGTCAGCTGGACGTGGGTCGAGCGCTCGTCGGCTGCGCTTCGGGTCCGGGTGATCAATCCAAGAATTTCGAGGCGTTTCAGCATTGGAGACAGCGTGGCCGAGTCCAGTTGCAGCGTGGCCGCAATCTGTTTGACCGAAAAGGGAGGCGTGCGCTCGGGACGCGACTTGCGCTGGTCCCAGAGGGCGAGCATCACCAGGTACTGGGGGTGGGTCAACCCGAGCGGCTCCAACAGTGGTCGATAGACGGCCAGGACTGCCCGGTTGGTGGTCGCCAGCGCGAAGCACACCTGCCTTTCCAGCTCGAGCGGGTCGACGTCGAGGCCAGCCTGTGCAGACATGCTTTAATAGTACGCTAATAGTTAGGGCACTAATTAACTGTGATGTTACAGCCGCTCAACGGCGAAAGCTGCGCCTTCGTTGACACTTCCGTTGAACGCGTACAGCCCGTGCGCGAAGTTATATCCGCCGCCCGGCGCGCCCGAGCAAATCGAGTCGCCAGGGTCGCAGATCTCCAGTGTCTTGGGAGCGTAGAGCGGACCGATGGTGACCGCCGGCGCACCGAACTGGCGCAGGAACTCCGCCGAGGGGGTGGCGAAGAGGACGACGGCTGCTACGCGGTCGGCGACGTCGGGCTGCATCGGTTCCGGCAGCGCTGCGACGTCCACCTCGGCGGGCACCTCAGCCGCGGTCGTGAACCCAGACACCACCGCTCCCTGGGAATATCCCCCCAGAATCAGTTGGGTGTCTGGGCAGTTGGCCGCCATGGCCTGCACGTGGTTCATCTCATCACGTATCCCGTGCACCACCGTCGATGAGAACCCTGCTCGGTTGAAGAAATCGTCGCTGGCCGGATAACCCACCGCATAGACACCTACCGTCCGGGGGCCGGCCTGGGCGCGCACCGCGTCGACGAACGCCTGGCCCACTCCCCCAACCCCGGGGGGTTCACTGGTCCCGCGGGCGAATACGACCTCGACATCGGGACATGGCTGCGCTGCGGCTGGCGGCACAGCTACGCCGATCAGCGTCGCCCAAGCACCCAGCGCCGCGACGACGATGCCGTGAAGACTTCGACGACCTGTCATAGGGACTCCTCTTATCACCTGCCCGCGACGGAACGGCGCCAGTCAAGCATTACCCCAAGTTCATCGCAACAACACGTAGGCCGGTGACTCAGAACCCCCTTCCGGCGTGGACTTCTCGTTCTCCATCGAGAGGTGGACATCATGGCCTCCCGTATCCTGGTGGCTAGGTTCGGTCAGAGTGCCCGATCGGACGTGCGCCGAAATGGGCGTGCACACGACGAATGTCCACGGGTGCTCGCCGCGTGAAAAGGAGAGCACGGTGCGTACCGAATTCCATCTGCAACTCGACGCGCTCAACGCAGACCTCGCCCGGATGTGTGAAATGGCGGGCGAAGCCATCCAGCGCGCCACGCTCGGCCTGCTCAACGTCGACCTCGACGCAGCTGAGCAGATGCTTACCGAGCTGGAGGGCCTGGCCCGGTTGCGCCGCGCGGTAGACAATTCGGCCTTGTCGGTGTTGGCTCGCCAAGCTCCTGTGGCCAGCGATCTGCGCGCGGTCGTGGCGGCCGTACACATCTCCTCCGACGCCGAGCGGATGGGCGGTCTCGCCGGGCATGTCGCACGCATCGTCCGGCGGCGGCACCCGCAATCGGCCATTCCCGAAGATGTCGTCGGCCAGTTCTCGGAAATGGGCAGACTCGCCGCCGATTTAGCCGATGACGCGGCCTCCGTCATCGTCGATGGGGATCCGGTGCGGGCGAGCCGGATACACGACGACGACGAGGCGATGAACGATATGCACCGCCGGCTGTTCAGCACGGTGATGTCGCCGGAGTGGAGCCATGGCGTTCCCGCTGCGGTCGACTTGGTGCTGCTGGGCAGATTCTACGAGCGGTTCGCCGACCACGCGGTGGCGATCGCCGCGCGGGTCTTGTTCCGAAGTACGGGACGTCCGGCCCTGAACCCCACTCCGGTGAACACGGCTGAATCCGAAGACGTTCCTTGATGATTCACGGCGACATCCCGCCAGAGTTATTTCCAGGCAAACACCGGCTGTTCCAGTCCATCAACCGGGTCATGGCGGCCTTCCAGACCCAGCCATCGAAGCTGTAGCAGCACCGCTCCGGTCGGCGCGTAGACGAGGTCGTTGCCCAGGGGGATCTGCACGACCGGGCGGGGACTCTCCGGAATGGTGATGAACCGCGGCGAATCTTCGCGCATAAGATTATGCATTCCCACCCGGTAGACCGCCAAGACTTCGTCGGGTGCGGGTCGCGGTTCGAGACGCCCACCGCCCCAGACCACCACCGGCGTGATGATGTAGCCAGACCGCGTCGGATAGTCGTCGAGCAGGCCCAACACCGACCTATCGGGCAGTTGGACGCCGACCTCCTCGTGCAGTTCACGTAGTGCGGCATCGACCACGGTCTCGCCGGGGTCGAGGCGTCCGCCCGGTAATGCCCACTGGGCGGCGTGCGATGAGAGGCCCGATGTCCTGCGGCACAACAAGAAAGCGGCTCCACCGGAAACGTCGACCATGCGCCCGTCGAGCGTTTCAGACAAGGGGCGTCCGGCGATCCAGTCGGCCACGGGCGCCGGATCAACCCTGTCCTCGCCCAGCTCGGAGTCGACCAACACCACCGCGACGGCCGCGTGCCGCTTCTTCGAATCGGTCACCTCGCGCCGTTGGTGTCTGGCCAGATTCTCCTGGACTCGCTCGCGCAGGGTGCCGTCATAGGCGATCGTCATTCGGTGATTCCAGCATGATCACCTTACTTTCCGCCGCCAGGGTCAAGAACTTGATGGCCTGTGGCTCGGGCAGGAAAACCCGCCAGCACCTGAAGTCGCTGATTAAGGTGCAGCAATGAGTCTCGTCACGTATGAGCAGGACAACCACATCGCTACCATCACCCTCAACCGTCCGGAGGCGCGCAACGCCATCAATGGGGATCTGCGCGTAGAGCTGAACGACGCATGGAACCAATTCCGCGACGACCAGGACGCGTGGGTCGGGATCCTGACGGCCAGCGGCAGTGTTTTCTGCTCCGGCGTCGACCTCAAGGACGGCAAGAACGCAGTCGGTAAGTTCGGGGGCACGTTCTGGGAGAAACCGACGATAAACTCGTTCGAGAGCGGGATGGAGCTGTTCAAGCCGACGATTGCCGCGGTGCACGGTCCGTGTATCGGCTACGGGCTGACTGGAGTTCTGTTCTGCGACTTCGTGATCGCGACTACCGAAGCGACGTTCTCCTTCCCCGAAGTGTCTATTGGCGTACCCACTATCGTTGGGGCGATCCGACTACCTCAACGGATTCGCTGGGCGAACGCGATGGAGTTGCTCCTGACGGGAAAACCGATAAGCGCACAGAGGGCCTTGGAGGTGGGGTTGGTGTGGAAA
>Ga0209991_10000533_pt1 | contig 16700 bp, 18 predicted proteins | sample ChitaG_FD_183167 | JGI IMG/M metagenome (GOLD analysis project Ga0209991, IMG submission 183167) | Deep subsurface microbial communities from South Pacific Ocean to uncover new lineages of life (NeLLi) - Chile_00310 metaG (SPAdes)... | ecosystem: Environmental > Aquatic > Marine > Oceanic >...
GCGGTATTGTGAGGAGTGTTGGCAAGCTCTATTAGAAGAGACACGCTAGGCTATGCTGAGACGCATTGAGAGACATAAGAAGGGGTGATAGGCAGTAAGGTAGTGGTTAAGGGGGGGGTGTCCATAAAAGGGGATGTGTATAGTTAATGAATGTCAACATATCTAAAATTCACTAAAAATGACTACTTAACATAAAGGAGAATAAGATGAGAATGAAACTATTGCGACTGGTCTTGAAACTTTTGGGCAAGCAGGTTATTGGTGAGGATTGTGGCCCAGGGTTCTTAACGATATACATTAGCACCTAGAGACAGCAACTGAGCCGAGGCTTGAAGCGAGTTGGTGAAATCGCACCAATAGTGGAGAGGTTAAGGGTGAAAGCCGAAAGGTTAGTAGTATGAGGTGGCTACAATAGTAGAGGGTGGCGTAACTCTATTGCGTGTTGTAGGAGTAGGCTCAAGTATATCCCTGGCCATAGACATTTGAGTCATTGATAAGGGAATGGAAGAAGAAGTATCAAATAATATATGCTGATATTGAGGGGATATGATAATAAATAGAGTATGGGCTATGCCTAATAAGGAAACATTCAAGATTAAGCCGATTGTTAAATTGATGGGTGAGGAAATGGGTGATAATTTATGGGCTGACCCTTTTGCTGGAAACAATAGCCCTGCCTTAATTAAAAATGACCTAAATCCTAATTGTGAGGTTGCGTATCACCTAGATGCCTTAGACTTCCTAAAAATATTGGGTGGCAAGGAAATTGATGGCGTTCTTTTTGACCCCCCATATAGTCCACGCCAAGTATCCGAGTGCTATCGGTCTTTGGGGAAAACAGTCAATATGGAAACAACACAATCTAAATTCTGGGGAGACTTAAAGGTAGAGATAGCTCGGATTGTTAAGGTGGGCGGTAAGTGTATTTCATTCGGTTGGAATAGTGGTGGCATTGGAAAGAAATATGGATTTGAAATAACAAGAATATTATTAGTGCCTCACGGCGGTTGGCATAATGATACAATAGTGACAGTGGAAATGAAAATCTAGGGCAAGAAACCAGTGGAGAATTGTCAGCATAAACAGAATTCTCACTTTTTAGTCACTTAACATAAGGAGAGATGATGACTAGAGAAGAGATAAGGGAAGGGATACCAAGCATAATCCCTAAGCATATTAAGAGGTATGAGGATTGCGGGGCAAGGGCGATTTCCATTAAGGGTTCTGGCTTATATCTTGATGCCGAGCCTTTTATGGACGAAGTCCTATCCTATCTCCACTCTCAAGGTGTAGTGATAAAGGTAGATGGGGAGCCTAAGAATCCCTTTGAGCATAGCTGGATGCCTGTTGAGAGAGAAGCATATAACAGGGCACTACAGGACTTGGTAGCAGTAGAGCCATTGATTAAGGAATAATGACAACTATAACAGATTATACCCTTGCTGATTTAGGAGAGGGCGATATTGGCGTTACGACGATATACCGAAGGAATAAGAACGCCTCAAAGAAGACGGTAGTTAATGTGGGTGGGTCTGGGTCGTCAAAGTCCTTTTCAGTAGCCCAGCTTTTAATTGAGAAATTAGTTATTGAGGATAATAAACGATTTGTTATTGCAAGAAAGACAATGCCTGCCTGTAAGAGAAGTTCGTATGATTTAATCATTAGCTTTCTTAAAGAAAGTGGGGCTTACCGAGAAAGCCATCACAATAAAACCGACCACATATATAGACATAAAAATAATGAGATGCTGTTTTTGGGATTAGATGAACCTACTAAAATCAAATCCATTTCAACTGGTGTGAATTATGTTTGGTTAGAGGAAGCCAACGAATTCACTTATGAAGATTACAAGATGTTCCTTCTACAGGTAAGGAGGGCAACCCCAGAAAGTGAACCGAACCATATTTACCTGACCCTTAACCCCGTGGATGAAAGTAATTGGATAGCGAGGAGACTTATCAAGGAAGATGATGTTGAGGTTGTTCACTCCACATACAAGAATAACCGATTTCTTGACGATGGTTATGTCAAGATGTTGGAGAACTCAATAAATGAAGACGAGAACTTTTACAGAGTTTATGTATTAGGGGAATGGGGTAAGTTAGAAAACTTAATCTACAGGAATTATAAGGTCATACCAGAACTACCCGAACTGGATGGTGCTAAGTGGGCTTATGGATTAGATTTCGGGCTAGTCAATCCCAGTGCTCTTCTCAAGGTTTATCTCCATAACGATAGGTTCTATCTGGAAGAAAAGTTTTATCAATCTGGCTGGACTAATGTTGACATTATAGAAGCTCTCTCTCACGAGGAAAAGGGCGATATATTCGGTGACCCTACCGAAAAGCAGATGATAGAGGAAATATTCAGGGCTGGGTTTAACTGCTTTGAGGGGCATAAGGATGTTAAATCTGGAATTGACCTATGCCAAAGACAAACGGTTCTTATACCAGAAGATAGCGACCACCTTATCAAAGAAATCCGAAGCTATTGCTGGAGAAAAGATAAGGAAGGTAACATTCTCCCAGACCCGATAAGGTTCAATGACCATCTTATGGGACCATTCCGATGGGCTGTATTTGGTATTACTGAAAGATATGGGTTTGCTACTTTGAGACCAGGGGGTGATTTACCTCAAACCAGTCGTTCAATGACAATTTAGGGGGCAATATGGAAACCGTACCAGCAATAGTATTCAATCTCTACCACCGATGGCAGAAAAGAGTATTTGCCAATGACGATATTATCTGTCAGTCCTCAGATGAGGGTGAGGGTTACTGGGATATAATAATTACTAGGGGGAATAAGGAAGCCCGACTTACTGTAGCTCCTACAGCTTATCAGAATCCTAGATTTATGCTAGATGCTGATGAGAGTATGCGGTTTGCCTTAAAATCTCTCAAGTAGGGGGATATATGGATTACTCAAAGTTAGTAAAAGAAAAGAAGGAAGAACAGGGTGAATTAGAAGCACGCTGGCAAGCCGATGAGGACTTACTGTATCTGAAAAAGTATGTAATGACAGATGCCAACAATAAGAAAGTTGATGATATTGTTAATGTGACATTAAACAGACCTGCTGTGTTTGCGGCTAATGCTATATCAGCATTGGGTTCTGCTAGTGAGCAAGGGGTAGTTACAAGTAATATTGATGGGTTTGATACAAAGTATATTGAGGATTTCCAGAAGGCAGGTTTTGCTTCGGCTGATGATAGATTGAGAAAGCAGGGCAAGCCTTTATTGAATCCATTTGCCGATACACAGTTCTTTATCAGGGGTAGGACAGCACGCAGGGTTTTATTCAGGATTGGCGAGGTAACACAAGGGGGAAAGACGGAGCAAGCACTCATTCCCGATATTGTCCCTTGGGATGGTCGCTTTGTAACCTATGACATTGGGGGAAACGGGTTGGATTGGGCAGCGTATGAGATGACTCGTTCTAAGGCAGCAATAGAAGCTGAGTATGAGATTGTGGTTACTGGCAAAACGGGTAAAGTCCTTGATGTCTGGGATACTGAGGGTAACTATGTTTATATTGACGGCAAGATTGGAAAAGAGCAAGCACACGATTACGGTTTTTGCCCAGTAGTTATTCAGATTGTTCCTATTGGATATGGGGCGATGCTATTAAGTGAAGGTAGTCTCAAGTATGAAGGAGAGTCTGGTTTCTTTCTTATCAGGAGTGTTGTTCCTGAGATAAACAGATTAGTCAGTATAATGCAGACCCTTAACTTGAAGGCGGTTAAACCACCTGTAATGCAGAGGATAAAAGGCAAGACTAAGGCTGCTCCCTACAAAGATTTAATGGATTCGGGTCAGGTGGCAGCGATGGAGCCGACTGATAAGATAGAACCGATAAAGTATGGTGATGCCCAAAGGTCAGCGACAATAGCTTATAATGGAATGAGTGCTGCTATTGACCAAGGCACTATATCCCCTGCTGATTTAGGAACGATAGAAAGACCCCCTGCATCTGGTGTGAGAGCTATAATGGCTGGGGAGCATATAAACAACCTACTCCGCCCCCGTCTGGAGGCGAAAGCTGGACTCAACAAGCAAACTGCCGAGATGTTTACCGAACAGGTTATTCAAATTGGGGGCAGTGTAGAACTTGGAGTCAAGGGACATAAGAGAACATTTGAGACCAGTAAGTTAGAAGGTGAGTATGATACCACTTATAACTATAGTTTCAAGTCTCCCTCCGTAGATGCTGGTCTTTACTCTTTAGCTGGTGCTGCTGGGCATTTGATACCTAATAGAGCAAAAAGGGCTGAGATTTTACAGAGAGAAGACCCTGATGGTGATGAGAAGCAATTAAGGTGGGAAGAAGCTGAAAGGTTAAGTCCTGCCGTTAAGATGTATAGGGGTATTTGTAGCCTGAAAGGTATTCCCCCAGACCCTGAAATGGAAGCCGAGTATTTAGCAGCGGAATTAGGTATGAATGTAGACCAAATGTTAGCAGGTGATATATCGCAACAGCCCAAACCCGAGAAGGCGGAGAAGCCCACTCAAATGGTATCTCTGTTTGGTGGTGCGGCTGGAAGGGTAAGCCCTGAACCTGAAGAGGAGGAGGAATAATGCCACATAAATTTGATATGGATGCCTTTAATGAGATGATGCTTAAAAAGCTACGCCCTCCAACAGTTAGAACTCCATTAGTTTCTGCTATTGAAAAGTTAAAAGGGATAGCACGCAGGAAGAGATTACCTACTCTTAGGAGATAATATGGTTGAGGAACGATATTACAAGCTACCCGAAGAGCCTGAGCGCCCTGAGAAGTTGCCTACCTGTCCGTTAGGGTATGTCTTGGCATACTCGGCAGAGAGGGGTTATTACTGTAAGCCTGAAGCTGAGATACCACCCATTGAAGCAGCGGTAATGTATGAACCCCCAGTTGTTCCAGAACCACCCCCTGTTGCCATAGAACCCCCTGTAGAAATAGATTTACCTACTACACTAGAATACCTTTACCCTGAAATGTTTGAACCCGAAGCAATCGTTGGTATTAGTGCCGAAGAACTACCTGATGTAATTCTAGAGAACTTGAGAACTTGGGCAATAGAAGAACCTGAGACATTTATGGAGGACTTGTGGGATAGGGAGAAGCCAGAAGAAGCAAGGATAATACTACGACAACTTGGTGCGACTGAAGAAGATATTGATGCAATCTTAATGCCAGCACCATTTGAAATCCCACCCGAAGGTTATGAGTTTGCTGAAGAAGTTGAGGGTATTAGAAAACTCTTTACGATAAAACCCGATTATACTGTCTGGCTTGAAGGAAAGAGTTTTGGCACATATGACCCCGAAACTGGGCAAATCCTTGAGAAAGAACCAAGGGAAACCTCTGGTGGGTTTCTTGATGCCATTGAAACGGGTCTTCAGTATATAGAGGGGTGGTGGAAAACTGGTTTAATGGAAGCGGGGTTTGGTCTCTATAAAGGATTGGAGATAATTTTTAAGAGAGAGAATCGCTGGACAAGCGAAGCTGAAATAATAATGGACTCTGCTTATGAGAAGCACGGTTGGAAAGCTATATTCTCTGATGAAGTTAATGAGGCTTGGGATATTTACTTTCTGGAGCGACAGGTTGTGGGGCCTGCTAAGATTGTGGCTGAATTTGCTAATCCGATTTGGTGGGCTGGGGCTGGTGGATTAGCTGGGTTGCTTGCCAAGCCATTTTCTAAAATCCCTCTATTGGGCAAAACCTTACAAGGTGTTGCCAAGACAGTCCAAGCTACAGAGGAAGTAGCACTCCTTCCATTAACGGCACCGTTAAAGGGGGGTATTAGGTTTGCAGGAAAGGCTATAGGGATAAAGCCAACTCGCCCATTTTTAGTTGATGTATTACCAACCGCAAGTGAATTGAAATCCTGGCTGTTTAAGAGTGATACCTTTAGAAGAATTGCTCAACACATCCCTGGAATGAAATGGGTTGCCCCAGGCACAGTCATTAGTGAAAAGTTACCAGCCACTCTAATAGCAAAAGCAGAGGTTGAGAGTGCTGTTACCCAAGAGATTTTACAACGAACTGCTATATTGGAATTAGGACAAGGCACTAAGGGACAATCCCTAGCTTATTTAAGGGAATTGGGGACTACGAAGGGAATTCTAGGGGTCAAGGATGCTGTATGTAGCACTAGATGGGTAAAACCTAGATTTGCAGGTGAATCCTTAGCGTTGGGTGATGTGGTGCAAGCTCCTGAGAGATACATCTTCAAGCATAAATCAGGACTTGAGTATTGTAAGAGGGCACAACAAATATGCCGAGAGATGTATGAATTAGCTACCAAGGAAGGCGTTGAAATCCATAGGGTTGGCTTAGAGCCATTTGAGGAGTATGTTCACTGGATTTGCGTGGGTAAAATTGGCAAAGATGGCGTATTACAGATGGGGCGTAGGGGAACACGGGCTGTTGGTGGTATCGTTCCAGCTATGAAGCATCGGCGTTTTGAAGATATGATGGATGGCATAAAAGCAGGGTATAAATATTCTGATGACTTAGAGATTTATGTCTCCAGTTATGTGGATAATATGTTTAAGGCAATTGGGGATAAGAGACTTGGCGATGGGTTGGCTGAAGTTATACCAAGAGTAGAGGGGATGTTGCCAATTAAGCCACTAGACCGCCTAATAGCCCTTTATCCTGAAAGGGAGATAGCGTGGACGGGTATTAGAAAAGAGATGGCTGATTTGGGTTATGCTTGGTCGGCTATTAAGCGAGCAGCTAGAGGCGAAATATTACCGCCAGCTACAATAAGGGCTTTAGAAAGGCGAACCCCAGAATATGCAGAGAAATTAGCGATAGCAGGCACAGATAGAAAAGCCTTGCGTTCACTTTCCAGGGAATTAAAATTAAAAACACAAGAACTTAAACCCGATTGGTGGAAGGCTCGTTTTGAACGAAGCAAGGCAATGGAGATTGTCAGGAAGCCGATACTTGGTAGAGAAGAGGGCTTTATCCGAACCACTACTGGTTATGCTCATCCTATGTTTCAAAATCAGATATATCCCAGAGTAATTGCTGACCAAGCCACTAAATTATTAAATGCGGAGGCTGCTGCATTCTTTAAGGTTACTGCTGGAATTAGTGCTGCCTTCCGAATGCAAATAGCCGTCTTGGACATTTCAGCTTGGTGTATTCAGGGATTAATGACTCAGTTTGCGCATCCGATTAAAGCTATGAAAGCTAATATCGCTATGATAGAAGCCCTTATTGTTCCCAGGGTCTTCCAGCAATATCTAGTTAAGATTGCACCATCAATGAATGAACGCCTTTATTATCTTGGGGCACAGAGGCCGTTTGAGTTCTTTGAATCAATGGGCTGGTTTGTTAAGATGGCAGGCAAAGTGCCTGGGGGCAAAGCGGTTATTGGGCAAACATTTGGGCGTGCTCAGGCATCGTTCTCAATGTGGGCTACAGTTTATAAGGATTTAATGTGGCAGGCTTGTAGCAAGAAGTGGATTCAGGCAGGGCAAGGTGCTGAGTTTGCTAGATACTTAGATAGAATGACGGGGATGATGTCGTTCAATCAGTTGGGTATGCCAGCCAATGTAAGTGCATTTCTAGCGGGCTGGGTATCATTTGCTCCTCAATACCGCCTCTCAGTGATTAGTTGGTTCGGGCATCTTTTCAAGGGTGGTATGATTGGTGGTGAGGCAAGGAAGGATTTAGCTAAGATAGTAGCGGGTGCACTGATTTCCTACACTGCTTTCTGTAAGGTAACTGATAACCCTGTTTACCTAGACCCCTACAAAGACGGCAAGAAATTTCTATCTATCAAAGTAGATGGGCATTGGATTGGGATTGGTGCTGCTGTGGTGAGTATGATAAGGGCTTCTGTTGACATTACTGCTAGTGCTTTATCTATTGGCATGGATAAGCCGATGGATTTCTTGACATTGGATAAATGGAAGAACCCTCTTATCCGAATGTGGTATGGTCAATCTGCTGTATTGCCGAAGTTGATTAGTGAAATAGCTACACGAAGGGATTACTTGGGCTATCCAATGGAATCAGTTGAAGATTGGGCAATGTGGGCTGGAGAACAAGTTACTCCCATCTGGCTTCAGGATATTTTCTTTGATGAAAGTGGTGTGCCAGTTTCTCCCCTATCAGTCTTGGGTAACTTTGCTGGCTTGCGAACCTCCCCACAAACTAGATGGGAGACTATGAATGATAAGATGCTGTCTCTTAAAGCGTGGGAAGTTGTTACCGATTTAAGTGATGAGCAACGGGAAAGGATAGACGCTGGGGAGACTGTTTTAAGTGTGCTAAATAGATTCCAGAAGGCGGAAATGTTTAATGCCTTCCCTGAGTTAATTCCATTTTACGAAGAAGCACTTGCTGATGCTATGAGGCGTGGCTCACAAATCCAACAGAACTATGAAATGGCAACTACTAATATTCAGGAAGAGGCGGTGGATGGCTTGACGAGAGCGATAGATGTAGGTGTTAAGTTGGATGGTGAGGATACACGATGGTTGCGGGATAGATATGGCGATGTTATGAATACTTATGGTGCTAAGAATGACATTCTCAGAGATGTTGAGGAATACCAAGATATGTTTGACGAATGGGATGAGGCTAGGGAGAAACGGAAACCCGAAGCAGAATTGGTTGACCTTGCTTACTGGGAATACATAGAAGATGTTGTCTCACCTGATTATGAACTGCCTAATGGCGACTTTGACTTTGAGGCATACGACAATGCGTTAGCCGATTTTAAGGATAAGTGGGGTGAGGAGATTTACGATAAGATTCTATACATTCTTGAAAACAATAAGGCGGAGTATCCCGACTGGTCAATTAAACTCTGGAAGGATAGACTGGAATTAAACAGGGGTGGATACTGGAAGCTACCCTATAAGTTAATTTCCAAGATGGATGAAGACGATAAGGTGGAGGGCAATATCCCCGAAGAATATCTTGCTTTATGGGAGCAGTTACAGATTGCAAAAGATAAAGACGCTTTTATAGAAGCCAATCCCATTCTCAGTAAAGATTGGCGAACCGAATTTAGGCTTGCCGACCCCGAAGCGGATGCTATGTTAGCTCTGTGGGGATATGGGGGCAAACTGCAGACTAGAGAGGCTTATGATTTAGTTCTTAAATGGGTGGAGGAACTTGGCATACCGTTAGAACAAATGGGTTTGGGATTACCCCCTCCTAATTTGATAGATAACTACTTTGAACTTAACAAGGTTATTGCCGATACAAGTGGTGGGAGTGTTCAAACTAAACTTTATAAATTAGAACACCTTGAATACCTAGCCTATGGGGTAGAGCAATGGGGCTGGGGTGATTTAGCTGATGAGAATGTAGATATTCTTAAACTAAGGGATGAATACAGTGAGCAGTTTGACCAATGGGATAGTTATGCTGATAGGGAGTCCCCCAATTATTTAGCAGATGAAACCCTACGGGCAGAAGAAAGGCAGAAGTTATTAGATGATAAGGGTTTTAGGGTTGCTCGCTTGAAAGTAAGGGCATTTAGTGAGGGGTACTCCGTGATTAATTGGGATGAATATGTAGCTTTCCACGAATTGCCAGCTTGGGGTAGTTGGAGGGATAGGTTCTTACTTAACCCAATCAATGCACAGTTTGCAACGGAGTATTATAGTGAATTGATTGGTGAATATCACAAGCGACCTGACTTAACCGAAGTGAAACCACTTGAAAGAGACCTGCTATACCAGAAGTTTTATGATGATTTCAGGCGATATGATTTGTATGATGAGGCTGGTAAAGAGAAGATGCGGGAGGATGATAGGTTCTATGAGGCTTGGAGACGAGTGCAGGCTTATGATTATGGGTTATCTAAGGAGTTAAATGACGCTTACCTTGGGTTCTATAGAGTCAAGGATGAACGCATAAAGAAGAAGGATGTTATTCATGGACATTGGTTTGAAGATGATTGGTTCTTGATAGACAATATGGACTTCTATAATGCGATGTTCAGTAAGGATATATGGAAAGACGAAGATAGGTATGATTTACGATTAGCGAAACAAGCCCGAAAAGTGTGGGAGCTTTATAGAGATTACTGGGATGCAAGGCAAGGTGAAAGTAGATTAAATCTTAGGGCAAGGTATCCTAAGCTAGACAGGTTCTTATTTGCTTTGGGTGAAGTTTCTAAACTGGTTAATGATAGAGGAGACGCAGAGGGAGAAGTTGAATTTGAGGCAGAGGGGCTTGATGAATTGGCTTTATCACTTGAAGAGATGCGGGAGAGGTTGGGGGAATTAAAATAGTGACAAAGAAGAATGGATGTGATATAATGATAAGTGATAGGGAAAAGAAACTCCTAGAGCTTATACATAAAATTGGTTATGGGCAGGTTGTGATATACTTAGAGGCAGGTCAACCTGTGCGGATTGAGAAGATTAAGGAAAGCATAAAACTTTAGCACTTTAACAATAGAATACTCTTGTGGCTCATTGGGGTGGCGGAATAGGAACGCACCGCTCCAGTAGTTTCTAGAGACTACTGGCTTAAAAGCGGGTCAGGTGATTATAAAACGGGAAATGAGGGGTATTTCCCTACAGCCTATCTAGAGTGACCGTAACCCTTAGCTAAGGTGAGGCAAATCCCTAGTCCCAATTGAGTCACTTTGACTGTAACAGAACAACTGAGGCAGTTTGAACCGAAAGGTTTGACTGCCTTTTTGTATTTAATAAACTAAGGAGGACTTTAACAAAATGGACGGAACTGAGGAACGCAAGGACACTTCCCAAACGGGGGACACTTCTGGTGAGACGAAGGAAACTTCACAAGAACCCCAAACTCTCACAGGGACTCAGGCAAAAAAGATGGTGGATGATGCTTTGTCTGCTGCGGGGAGGGATGCCAAGACTTTGGGTCAGAAGACTTCAGAGGCGACTCGCATTCTGGAGCAGGCTCAAAAGGCAACGGCAACCCTTGAGGTAGGTCGGGCGAAATGGGTAGAAGAAAGGAATAAGCAGGAACGAGAAGCTGCTGGTGATGACATTGAAGCCCAGAAGACCGTAGACGTAAAGCAGAGGCAAAGGGCTAAAGACGCTGAACTTTTTGCAAGGGAGGCAACGGTGAAGGTAAGTGAGGACAAGCACGCTGAAGCACTTAAAGAGTTAGTGACATCCAAGAAGGAGCAAAACGCCCTTGAGATAGCTAACCGCTTCGGAGTTGATGCTAAATCACTTGTGAAATTCACTGATGGTTCACCTGAAGCAATGGAGGAATTAGCGAAGGCTTTACCTAAGAAAGAAGAAACTAAAACTTTAACGCCTGATTCTGGTAAGACAATTGGAGGTGGAACATTGCCCGATTCTGCTAAAGGTAAAATGAGGCAGGGTTGGGACGAACTACACAAATAGGAGGAAAATAATATGGCTATAGTTGGCTATTTTGCAAGTTTAACTGAGGCACAAAAGTATGTCCAGTCTAAATTGCTTGCTGGTGTTGTTCAGGAAATCATAGAAGAGGGGCAACTTCTACCCATGCTCCCTGTTTTTCAAATCAACTCTAAATCCATATTGTATAACAGGGAAACCACTCCGCCCACTGCTGCTTTCTACGACATCCACGAGCAGATAGGTTGGACGGCTCAAGCAACTGGAGACCAGAAAGAAGTCGCACTAAAGATAGTGGCTGAGGCGAGCATTCTTGATAGGTTTATGATGGAGACCTACAAAGACCCCAACGACTATCGCACTCTTATCCTGAGTCAGCTTCGCAAAGGTTGTATGAGAACCATAGAAGACAAAATCATCTATGGGGATGTAGACAACGATGCTGCTGAGTTTGACGGAATCGGTCATCTGTTTGAGACTGACGCTGCTGGTGGCGAGACCTTCGCTACTGCTAACCCGCAGCAATTCGATTGGGATGGAGGCGCAATGAGTGTGGGATACTTGCGAAGGCTTATTGATGTTGTCAAACCGAAACCAGACATTCTTCTGATGACTAGAACATTTAGGAATGTGCTTAGTGCCGCTGCCTATGAAAAAGGGTTAGCAACTACTATGCCTGGCTCTGTCATCACTATGCAGAAGAACGAGTTTGGCACTAGGATAGACTACTTTGATGGCATCCGCATTGTGATTTCAGATTACCTAAGTGGGGATGAGGAAGATAGCACAGGCGACAAGTCTTCATCTACTGGGCTTTGTAGCATCTTCGCTATCAGGTTCGGTCAAATAATGGATGGCGGACTCTGCCTGATGGTAGGTGGGCAAACAGGCGGGCCTGAGTTCTTCAATATGGTAGAGATACCTGATATGGAGGACTACGATGCTTCTGGTATCCGACTAACCGCTTATTGTGCTCTTGCTTTAGGGAGTTCAAAGGCGATGGGTCGTATCTCTACTGTTAACGAGGATGGTGCAGTAACGGCTTAAACTCAGCCTTAATTGAGCGATAAAATTCACAGGCTTCAAGCGGGTGAGCCTGAAATAAATCACCCAAAATAATTTAAGGAGGTCTTAAATGACCACAATAATCAATCACGATTTAAGAGTTGTAGATGGTAGAACCCTCTATATGCCACCCTACGCTGGTGGGCAAGATGGTTGGGGTAATCTGGCACTACCAGATGTCGGTGTTTCAGATGCTGTGCAGAAGTATCCCATTGGCACAAAGTATGTTGAGGGTGATAGGACATTTCGCTATGCTCATGCCAATCCATCTGGTGGGACAATTACTCCAGGTAGGTTGGTATGTAATATGAACACTGTGCAGGAAAGAGCTGGTGCCTCTTGGGATGTCAATGGGGTTGTTGGAGACACAGTAGTATACATAAACGCTATGGTAAATAACATTGATTTAAACGAGTTTGCTGGTGGATACCTCTTGTATGCTGGTGCGGATGGTCTTAGTAACATGATACCAATCGTCTCAAATACTGCTGCGACTACTGGTGATGGCCCCTCCACTATAGTGCTGGGGATGCCACTCACAGGTGCAGCGACCGCTGGGGTAACAGGGTCAACCCTAACAGGTAGCATATTCGGAAATGTACTGCAGATGTCAGTGGGTGCGGGAACGGGTTATCAGTCAGCTGTAGGTCTTCCGCTTATGGAAATAACGCAGGACTACTACGCCTGGATACAAACATGGGGCCCATGTATTATTGTTGGTGTCGCCGCCACAGGGGATACAGATGATGAAAGGACAGTGATTGTCAATCAGGATGGCTGCATCAAGATAGCATCTATGGGCACTGTAGACTCCCAGAGGGCTGGGTTCATAGCGACTACCACTTGGTATAACACGGGTGCGGTTTCCAGTAACTTTATTATCTTGCAACTATTTCCGTAAACCTTACAGTAACTTCAAAGGCTTGGGGGGTGTGCCTTAAACATCCCCACTTAATCAGGGAGGGGCAAGAAGTAATGCCAATCTATGACTACTGGTGTTCTCAGTGTCACCAAAAGTTTGAGGAATCTAAGTCTATGGAGAAGAGGCATACTGCTATATGCCCTAGATGTAATACAAAGGGCAAGTTAATGCCATCTGCGTTTAGCTTTAAGTTTTTCAATCCATTCACAGTAGATGGAGAGGGCTTTACCTCTAAGAATATGCGACCAGAAGAAGTTGCAGAACTAAATCAGGAGTGTAGGGAGAGATGACTAAAGTATGTCCTAAATGTGGGGAAGAGAAACCTGCTAGGGGATTCTTGTGGCACGAAAAGTATTGCAAGGGGACACTCAAAGTAAAGTATCCTAAGCAGAAAGCCATACTACCACCTGATGAATATGCTAGATTTCTAAGGAAGGCGGAGGCAACAATATAATGCCATACACAAGAGACCAACTAAAATTATTCGGAATTGCTCTGGCTATGAAAAGGGGCGAAACGCCTTATGATTACAGCGAACAGGCTGCAAGGATAGCCAGAACAACCTCAGAAGCTGAACTTGAGAGAATGATTGGGGAAGGGGTCAAAAAAGCTACAAGGGTTAGATGAGTTGATGTTGCTTATTAAGAAGGGCTTCAAGTTCCTGAATACGCTTATGAAGTTCGGGTATTATCAATCTATGTTGCCTTTTAGATTTGGCAAACAGATTGGAAGGGCGGTTGTCATTTCTTATTCCGTTGTAGTGATGAACTTCCCATCCTTTAGGGATAAGCTTATTGTGGTAGGTTTCCCAAACAAGGATATGTTCAAGAACATACCCAGCACTGTTAGCTTTAGGATAGTCAGGTTTATGAATAAAGATATATCCTCTCGCTTCATATCTTCCACCTTTCCACGAAGGATGTTTCTCTCCATACATTTCTCTGCCCTGACAAGCTTGGCAAAGTTTAGACTTCGTACACATTGGTTGTCCACATTGGGGGCAAGCAGTCTTTGGGTTATGTTTATCAGGATGTATGGAAAAATAAAGCATAGTTGCTTGTCTCTTGTGTTCCTTAAGACAGCTGGGGCAAAAATGCTTATACCTGCTTGCACTGGTAAAAGTTTGTCTGCAATCCCTGCACTTAAAACTAAACATCATATCTTTAGTATATCACAACTATCACCTAGAGTCAAGATGTCAATAAACAAATAAAAGAAGAGTAACATAAAATAAAATTACCGAAAAAAGGAGGTAAACGAAAATGCTACAAATACCAATACAAATCCACAGATATATAGGTCTAATCGCCAGTGCTCCCACAGGAGTCCCCATAGGTTCTACGCTCTACGACTATGCTACTGGTATTATGCATATCACCTATGATGGCACTAACTGGGCAGAAAAAGATACCATAGTCAGGCTAGAAGCTGGCGCTGACATAGACATTGGCAAAGTAGAAATTATGGACTCTGCTGGGTTAGAAGTACTTGGTAAGCTCACAGAAAGTCCAACAACTTATTCAATCGCAGATAGACTTAAATCCCTACTTACAAACATTGTCTTAAAAGCAGGCACAGCCCTTATAGGTAAAGTTGGTATAGACCAAGTGACATCTAACGCCAATGAGGTTGTAGTCAAAAGCATCACAGCAGGGGATAACAATATAGGTAATGTAGATATTGCGTCTATTACGGCGGGAGATACTGTTATCGGCAAGGTTGAACTGGTATCAGCCGATGACTCCACAATCACCGATGATACCGCAAATGCAGTTAAAGCCTATCTTGTTGCTGCTGCTGGTGGGGATGCCATTGGTGAGGTTCAAGATACTCCAACAGCCTACACCTTGTTACGCAGACTAAAGGATATAGCAACCGCAGCTGGCTTGCTTTACACAGGCCCGCCAGATAATGTATCTACTACTGAGCTTGGTTCGGCTGACAACTTCTTGGCTGCTGCAGGTAAGTTATACTGGCTCACATTTACCAATGAAGCTGGCTCAGCTAGTTTTTGCACTCTCAATGATGCTACTTCAGGCACTGGGAGCAGGAAGTCTACTCTATACCAACCAAGTGAGAGTAGCTTCACTCATGTGTTTAATCCGCCTATGGCATTTGCTACAGGTATCCGTATGGGAGCAGCTAGTGCTCAGGTAAAGGTTACAGCAGGTTGGATAGCTGACGCTTAGGGGTGGTAATAGAGGGCTAAAGGAGTTAAATATGGCAGCACATTTAATGGAGATAAAGTTAAATTGGGAAAATGGTGTAAATTTCACGATGAAAACCAAGTTAGATGCTGAGGATGAAGTAACTATCGTAGAGATAGCTGAGAATACTCGTATAGCAAGTATCTGGGGACATGTTGTTGACCCTTGCACCACTTATTTCAGAGACCAGATGAACAAAATCGGCAACGATATGAAGCAATAGGAGGGAATATGGCAGACGAATTATCACTTGTAGTAAGTGCGGCATTCAATAAGGGGGGGATAAGCACCCAAAGGTCTGATAGCATATCAGTGGATGTTGCTGGTGATGCCTTTACTCACCAAGTGCAATCCATTCCAGCGTCCGACACAGCGTTACTTGAGGGTGTCGCTATCGGCAACCCAGGTTATATATTTATCAAAAACCTAGATTCCACAACCTCTGTGACGGTAGGGCTAACAGAAAGTTATGCTATTAAATTGCTAGCGGGTGAAGTGGCTCTTTTCAGGGCTGCTGGAGCTATTTATGCACTATCAGATAGCGGTTCTGTTAATGTAGAGTATTGGATGATAGAGGAATGATATGGCGAGAAGTTATGCTGAGATTCAAGATGTCGTAGAGCAGATACTTCAGGATACTGGGGCTACCACATATGTAACAACCGAGACTGGCTATGGGATTGAGGAAGGGCTGAAGGAGCTTGGTCGTCACGACCCTCATATAGTCTTAGTAACATTCAAGATAGAGGCAAGGACAGGCACGGCTACTAGTGGCACAACTACCAATACCCTTGAGGATTCCACAAGCGACCACTTCTTAGCAACTGATGATGCTAACGAGAAGGTTGTCTACAATACTACCGATAAGACTTGGGCTGTGATAACCAGTATAGCCGCAGATGGTGATACCGTAACTATTAGCAATGATATTATGGTTAGTGGTGAGGGCTACAAGATATATAACAAGCACTGCTACAATAACAGGCAAATCTATATCGGTGATGTTGGCGATTATCTGTGGATAGACAGGGTTGAGTATAAGTGCAACAAGTCCCCTAGAAGCTGGCGAAACTGGGAACTCTATGGTGATGTCTTGGAGATAGATATTGACTTTACCCCCACTGATGAAGATGAGGTAAATGTCTATTTTGCCAGACCGCATATCCTATGCCAACT
>Ga0209991_10000535_pt1 | contig 16692 bp, 13 predicted proteins | sample ChitaG_FD_183167 | JGI IMG/M metagenome (GOLD analysis project Ga0209991, IMG submission 183167) | Deep subsurface microbial communities from South Pacific Ocean to uncover new lineages of life (NeLLi) - Chile_00310 metaG (SPAdes)... | ecosystem: Environmental > Aquatic > Marine > Oceanic >...
TCCATGTCTCTCAACCTCCGACACAAAGTATGCATGAGACTGAGGGCGAATTCTGGCTGTTGTCGCACCATAAACAGGAATCTAGCCCTATCCATGACAATTAACTCGGTGTCATCCTCAACAGCCGAGGCAGTAGCTGACCGTGGTGAGTCGTCCACCAGAGCCATCTCACCGAAAAAATCACCGGGATTCAGGACAACCAGCGGGACATCTCGAGTTTCGTTCTGTCGAACCGAGAGCAGTACCCTCCCGCTATGAATGAGATACATTTCACTGCCGGTGCTTCCTTCTTTAAATATGACCTCGGATTTCCGGTAACTTTGCCGGAATTTGGATAAGCCTGCCATCTCGTCTACCCTGTTCTCTGCCATGGTCATATCCTGTTAAACACTATTCGAAAGGTCTCTTCTGCTGGCCTTAATTCCTATTGTTCTTAGAATAAAACTCTATTGACGTGCCGATTGTACTAGAATACAATATATTATGGGGCTTCAGCCCACTGGAGCCAATATGCTACCAAGCGTCACTAGAATTATCCCATTAGTAGCTAGAAAAGTCAAAATCAGTTGGGAAGAATCACAGATTATTCATTGGGACGAGTAAGGCATTGCAGGTAAACAGCAGATACAGCAAAAGGCCCGTGTTGCTCTTAAGGCACTCTCGACACTTGCGGGAGACTTATCATGCGTAAGAGGCTGCCGTCAGTACTTGCTCTTATTATTCTCGTGGCCCTCAACCGTGGTTGGCTGTGGTGAGGGGTCGCCAACTCCCTCTACGGTCGCTACCATCTCGGAAATCGAGGGGGATGTATCCGTGACGGAGGTAGGTACGGACAGTTGGGCAGAAGGGCAGGTGGGGATGTCGTTGGAAATCGGAGACACTGTGAAGACCGGAAATAATTCTAGCGCTGAAATCACCTTTCTTGACGGCAACACTATGGAATTAGAGGCTGACACCGAGATCGAGATTACTTCACTCGATGTTTCCACCGATACCGGCGGCACAACCGTTACTATTACGCAGACAATCGGGACCGTAATAAGCCGATTGACACAGCTCCTTGACCCGGCATCTAGCTACGAAACTGTAACTCCATCCGGTGTGACAAGTGTGAGGGCAAGACCTGCTACTACGGTAGTTGGCGTCACCGGAAACGGCACAACCTGGATAGCTAATCAGGGAGGGGATGTGTGGATCGAGGGGCAGGGCAAGGAACTGCTGATCCCCAAGGGCCGAAGAGGCCTTATTATGCCTGGCCTGTGGCCTGAGCTAATGTCCCCGAACCTGCCGCCATTGGCACAAGATGATGCCTTCGTTACCAATGAGCTTCACCCAGTGACCGTTACTCGTCCAGGAGTATTGTTTAATGATTTCGACCCCGACGTCTATGATCTCTTGCATGTAACAGCAGTGAATGTGAGCGGGACTCTAGGTGCAGTCATCGCCTGGGGTCCGCGTGGCGCCTTCACCTATGATCCCAATGGACAATTCGACTACTTGCAGGCTGGCAACTCAACCACCGATAGTTTCACCTACACGGTATCCGATGCCTGTGGTGGCAACGATACCGCCACCGTAACCATTACCATTAACGGTGTCGACTAATGATGTCAAACATGTGCATACGGACACCGACCTGGACAACACCAGTGTAGCTGAGATACAGCCTACCCGCATGGCAGCGGCTGACTTTTCGACCACCTACTCAGACACTGGTAACACCCTCTATTTTCAGCCTGGTGAGAGGTTACTTCTGCTGCGCCGGACCTCTTCTGCTCCCAAAGTAAAACCCTATTGACATATAGCTTGTACCATAATAGAATATAGTACTTTAATACATTGTATCAATGTACAATTCAATGGTATACAGTAGATACCCTAAAAAGCCCATGTTGCTGGTAAAGCGCTCTCGACACTCGCAGGAGGCCTATCATGCGTAGAAAACTACTGGCGATGCTTTTTCTATCTGTTCTGGTGGCCTCAACTTTAATCGGATGTGCAGGTGGTGGGGGTTCACCATGTCCTTCGACGCTTACTATACTTTCCATAACCGAGGGCGATGTATCCGTAATGAAGAAAGGTACGGACGATTGGGTAGAAGCAGAAGTCGAGATGGAATTAGAAGTTGGAGATACCATAAAGACCGGCGATGATTCTGGCGCCGAAATTATCTTTTTTGATGGCAGCACTATGGAAATGGCGGCGGGCACTCAGATCGAGATTATCTCACTTGATGTTTCCTGCGATACTGGCACCACAACGATTACTCTTGAACAGACAATAGGAACCACCATAAGCCGCGTGACAAAGCTTCTCGACCCGGCATCTAGCTACGAAGTTGGAACACCGACCGGTGTGGCGGCGGTGAGGGGCAGTGTCATGATAGTTACTGTCGGCGGAAACGGCACAACCTTGATAACTAATGGGGGAGGGAATATATATGTCATTTGGCAGGGAATGGAACTGCCGGTCCCTGTGGGGCAAACATTGATTATTATGACCGATCAGTCACCTAATTTCAAGCCGCTGGCAGAGGACGATGACGCTGTTACCGATGAGGATAACCCGGTAACCGTTGCTGCTCCAGGAGTCCTGGACAATGATTCGGACCTCGACGTCGGTGATAACCTGACTGTAACCTCGGTGGATACGAGCGGGACTGTGGGTGCGGTCACCGCCTGGAATGCGGATGGCTCCTTCACCTATGACCCTGATGGACAATTCGAGTATCTACAGGCTGGCGGTTCAACTACCGATAGCTTCACCTACACGGTATCCGATGGCCATTACGGCACCGATACGGCCACTGTTACTGTTACCATTAATGGTGTCAACGATGTGCCTACGGACATCAGTTTGAGCAACAGCAGCGTAGCTGAGAATCAACCTTCCGGCACGGCGGTAGGCGACTTTTCAACCACCGATGCAGACACTGGCGACACTTTTATCTACAGTCTGGTGAGTGGCGAGGGTGATGATGATAACGGTGCGTTCACCATTGCCGACAGTCAGCTGCAGACCGTTGCCAGCTTTGACTATGAGACCAAGAATTCCTACTTAATCCGTGTCCGGACTACCGACTCCGGTGTGCTCTACTATGAAGAGGCTTTCAATATCACTGTCACCAACGTAAACGACCCACCGGTAGCAGTAAACGATAGTGCCATTACCGATGAGGATACCCCCGTTATCATCGATGTCCTGAATAACGACTCCGATGTTGACGGTGATATACTGACTGTGGACTCGGTAACTCAAGGGGCTAATGGCTCGGTCATCAATAATGGCGGCAATGTCACCTACACCCCGGGTATTGGCTTCAATGGTACCGACAGCTTTAACTATACCGTAAGCGATGGTAACGGCGGTACCGATACGGCTACCGTCACCGTCAACGTTACCGTCGTTGAAATGCCTGCCACTATCAATGTTCAAATAGATACGGGGTCGATGGCTTCGATATTTATCTGGGACGATACCACTGACTGGTGGGCTACAGACGAGGATACTGGAGGGGACGTAGATGGGACGAATCACGTGACAACTGATCAAATTAGTGTTGCTGGAGGACATGATTATTGTGTCTGGGTGGGAGGAAACGTCACATACTATGCAAAGAACTATCCTAAGGATTGGATTATCACATCTGCTCCTGTAGGTGATGCTGAGGCTGCCTGTGGATATGCGACCGCAGACACTACCTACCCGGTTCATTTTAGTGAAATTACTCAAGACTAGAAGGGGTTAGCTGAGCTGCTGGACTATTGTTAATACCTCTCAGTAGCTAAAAAATTTAAAAATTAGCTCAGAGAAATTACAAGTTGCGTGCCAGTAAAGCATTGCAGATAAACAATATATATCCTCAGAAACCTATGCTGCTAGTAAAACCTCCGCAGTACTTATAGAAAGCCTACCATGCGTAAAAAATTGCTGTTAATACTTACTCTGACTATTCTAGTGGCCTCAGCTTTAGTCGGCTGTGCCGGGGGTTCGCCATGTCCTTCGACGCTTACTATACTTTCCATAACCGAGGGTGAAGTATCCGTGATGAAGGCAGGTACGGATGATTGGACAGAAGCGGAGGTCGAGATGGAATTAGAAGTCGGAGATACCCTAAAGACCGGCAATAATTCCAGTGCTGAAATTACTTTTTTTGACGGCAGCACTATGGAACTGGAGGCTGGCACCGAGATCGAAATTCTCTCACTCGATCTTGCCTGCGACACTGGTGTCACAACCATCACTCTTGAGCAAATGATAGGGGATACCATAAGCCGCGTGGAAAAGATTCTTGACCCGGCATCCAGCTATGAGGTCGAAACACCAAGCGGTGTGGTGGGGGTGAGGGGCAGTGCCGTGAGAATTCAGGTCATCTTCGATCACTTGGAATATGAAGACGGCACAACATTGGCAACTAATCTGGAAGGGAGCATATATGCCATTGAGCAGGGTGTGGAACTGCAGGTCCCCGAGGGGGAACAATGCATTATGATACCCGGTCAGCCACCTAATCTAATGCCAGTAGCAAAAGATGATATCGCCGATACCAATGAGCATACCCCGGTCACCATCCCTGTCCTGGACAACGACTACGATCCCGATATTGGTGACACACTGACTGTGGACTCGGTAACTCAAGGGACTAATGGCGACGTCACCATCATTGATGATCACCATGTTAGTTACAGCCCAGACCCTGGCTTCAATGGTATCGATAACTTCACCTACACCGTTAGCGATAGTAAGGGCGGTACCGATACGGCTAACGTCAGGGTTACCGTCCTTGAAACGTCTGCCAGTATTAATGTTACCATAGATCAGGGGCCGGGGGCTGTAATATTTATCTGGGATGATACCCTTGGTGAGTGGGCTATAGACAAAAACACTGAGAAGCCAGTGAATGGAACTAATCACGAAACACCAGCTACCATCACTGTTGCTGGAGGACGCTATTATTACGTCTGGGTAGACCTTCCAAACGAGGCGTACCTTGTAACGAGTTATCCTGATCACTGGTCTATCAAAGCTGCTCCTGTGAGTGATGCTGAGGCTGCCTACGGGTATTTAGTCGCAGACGCTCTCGTCTCAGTTTCTTTTACTATCCAATAAAAGGGTTTAGCTGGATTGCCAGGCTACTACTAATACATTTTCTAGCTTGGTTGTACCAAGATAAGAGCAGTATATCATGATGGCGAGGTCGTCTTAGAAGCCGGCGACGAAAAACAGATACTTAGAGGCGAATCAAGATTACAGTCAATCCGTTGTCCAAGCGTAGAAGAACCAGGCGCCAACGTAAGCGCCTTTATCATACCCTGATACTCATAGGGGTGGGCTGCCTCTTTACCCTTGTGGCTCTACTGGTTCAACCATTCTATAGCGTCAATCTGTGGTTGTCAGACCAGCTTTTCACATCTCAACCCCCTTCTCCTAATATTGTTATCGCTGGTATCGATGACAATACCCTTGACACTTATGGACGGTGGGCAGAGTGGCCGCGCAGTCTCCATGCCCAAGCCATCGATAACTTAAGCCAAGCTGGAGCCCAGGTAATCGGCTTTGATGTCATCTTCGTTGATAGTTCCTCCGATGATGAATTGCTGGCGACAGCAATGGCCGAAGCGGACAGTGTTGTCCTGGCCGCCGTTGGCACCCAACTTGTCACCCGGGCCAGAGCTGAGATTACCTATGATAATTTCCTGCTGCCGATAGCTTCTCTAGAACAGGCTGCCAGTAATATTGGGCACGCTAATGTGATTCCCGATGGCGATGGCACGGTAAGGCGACTACCGTTGATTGTTAAGTCAAGCTCAGGACAGGTCTATCCCTCATTGACCCTGGCTGCACTCTACAGGCATTTCTCCATGACTTTACCGCAGGAATATCCGCTCGAAAATGGCACGGTTAACTTGTTGGCTCGTGATATTCCAGTTGATACCTCATACTGTCTACGCATCAACTTTTCCGCCGACTTTAGACAACGACCCTATGTCCCCTATGGTGATATTATCAGTGGCGACTTTGACCCAGCGCTAGTCAACAACAAGATAGTATTGATCGGGATGACCGCTACCGGTGAACCCGACACCTGGGCAATCCCCACTTCAGTCAGCAATGTTCCCGGAGTTTTTATACACGCTGGTGCCATGGATACTATCCTCACAGAGCGTTTCTTAACAGAGCCTGGCATCATCATCACGCTAATGATTATGCTGCTGCTAATTGGCATCACTGCCTTTGCCTTGCCCCGTTGTGGAACCTGGTACTGGACCGATATAGCTAAAGGAGCGGGAATAACGGTAGGCCTATTTGTTGCTTACCTGATAGTCGGTTTCTTTGCTTTCGACAGAGGATATATCCTGGGTCTATTTTATCCCCTGTTGCTACTTCCAGTACTCTATGTCAGTAATGTTGTTTATATGGTTGTTAGTGAGCAGTCGGATAAACGGTTTGTCAAAGAGCTTTTTGGTCGATATATTTCGCCCCAAATAGCCAAGGAGATAGTTAACCGTGCTGATACTGGGGAACTTCACCTCGGTGGTGAGCAAAGGGAGGTAAGTGTTCTCTTCGCCGATATCCGTAACTTTACCCAGATAAGTGAGCAGTTGTCTCCTGAAGATATAGTGAAAATGCTTAATACTTACTTATCAGCTGTGACCGATGCAGTAGTACAGCATGATGGTATAGTCAACAAGTTTGGCGGCGATAACATCATGGCAGTATGGAATGCTCCGCAATCTCAGCCAGAGCACGCATTGTCGGCAGTACAGGCAGCGTGGGAGGCGCAGCAGAAAGTTGCTGAACTACAGCAAAGCGATAGCCGGCTGCTCTCAGTGCAATTTGGCATTGGCATCAACACTGGTATAGCCTTAGCCGGCAATATAGGCTCGGTTGGACGCACTGAATATACCGTCATCGGAGATTCTGTTAACGTTGCTTCACGCATTTGTAGCAGCGCCCCAGGTGGTGAAGTGTGGATCGGTGCTGATACGTACAATCAAGCAAAGGATTGTATAGAGGCTGAGAAACTCGAGGCACAGAGGCTTAAGGGAAAAGAAGCACCCGTTATAGTATATCGAGTAACTGCGTTGCGCTCTATAACCTCTCAGAACAAAAGTAGGCCCTCGCCCTCTTGATCTCCCACCTTTTCCTTTAAGAAGAACCTCCGGATAAGCCTTCCTGGGTCATCAGGCTAACAGGCTTGATTCGATAATCAGCCGAGGTACATCCTAGCAGAGGACATGGACATGCATGACCCAAAAGCTAAGAGCAAGCCGACGAAAACACAAACAGAGGTCAAAGAAGAACGGTCAGGTGCTCTCCCGACTGAGCTAACGGCCCATAACTTTGTGAAACTATGCGTAGCCTATTTTCCTACTGTCAAAAGATTGGAAATGTAAATGGCGCAAGCAGCTTGCCTTAGACATGTTGAATATCACAGTATGGTTAGACGGTGAGAACGTGGAAGTCACTCAGGTGTTATAATAAAGCAAATTTTGCTACCTCGTGGGGATATGAAGTATGGAGAGACGTTGATTTTGATTCCGAATCCATCCCGGTTTCCAGAACACTCTATAAGAGGCGTGGAATTTATGAGTTCAAAGAGCCCAAGACGGCTCACAGCAGACGCCGAGTTAATATGACTCCGAAGCTGGCCGACTATCTGAAAGAATACAAAGCTGAAAGGGAATCGCTCCTCTTGCATTTAGGCCGATTGCCCCGTCCTGATGACCTAGTCTTTGCCAGTGTATAGAAGGCAAACCACTTGACCCGGGTGTGCTGAGCCACAATTTCGCCAGGATATTGAAGAGAGCTGGCTTAGAGAATGTCCGCTTCCACGACCTACGACATACTTTCGCCAGCCTAATGTTACTCCGAGGAGCCAGGCCAAAGGTTATTTCAGAGGCTTTGGGTCACTCCAGTGTTGCCTTTACAATGGATGTTTACTCCCATATAATTGAGGGCATGCAACAGGATGCTATGAGGCTGCTGGATGGGGCCTTGCCCAAAGCTAAAAATGGGCGCCCAGAAAAAATAACGCCAAATTAACGCCTCCATTAGACATAAAGTTGACCAGCGGATGAAATTTAGCTTTAATGCCAGCGTAGCTCAGGGGTAGAGCAGCGGTTTCGTAAACCGCCGGTCGTCGGTTCGAATCCGACCGCTGGCTGAGGGTGATATGAGCAAATTCGTAGATAAATTGCAGAGTCTTTCTAAATCTTCAACCACGCCTATAGGTTTTCATCCCTCTGTCTCTGAACTAAAAAGCTCGGCTGTGTTGCTTGTTGTGGGATTGTCGGGGTCACAGGTCAAAGAAGCCAAAATTGTGGCCGATGTCAATGCCGATGCCTGGTTGATATTGGACCAGGGATTAAGTGCCAGGAGTGTCAGGCAAATTGTCAAAGTTGCGGGCGACATCCCGGTGGGGGTATTTGCGAAGGGCATAAACGAAGAGAAGATAAATGAATTTGTGGGTTTAGGGTGTGACTTTGTGGTTTTTGACGTTAAGGTAGCTGCAGCAATTTTGCACAAAGAAGAGGTTGGCAAAATTTTGATGATAGAACCTTCATTAGACCAGGGTTTTGTTAGAGCCATTAATGGCATTAAAGTAGATGGTGTGCTCATCAGTAGTGGAGGCAAAGATGATTTTGTTGCTGTGGAGCATCTGCTCTTTTGTCGAAGATTCGTCGAACTCTTAGAGAAGCCGATTGTGATGGCTTTACCCTCTTCAGTCACGAAAGCCGAGCTTACTGATTTATGGCAGGCTGGGTTAGATGGAGTGGTTGTCTCTTCAGCGCAATCGGTTGAGACTCTGGCAGAACTGAAGAAAACGATTGGCGGTCTGCCCAGAGGAGGTAGAGGTCGCCGAGCCAAAGTAGGTGTGATGCTTCCTCATTATGGTGGATTTGTGGCTACGGAGGAAGATGAGGATGAAGAGGAAATTTAGACCGAATTTGGTTTGTAACAGGACAGTTTTCCCCAAATTCCCTCTCTTAATCTTAAGAAGGGGAGGGGAGATAGTGAATGAGAACCCCCTGATTGTAAGACCGAATTTGTGGAAAAGCTAAACCATTACTCTAGTTCTACCCAAAGTAAGCCATGGAAACAAGCCTGGGCCTATTTTTATTATCAGCAGCGGGAATTTCTCTCACGGGCGTTATGCTACCCGGACCGATGACTGCTGCTACCATAGCCAAGGGTTACAGTGACAAACACGCTGGTGCCTGGATTTCAGCAGGGCATGCTGTCGTTGAAGTACCAATCATAGCCGTAATTTATGCTGTAATTTATTTTGGATTCGAACATTTTATCGACTCTCCCCAGGTGAAAATGGGTATCTATCTTGCTGGTGGCTTGATGCTGCTCTACCTAGGCTTTCGAATGTTTCGAGCTACCCATGAGACGCTTGGTGCAGTGGGTGGTCTGCCAGCTAGTTCTTTAGTGACGGGCATTGTGATTACAGGAACTAACCCCGCCTTTTATATGTGGTGGGCGACTGCGGGTGCGGTTCTAATAACCGGTGCTGCCAGGTTCGGGCTTGTCGGTGTTATTTTGCTTGCTGTAGTGCATTTGCCTTGTGATTTAGTCTGGAGTGAATTCCTCTCCATAGGCACATTCGGGTCAAGGCGATGGTGGACACAGAAGGTACAAAGAACTGTATTCGGCGTTTGTGCTTTGGTTCTAGCTGGCTTTGGTGTCTGGTTTTGCCTTTATGCGTTTCTATAAACTCAAGGGGTGTTCTGGATTGCCTGCAAGTATTTCCCTTCGGTCTTTATAGACGGGGCAATAATCATCTTAACTTTACACATTTCTTTGATGGTTCGAGCGCTGCATACTCCCATGCTAGTGCGTAGAGCACCAACTAGGTTTTGAGTGCCGTCGGTGACGGAAGTAGGACCGAAGAGAATTTGCTCTAATGGTGCGGTAGTGCCAACTCTAACACGTGTCCCTCTAGGTAATGCTGGATGGGAGTGAGACATGCCCCAGTGATAGCCTTTTCCTGGCGCCTCTGCGGCTTGAGCTAGAGGCGAACCAATCATTATAGCGTCGGCGCCTGCGGCGAATGCTTTACATAAGTCACCGCCGGTACGAATACCTCCATCGGTTATCACTACCACGTATTTGCCACTTTCCTGGAGGTATGTTTCTCTGGCAGCAGCACAATTCAGAGTGGCGGTTATCTGAGGTACTCCAACGCCAATAACTTCCCGGGTAGTACAGGCAGCTCCAGGTCCCACTCCGACTAAGATACCATCGATCCCCGTTCTCATTAGTTCTAATGCTGCACTGTAGCTACAACAATTACCCACTATGACAGGCAAGGACATTTGCTGGCATAGTTCAGGCAGGATAAGTCCCCGATAGCTCTTGGAGATATGCCTGGCTGTGGTGACGGTAGATTGCACCACGAGTATATCCACACCGGCATCTTTGGCTATGGGAGCTAGCCATTTCGTGTTGGCTGGAGTTACAGATACGGCACAGATAGTCCCAGCCTGTTTTATTGCTCCAATACGTTGACTAACGAGCTTTTCCTTGATAGGCTTAGAGTAAATTTTTTGAAGCAGAGAAGTAACCTCTGTCTCGGGAGTTTGGGTAATTTGGTTTAAGACCTCCTCGGGGTTTTCATACCTTGTCTGTACACCTTCTAGATTCAGGACCGCCAGCCCACCAAGCTTGTTAAACTTAGTAGCAAAGGCAGGGTCAACAATAGCATCCATAGCTGAGGCGAGAATAGGGATGGTCAAGATATTATCCCCTACGGTAAAATCTATGTTGGTTTGGTCAGGATTGATGGTCACGTCTCCAGGGACAAGTGCAACTTCATCAAATCCGTAAGCACGCTCCATCTCTTTGAGTTTGAAGTGAGACATTTTACTTTACCTGATAGAAATTGGCACAAACTATACAAGCATGGCATCCTAAAGTCAAGGCATGTTTAAGGGATTTCTTATTGCCCACTCCTCCCGAACACTAGCAAAGGGTCTTAGAATGACATAAAGCGAATGACTTGGAACGATAGTGTATTCAAGTGCTCTGAAGGCAAGTAAATCTGTAGATAAAATTATGGCAATTAAGTATAATTGCAGGTCGTGCCTGCTCTTTATGTCATTGCTACTCCTATTGGCAATCTGGAGGATATTTCTCTGCGTGCCTTACGCCTTTTGCGGGAGGTGAAGCTTATTGCTGCTGAGGATACCCGTACTACGCGCCGTTTGCTTACCGCCTATGATATAAAAACTCCTTTGACCAGTTATCATGAGCATAGTAAAAGAGCTAAACTTGATTATATATTGGATTATCTCGAGAAAGAAGACCTAGCTCTCGTTTCGGAAGCTGGCATGCCGGGGCTGAGCGATCCTGGTTACGAGCTTATCGTTTCTGCTATTGAGCGTGGAATTTCTGTGGTACCTGTTCCCGGTGCTTCAGCAGTGATTACCGCTTTAGTGGTTTCTGGGTTGCCGACCGACCAATTTGTTTACGTTGGATTTCTGCCTCGCCGTAAAGGACAAAGGCAGCGTCTTCTCAATTCAATAGCTGAGGAACGAAGAACTATAGTGGCTTTTGAGACACGACATCGCCTCACAGAGGTATTGAATGAGATTGAAGGAATTCTAGGAGACAGAAGATTATGTGTATGCCGTGAGCTTACCAAAGTTCACGAAGAGATTTTCCGGGGTAGAATGAGTCAGGCTAGGGAACATTTTGCCGAACCCAGAGGGGAGTTTAGTCTCGTCATTGAAGGCAAGACTCGAGCCTGGTTGAAATTTCAAGAAAGGAGCTAAAATGCGCCGTGGTTGTATTGCTATTGGAAAGGTGGAATGTGATGGTTGTCATCGCCCTCTTAAATATGGAGAGCGCTATCTTTTTACTGATGCGGAAGGAGACGAAAAGCAACGTCTTTGTGTTGATTGCTGCCTGAGTCGTGGTTATATTACATACAAAACGACGAAAGTAGAGCAAATAATCACCTTTCTCTCCGAGAAATAAACGTTGGCAATCGTCATATTCAGGGCTTCGACTCATGGCAATGACACAGGATAATCAATGATTTACAATAGAGCAACTTTTAGGGAGAAACTTTGAGCGAGCGCATTTTTATCGGTGTTGCTTGGCCTTACGCAAATGGTCCTCTGCATTTAGGACATGTCGCCGGTGCTTATCTACCAGCCGATATTTTTGCCCGCTATCATCGCCTTAAGGGCAATAAGGTGTTGATGGTTTCGGGTAGTGATCAACACGGAGCGCCGATTACAATTCGTGCTGAGCAAGAATCCACCACGCCGCAAGAAATAGTAGCCAAATACCATCACCAATTTATCGAGTGCTGGGAAAAATTGGGCATCTCTTTCGATTTATTTACAACTACTGGCACTCCCAATCACACTCAAGTTACCCATGATATATTTCTCACTTTGCTCGATAAGGGCTACATTTACAAAGACAAGATGCTGCAAGCTTATTGCCCTAAATGCCAGCGTTTCCTTCCCGACCGCTATGTGGAAGGTACTTGTCCTTATTGTGGCTTCACTAAGGCAAGAGGTGATGAATGTGATGAGTGTGGCAAGCCCTTGAGTCCAGTGGAACTTAAGGAACTTCACTGCCACCTTTGTTCCACTCCACCACGCTTTGAGTCTTCGGAGCATTTATTTTTGCGCCTTTCTTCTTTTCAGGACAAATTGGCTGCCTGGATAAAAGAGCAAACTCATTGGCGGCGTAATGTACTAGGCAGCACGTGGAAATTTCTGAACGAGGGATTAAGAGACAGGGCAATTACTCGTGATTTGGATTGGGGAATAACTGTACCACAATCTGGCTTCGAGTGTAAACGCATTTATGTATGGTTTGAGGCAGTCATTGGTTATTTATCAGCAAGCAAGGAATGGGCAAAATTACATGGAGATGATACCGCCTGGCAGGCTTTCTGGCGCGACGGTGCCAAGAGTTTTTATTTCATCGGTAAGGATAATATCTTTTTCCATACTCTTATTTGGCCAGCGATGTTGATGGGTTATGGTAGTTTGAATCTTCCTTATGATGTTCCAGCCAATGAATTTTTGACTATTGAAGGCAGGAAGCTTTCTACCAGCCGTAGTTGGGCGATCTGGCTTCATGATTACCTGGAACGCTACGCCCCAGATGCTCTGAGGTATACCCTGGCGGTGAATATGCCTGAGGCCGGGGACAGCAATTTCTCCTGGCGAGAATTCCTTCGTCGTAATAATAATGAACTGGTAGCCACTTATGGTAATTTAGCTCATCGTGTTCTCACATTCGCTCATCGCAATTTCGATGGAGCTGTGCCTGTACCGGGTGAACTGCATGAACGCAGCCAGAGCTTAATTCATAAGGCTGAAGTTACCTTAGATACTGCGGATGAGTTGCTTTATCGTTGTGAATTTAAAGGGGCGGTCAAGGAGGCTATGTCTCTAGCCCAAGAAGCTAATCGTTATCTTGATGAACAGGCTCCGTGGAAAACGATTAAAACGGAGCGGAATCCCGATAAAATCGAGACGGCTAAATCCGTTTATACTGTCCTCTCTGTGCTAGCAGCGTTGAAAACTGTTTTCTATCCCTTCCTCCCCTTCAGTTCCGAAAAGCTTCATTATTTTCTTGGATTTGATGGTAGTGTGAAGGAACAAGGTTGGAAAATGCAGTTCTTGCCCCCGGCGCAGAAACTACGCCAGCCCCAGCCATTATTTATCAAGCTAGATGAAGAAATTGTCGTTAAAGAAAGCAGCAGGCTCAGCTCCCTGCAAGAAAATGAAAAAAAATCTAAATCTTGACTTTCCCCTTGTTTTTTGCTTTAGCTGGGGGTTGGCTGTGGTGCTAAGTCTTCAAATATTTTATTGAGTTCAGGCTCATCCAGAGTTTCATGAGCAATAAGCTCTTCAGCCAGTTGGTTTAGTTTTTCTTTATTCGCGGTCAGAATTTTCTTGGCGGTATTGTAGGCCCGCTGGATAATATTATGTACTTCTTCATCGATTTTTTGGGCTATACTATCGCTGTAATCCTTTTGTTCGCTGATTTCACGACCTAGAAAGACAAGTTCCTGCCTTTGACCAAAGGTCCGCGGGCCCAATTTCTCACTCATGCCATACTCGGTGACCATTTTTCTAGCTAGCTTAGTCGTTTGCTCTAAGTCATTCTGGGCACCGGTAGTCATTTCCCCGAAGTTAATTTCCTCGGCAACGCGTCCGCCCAAGCTTACTGCCAATCTATCCTCAAACTGAGACTTAGTCCACAAATGACGGTCTTCGGATGGCAGGAACCGTGTCCAGCCCCCCAGCATCCCACGGGCGATAATAGAAACCTTATGCACAGGGTCAGCATTAGGCAACATCCTGGCGGTCAAGGCATGGCCACTTTCGTGGTAAGCAATTATTTCTTTCTCCTTGGAGCTTATTATACGGCTTTTCTTTTCCGGTCCAGCTATAGTGCGGTCGGCAGCATCTTCAAGCTCCTTTAGTGTGATATCTTTACGGTTGCGCCGCGCAGCCAGGATGGCCGCTTCATTGACTAAGTTAGCAAGGTCAGCGCCGCTGAACCCCGGAGTTTCCTTGGCTACAGTTTCAAGGTTGACTGCTGTGGACAGTGGTATGCCCCTAGCATGTACCTCTAGAATAGCCTTGCGACCTTTTATATCGGGTAGGTCGATGACAACGTGGCGGTCAAAGCGACCAGGGCGGAGGAGGGCTGGGTCGAGGATGTCGGGCCGATTGGTGGCGGCCATGACGATGACGTTGGCATTGGTATCGAAGCCATCCATCTCAGCCAGAATCTGATTGAGGGTCTGTTCCCTTTCGTCGTGCCCTCCACCTAAGCCAGCACCACGGTGTCGGCCAACGGCATCGATTTCATCAATAAATATAAGGCATGGTGCATTACGCTTGGCTTGCTCAAACAGGTCTCTGACTCTGGCAGCACCGACGCCCACAAACATCTCCACAAATTCGCTACCACTAATAGAGTAGAAGGGTACATTGGCCTCTCCAGCTATAGCCTTAGCCAGTAAGGTCTTACCTGTTCCTGGTGGCCCTACCAAGAGCACTCCTCGAGGTATACGTCCCCCCAGTGTCTGGAATTTCTGGGGGGACGTAAGGAAATCCACTACTTCTTGAACCTCTTCTTTTGCCTCATCTGTTCCGGCAACATCGGCGAAGGTTACATCGGACTTGTTGTCGAGTTTTAATCGGGCACGGCTTTTGCTGAAATTTAAGGCTTGTGTGCCGGCGCCACGGGCAGCACGAAAGAATAAGAAGTAGAATAATACCCCAAGCAGCACAATGGGTAGAATGACTGTTAGTGCTATCGTCCCCCAATCAAAGCCAGTGGGTTTAACGTCGATTTTTATTCCTTCCGCCCCCAGTATTATTCCTTCCTCTACCAGGTAAGTGCGCAGCTCATAGGTACTACCTCCAAATGCCGTTTTAATTTTGATTTCGTCCTCTTTTAAGCCTATAAGGTTATCACCGTCTTGCAGAATAGTGTCAATTTGTGTAGTGGCTTTGAGCGTAAATGCATCGAGATCTACTTTGTGCTCGTCACCAAGCTTACCATCGTGCTCCAGTGTACTACCATCAAAGTCAGGCTGCAGCACCACTGCATTGACATTTATACCTTTTTCTTTAAGAAGTTTACTCAGGTCATCGGTAGTTTCTGCGTATGGAATCCAACATGTAACTTCCATATCCTTCAAGCCAATGAGTTTCTCCCCTTCTTGCCAGTATCCAATAGTGCCGAGCTGTGGCTTGGCTCCCTCGATAAAATCAGGCAGGCTTACTGACTCAGGCTTTTCACGGGGTGTGAGAATAATTACCAAAGCCACTATCACTACCAAAAGTAGTAGGTAAAAGACACTTCTATGCCGCCATTTTACTTGCATATCTTTATCCTCATTTTAATTATAGCAGATATGTTTTAAACTTAAAAGTTTTACCCCAAATTTGCAGTTGGAGTTGTATTGCAGTAGAGTTCTAATACAGGGTACATTGTTTTCGAAATATACATGGCGAGATGACCTTGGTCAAATGTTGCCATAAGTGGTATAATATGGAAGGAGGTTAGTGCCTTTCTGGAAGCAGAGGAAATAGCACGCTTAGCTACCGAGCTTGCTTCTGAGAAGCAAGCTCGGGATATTGCCATGCTGGACGTTAGGGCATTATGCTCTTTTACGGACTACTTTGTTATTTGTACTGGAGAGACCAAGCGGCATATTGAAGCTATCTGGCAGGATATCGGTGAAATATTGAAAAGTAAAGGAGTTGTGCCTCATCATAATGAAGGAACTCCCGACTCAGGTTGGATGCTTGTTGATTTTGGTTCGGTCATTGTTCATATATTTGCCCCACTAGAGCGGGATTATTATCAGCTAGAGAAATTGTGGGACAAGGCGATCCCGGTAGTTAGAATTCAATAGATCCATGTATCCAATTCCCGGTCATAGTTGAAAATCTCCTCGGCTGAGAAGAATAAGTCAATTTCCTTCGAAGCATTCTCCAGTGAATCAGAGCCATGCACTAAGTTATGTCCAATATCAATGCCAAAGTCGCCTCTAATAGTGCCATCGTGAGCTTTGGCAGGGTCAGTTTCTCCCATCATTTGTCGTATTATTTGCACGGCATCTTTGCCTTGAAGGATGATGGCGATGACCGGACTAGAGGTGATGAAATTTACCAAATCGTCAAAGAAAAC
>Ga0209991_10000536_pt1 | contig 16666 bp, 12 predicted proteins | sample ChitaG_FD_183167 | JGI IMG/M metagenome (GOLD analysis project Ga0209991, IMG submission 183167) | Deep subsurface microbial communities from South Pacific Ocean to uncover new lineages of life (NeLLi) - Chile_00310 metaG (SPAdes)... | ecosystem: Environmental > Aquatic > Marine > Oceanic >...
CCGATAGCCGACCGGGTTCACCACCTAAAGCATCAACCTCCAGCCCGGAATCATCAGCCAGAGCCAGTAGCTGGCTCTGGGCGGCTGACACTGTTGCCTTTAATCTAGCATTCTCCTCCAGGCTTTCCCCCTCCTCACTAACTGTGGTCGTGATTCCCTCTTCGGCTAGGGTAACCAGCTCAAAGGGGATGTTTTGGAGTAGACTTCTATACTCGTGCACCTTACCTTGATTGTTTGTCGCCAGGAGGAGCTTGGACATGTCCTTGACCCCAATTCCTGAAAAAGCCCTTAGGGTTTTTTCAGGGTTTTATAAGTCGATAAACCGTCCCGCCAGTTTTTTCGTCACCTGAGGCATAGTGGTGTATTCCATTTCCTCCAGGGGCAGGCGGTGCGGCTCAAAGGGACCGTGGCGCCGCATAAAATCAGCGACATCATTTGCCTGCTGGCGAGCGTTATCAAAGGACTTATCAGCAAACATATCACGAGGTCCCACCAGTTTGCCCTTGGAAAGCTGGAAGCCAAGAGATACTGCCCGGGGCGGTCCGTCAAAGCGAGTCGGGGTGCTATCCTTAATAGCTACTGGCATAAGAGGACCGTGATGCGAGCCCCGCATCCAGCCCTCCACTAGCAAGGGCAAGGTGAACGGTTCCAGCACCTCACCCACCGCTGGGAATTCACCCTGGGAGCGAACAATGCATACCGGGTCATCCTTGCCCACATATCGACCAGCAATTAAAGCCAGACGCTGGGTAGATGATACCGCCGCTATCTCTTTAGTTTCCCGATGATAGACTGCCTTTACCATATACCGCGAAGGTGCTCCTATGAAAACCAGCAGGTCATAAATCTCCTCAGGAGCATTAAAGGTTATCTTCTTATGTTCCTTTACATCATGCACCTCAAAGGTAAAGCCGGTGTGCATATTGGGGGCAATAACCAGCCCGATGGTATTAAATGGGTCGGCAAACATCTTATACAGCGGTAGATTCCATGCCCCGGATGAGGTCTTGTCAGCCATAAAAATAATAATGGTCTCAGCCACCCGCTCTTCAAATTCCATCTCAGCTACCCCTGGACCCATCCCCCTGACATTACCTGAGAAAGCATCAGCCAGTAAATCCTGTCCAGCACCATGAAGCTTTAAGGTTTTAGCCACCGCGGTGCAGTCAACAAAGGTATCCCAGGCTAATTTATGGATTTTTTCATTGTCCACGCCATGCTGATGGGTCATAATCAGTTGCAGGTCATCTCCGCACTTGGTTACATGATAGTCGACCAGTAACCCGGCTCTTTTGGCTTTGGCTATGCACTCCTCCGCTTTGGCGATGACATCAGGGTGAGACTCAGAATGCCCCACATAGCCCCCAATGTCAGCCTTGATTACACTCAGTGTGATACTCATAGTTTTCCTCCTTTACCGAGTTTAGTAATGAAGCCCTTTATTAAGGGATGGTTGACGGGCAAAGCCTCTTCAAAAGCTATACTTCTCCCTCTGGCATAGTAATCCGCGGTGTTTAAGAGGGGCTATGCCCCTCTTCTATTATCCTCCCCCTTCCCTTTATTAAGGGGAAGGGGGATAAAGGGGGATGGGGTTAATATAAACAATCTCTAATAATCAATCCCCTTTCGCGCCAGCACTCCTTCGTCATAGGGATGCTTTATCTTCAACATCTCAGTGACCGTGTCTGCCATTTGAACTAGCTTGGTATCAGCCTTGCGACCGGTAAGGATAAGCTCTACATTCTTTGGCTTATCCTCAATAAGCTTAATTACCTCATCCAGTTCAATCAGCTTAAAAGCTACCGCTACATTCACCTCATCCAGCACTACCAGGTCGTAGTTACCGCTGAGCATAGCCTCACGGGCAGTGGCTAGAGCCAGCCTCGCCTGCTCTATTTCCTCTGGCTTAACATTTGCTGGGTCAACGAATTCGGCACTGCCAAAGCTAGCCATGGTAACATTAGGTAACTTAGATAGGATAGCGCGCTCACCATAGGGGTAATCGCCCTTCATAAAGTAGGTAATATGGACTTTCATCCCGTGCCCCAAGGCTCGAAGCACTACACCCGTAGCTGCTGAAGTCTTGCCTTTCCCGTCACCGGTGAAGATATAAACCAGCCCCCGGCTCAAGGGTTCTGACGCTCTTTCTGTCAATTGAAACTCCTGCGGAAAATTGGTAACAGAGTAACCAAGACTATAGCAGCGCTAGTTTAACAACCTGCCCCCAGCCGTGTCAAGAAAAAGCAGTGAGCCCCGTTAGATTTCCTAACGGGGTGAGGTTAATAAACAATCTCAGGCAGTGTGAACGGGTAGTTGAAGGGGTTGGAGATGATTTAGACCTTTATTGTTTACTGAGCAAATAGCAAATGCTAGAATAATAGGTGCCGAGAATGGAGTTTCTTATTTTGGAGGTATCCGATGACTATTAGCCCGTCAGTTTTGATACAAACAGACCTGCCTCTACCATTATTTATCCGTGGCAAGGTGCGGGATACCTACGACTTGGGTAATCTACTGCTCATTGTCGCCACTGACCGAATCTCAGCCTTTGACTCGGTTCTACCCTGCGGCATCCCGGATAAGGGTTTAGTGCTTAATCAGCTCTCCGCCTTCTGGTTTGAAAAGACTAAAAATCTAGTCCCCAACCATTTGATAGAAGTAGTTGACGATGTTCATTGCCTTGATTCCTATCTTCCTGCCGAAAGCCGTTTTGCCTATCCAGCTTACCTGGCTGGTCGGTCTATGGTTGTTAAGAAGGTGAAGCGCATCCCGATTGAATGTGTGGTGCGTGGCTACCTCTCCGGCTCGGCTTGGGCAGAATATCACCAGTATGGCACTATTTCCGGGCTGCCGGTAGCCAAGGGCTTACAGGAAAGCCAGGAACTGCCCCAGCCATTATTTACCCCGACTACCAAGGCAGAAACCGGGCATGACCAGCCCCTGACTATGGAAGAAATAAAGAGACTGGTAGGTGAGGTTCTAGCTGAAGAAATGAAAGAGAAAAGTTTGGCTGTATATGGCTACGCACAAGAGTATGCCCGAGCCAGAGGTATTATCATCGCTGACACCAAGTTTGAGTTTGGGCTGGATGATGACAGGCTCATCCTTATTGATGAGCTGCTGACCCCGGACTCAAGCCGTATCTGGGATACCGAGCTATATAAAGTTGGTGAGTCCCAGCCCAGCTATGATAAGCAACCAGTTAGGGATTGGCTTATTCAGTCGGGGTGGAATAAGGAACCCCCAGCCCCCATGCTTCCGCCAGAGGTTATTGAAGCCACCACCAGAAGATACCAGCAGGCTTACGAGAGGCTGACGAGGGAGAAACTGGGGTAGAGTGAGCCCTTAACCCTTTAACAATTCCTTGGTGCTGGGGAGTTCGTCTGCAGAAGGAGCAGAGGAAGAAAAGCAGAATAACGATACGAGCAGTGCTCCCTCTGCTCCCTGTGCTCCCACCATTGTGTGTGCCCTACTGTATGTGCTCCCGCTGTCTGCACAATAGGAGCACAGGAGCACTAGAAGCAGTAGAAAGAGCGGAGCGGCTTAACAAAACGATGATTTGTTAAACGCTCAGTGAATCTTGCCATCACCATTGGCTTGGCGTTGGTTCACTTGCTTCTAGAGCAGATAAGTAACCAGCAGCAATGCGACGGCGGCGATTAGCAGGTAACGGCCTACCAAGATGAACCAGTTCTCGGAGAGGGTGATCAGCCAAGCGGGCTGTTTGTGGTTATTTATCGCGGCAAGGAGCCGCCTTCTGGGAAGCCGCCAGGCGATCAGGGCTGCGCCAACGATGCCTGCTACGAGCACCACGCCAGAACCTGCGGCCTGGTCTATCACGTCCAGAAATGGCTTCCCGCCAACGTTGAGCCCTACGGAGGTGAAGCTCAACGCTGAAGGGATGCCCAGCGCAACGACGACAGCGACCACAACCAATGCCGCCCAGCCCCGGGACATGTGGAACTCGTCGCGGACTGGAGCAAGCACAGGTGCCAACCCACCGACGCAAGACGTGAACGCAGCTACGAATAGCAGAACGTAGAAGGCTATGCCTATGAATAGGCCTCCGGTAAGCTTACCAAAGATCATTGGAAATGCAGTGAAAGATAACGCACTTCCCGTGTCGGGCGCGATACCGAAGGTGAATACTATCGGGAACACCATCAGACCAGCCATAATCGAGATTACTGTGTTCGTTCCAGCTATGGCTGCGGACGAACTCGCGATATTGACGCCCTTGGGTATGTAGCTCCCGTAGGTGATAAGGAAGCCCTGGCCGATGGCTAGCGAGTAGAACGCCTGCCCCGCCGCCATCCGCCAGGTGCTGAACTCCAGAAAGCGTTCCAGGTCGAAACTGAAGTAAAAGTCTCGGGCCTGGCTTGCCCCCGAAAGAGTCTGCGAATAGATGGCAAGACCGCCGACTATCACGACAAGCAGCGGAAGCAGGAATTTGCCCATACTCTCGAGACCCCTGACACCGCGCCGTAGTACAACAAAGGCGAGAACGGCCACCGCCAAGAAGAACCAGAGCGAAGTGAAGCCCGCGGTGAACTCTTCGAACGGTTTCAGGTCAGCCCGGATTGCATCGACCGCATAGCCCAGCGTCCAGCCAGTAACCACAAGGTAGTAGCTCATGATGACGATGAGCATCGCGACCAAGAACCATCCGGCCCATGGCCCCCATCTCGGGTTGATCCGCCGGAACGTTCCCACCGGACCTCGTTTGACGAGGTTGCCGGCGCTGGCCTCAAGAACGACGAGCGGGATACCTATGGCCAAAACGCAGATTGCGTATGCGAGAACAAATGTGCCGCCGCCATTCTCTCCTGCCATGTACGGAAACCGCCAGATGTTTCCAAGGCCCACGACTCCAGCGATCGAGGCAAGTATATAAGCGCGCTGCGATGTCCAGACCGGGCGAGGGGCAGCTCCTGCCACAACCTGGCTCATCTCTAATTTGATCGGTGGCTTCTCGATGTTATGACCTCCTGTATGTCACCAGTAAGAATAACACTATTCGGTAATCATAAACAGAAATCTGCGTTGAACTTTCGACGAGGGAGTTCAATTGTACAAAATGGCTTCTCGTTACATCGATCTTCTGTCGAATTTATTAGCTCAATGTAGATGAGAAATCACGTGCTACCCCCGAACCAAGACTGATGTGGACAGTAAGACATCTCAGATTCTGGATGAAGTCATAGCTGTTCTGCCTTAACATAGATTGTCTGTGGTGCAGTTTCAAAGTACCTGAATAAGGCAGGACACAACCAGCCTTCTGCCGATTGACCCTCCACCCTATACCAATACCCATCATATTCTTCTTTCACCCGTGTAAGCTCTATTTGATAACCAGGAAAGGGCGTCGACGAGAAAAGTAGCCTGAATCCACTGCGAGCGTTAGGTATGTCCTTGACAAGGTCATCGATCATTTCCGGAACACCTGCCACGAAAGGTTCCTTATTCAATCCCACAGATTCATCATCAAATACCCAGGTGCCTTGATACCAATATGGTGCAATCACCATGAGGATATTGGCCATTGCTGGCGCCCGTGCAGGAATTGGCGGTGTCGGGCTTGGAACCCGTGTCGATCCATTATAGCCAAGAATCATCAGCGTAAGAAGTGCTAAACCCACAGGAATCATGAATAGTTTCGTTGGCTTCATCGCCATTCGCCTCCATCCTGGGGTTCGCTTACAGGCCATAGTTCCCTAAAAGCATTTTACAACGTGCAAGCGACAAAGTAAAAGATGAGAAAGACCAACCTTTGCGTTATACGAAATGACGAAATGTTACCCCTCAGTCTTCAGCCGACACCACTTCCCTCCCAAAAGTCGTAACTACATTCCGCAATCTCAACTACATGGCAAGCATTTAGCGGTAACTATTCGGTAGTTATATTGGAGCCTCAACAATTACAGTGGTGCCCTTACCTGGCTCGGACTTTACCTCTAGGCTACCACCCAGCAGTCGCACCCTCTCCTGCATTCCAACCAAGCCAAGCTTACCAGAGCGAGATAAATCACCTATCTTATCGGGAGGCTGGAACCCGATGCCATCATCCTTTATGATAACGGCAGTTTTTCCCTCCTCAAATCTAATCAGGACTTCAGCCTTTGAGGCCTGTGAATGTCTGCCAATATTACTTAATGCCTCTTGAACAATGCGGAAAAGCATTAGCTCTACTTCTTGGGAGAACCTCCGCTCATCACCTTGTACCCGTAAGTTGGCTGCTACACTGTGCTCCGTTTTAAATTCCCGGACCGCCCAGCGCAGCGCGGCAAGCAAACCTACATCATCGAGAATGGAAGGGCGCAGGTCACGGCCAAGGTGACGCACTTCCTGCAAAATATCCTTGATCCGCTCGTGGAGAACCCACAGTTCTCTGGCCTCACCCACAGGCAGCTTCGCCTTGCTGTATAACAAGTTCTCCAACTGGTGAAGCAGGGCGATAAGGGACTGAGCAGTGCTATCATGCAGATCACGGGCAATACGCAAGCGTTCCTCCTCTTGAGCTTTAGTAACCTGCTGGACATAGAAGCGCAGGTTCTCCTCCATCCTTTGCGTAGCTCGCAGTTCGCGAGCAATACGCAGGCGTTCCTCCTCTTGAGCTTTAGTAACCTGCTGGACATAGAAGCGCAGGTTCTCCTCCATCCTTTGCTTGGCTCGTGCCCTGAGCCAGAGATTTACCAAAACAGCAACCAGGATTACGACCCCAGTTTCAGACAAAGCATCGGAGGGGCTCGGGGAAAAGAAAAGAGCTCGAGGCAGCATAAGAAGCAGGGCAACAAAGGTCGTGGCTAGCCCGCCCGCTGGGCTGAAGATATAGCTAGCGTAGATTATAGGCACAAGGTAAAATATGCGATCTACTGTATGGCGGGTCAAGCCAAAGAGTAAATCAGGACATAATATGGTGACAAAACCTATCTGATCGTGATAGTGATGAATAGTACAAGACACCAGCAGGACTAAGATAACCCAAAAATGGGGGTTGCGTATGACCGCTTTCACCCGCTTAAGCCATCTGGATAACATCCTGCTCAAGTCACCCTCCACTAGAGCTATCTGGTCGCGAAATGTCGGCTAATGTGAACCAGCCTCTCTTGAAGGCCTCCATTACTGCCTCAATACGGGAACACACTCCTAATTTATTGAAGATGCTTCCAAAATGACTTTCGATAGTGTGCACACTGAGGAAGAGCTCGTTAGCAATCTGCTTATTGCTCATCCCTCTGGCTGCCATTTTGAGTACTTCGGCCTCGCGCTCAGTGAGCACATCCAACGCCTGTTCCCGGCCATACTTGATACTAGTGCCCCTGAGTTGCTCTATCACTTTACGAGCCACCGCAGGATGAAGCACCGATTCCCCCTTAAGCACAGTACGGATAGCATCAACCAACTCGTTTCCGCTTACATCCTTCAACAAATAGCCGGCAGCACCCGCCTCCAAAATAGGGAAAATATACTCCTCATAATCATAAGCGGTAAGTATTAATACGATTGTACAGAACGGAAGTTGCTTAATCTGTCTGGTGGCTTCAATTCCATTGAGCTTAGGCAGAGCGATATCCATGATAATAACATTAGGTTTGAGCTGCTCCGCTAATCTTACCGCCTCCTCACCATCACCAGCCTCACCAACCACCTCAAAATCCCCTTCACGCTCCAGAAACTGGCGGATACCTTGGCGCACTACCGTATGGTCCTCGACAAGTAAAATAGTAACCTTTTCCATAGATGTCCTTTGCTAATCTGTGCCCAATGCTTCTAATTTTCTATACATATTCATTTTAACCTGCTTGACCATCCAGTTCAACCGAGATGCATCGTGGTATATGCTACTTTGCCTCCATGAAAACCGTGAACTAAGGGTAGTCAAAATCCTTGATAAGGCGGTCCCTTTTCTAAGGAGCTTTTGATGAGTCAACAAAGAGGCAATATGGGGATGCGACCAAGCGGGTAAACATGATTAACTTAAACTAGCAAAGGAAGAACGAAGGGATTTATTAAGGTGGTGGGTCACTTGCCAAGATAACTGATTAAAGAAACCAAGAAAGGGAGGAAGGAAATGGGGCTGAGAGCATATTTATTCGTTGATGTGACTGATGAGACGGAGCAGCAGGAGTTTATTAAAGCTTTGAGGGAACTGGAAGAGATGCCAGGCGTAGATTTCGTTGACCCTGTTATCGGACCACACGATATGGTGATTATGGTGGATGCGCCAGTAACAGTTGAAGCCATAGCCAACAAGATCCGGAACAAAGAGTGGGTCAAGGACGTGGAGATCATGAGGATCGTCAGCATGTTTGAGCGCCACCGAGCTGCGAAGAAGGAGCTTCTCAAAGCTTTAGGACACAGTGGTGTGTAATCTTCTGTCCAGACTTAAATCTATGAAGCTTTGAAGAAAGCTGAGCTCTGGCGAGAGGAGGTAATATGGTTATTGAAGCTGGAGTTAGAGAGAAACTTAGTTTTGCCGTAATTGATGCCATAACCCATAAGCACAATGTGGAGCTCGGTGCCATAATACCGGTCCTCCAGGAGATTCAAGACGCTTATGGCTATGTTCCCCCGGTAGCTCTCCAGCGCATAGCAGAGAACACAGGCGTCCCTGCTAGCGAGCTGTTTGGAATAGTTACCTTCTACGCCCAGTTTCGGCTCGAGCCCATAGGTAAGAACCTGATCAAGGTTTGTCATGGGACTGCGTGTCACTTGAGCGGGGCAGAAAGGATGTCACAGGCATTAGAACAGGTAGCAGGTGCCAAAGAGGGGGAGACAAGTCAAGATAGGCTGTTTACCGTGGAGCGGGTAGCCTGCCTTGGCTGCTGCAGCTTGGCACCTTGCGTAATGGCTAATGGGAAAGTCCATGGACGGCTTACTCCTGAGGCCATTGGCAAGTTGGTAAGCCGGATTAAGGAGACAGAAGAGGTTGTTGCATCGGAAAAAGTTTCCTAGAAGGGCTTAAGGGCAACCAGGAGCAATCGATGTTTCCAGAAAGAGATAAGAACAACATAGGTCAGGTTATAAAGGTAGGGCTTGCCTCCTGTGGTATGGCTGCCGGCGGAGACGAGGTCTACGATGCTTTAAGCACCAAACTCCGTCAGAGGGGTTTAAATGTGGAGCTGAAGCAAACCGGGTGCATGGGTATGTGCTACAACGAGGTGTTAGTCGAGGTCTGCTCACCAGATAGTGGGTGTGTGTTCTACAGGCATGTCACACCTGACAAGGTTGACCGCATGGTCGAGGAGCACCTTATTGGAGGTCAGCCCGTTACCGAATGGGTTATACCACACGAGGAAATATATAACTTCATGGCTAAGCAGAGGAGGATTGTGCTTCAAAATTGCGGCATAATCGATCCCGAATCTATTGATGACTATTTAGCCGCAGATGGCTATAAAGCAATAGGGAAGGTATTACGCAGCATGTCGCCCCAAGAGGTAATCGATGAAATTACTGAATCCGGTTTGAGGGGAAGGGGAGGGGCCGGCTTTCCTACTGGGGTCAAATGGGGCTTCGTCAGGAAGTCCCCTAACAGTCAAAAGTATGTAATATGTAACGCTGACGAAGGAGACCCCGGTGCTTTCATGGATAGAAGTGTTCTGGAAAGTGACCCTCACAGTGTTCTCGAAGGGATGCTGATAGCCGGCTATGCAATTGGTGCCTCGGAAGGTTACATTTATGTTAGAGCGGAGTATCCACTGGCAGTTCGGCGATTAGAGATAGCTTTGGCTCAGGCCAGGGAGAGAGGATTTATCGGCGAGAGCATCCTGGGCGGCAACTTTGATTTCGATATAAGGATTAGGCAGGGAGCGGGAGCTTTTGTGTGTGGGGAGGAGACGGCGCTGATAATGTCAATCGAAGGCAAGCGAGGGATGCCTAGATTTCGTCCCCCCTTCCCCGCACAGTCTGGCCTGTGGGGGAAGCCTACCAATATCAATAATGTGGAGACCTTTGCCAACGTACCCTGGATTATACTCCATGGCGCTGATGCCTATAATAAGTATGGTACTGAGAAAAGCAAGGGAACCAAGGTTTTTGCTTTGGCGGGAAAGGTAGCTCGTGGCGGACTAGTGGAGGTCCCTATGGGCATAACCTTAAAGGAGATTGTCTTCGATATTGGTGGCGGAACCTCAAGCGGGCTAGAATTTAAAGCAATTCAAATTGGGGGACCGTCTGGTGGTATCATTCCAGCCAGCTTGGCTGATACCCCGGTAGATTATGAGTCGGTAACTAAGACTGGCGCCATCATGGGCTCAGGTGGATTAATAGTGATGGACGAGACTGCCTGCGTGGTAGATATAGCCAAGTTTTTCCTTAATTTCACCCAGAATGAATCCTGTGGCAAATGCACCTTTTGCCGAATAGGAACCCTGCGTATGTTGGAAATTCTGGAGAGAATTTCCAATGGTGAGGGTAAAGAGGGAGACTTAGAGGTCCTGGAAGAATTGGCTGAAGGCGTAAAGAGAGCCTCACTGTGCGGACTGGGACAGACTGCACCTAACCCAGTATTGACCACAATCAGGTACTTTCGTGATGAATATGAGGCTCACATCCATGAGAAGAGGTGCCCAGCGAAGAAGTGCCGAGCCTTAGTTACCTACGAAATCGTGCCTGAAAAGTGCCCTGGGTGCGGGCTCTGTGTCAAATACTGCCCGGTGGGGGCTATCTCTGGAGAAAAGAAGAAGCCTTACATTATTGACAAGGAAAAGTGTATTGACTGCGGACTATGTATGAGCGTGTGCCGGCTCGGTGCTATATCTGTTCAGTCAGGTGGAAGAAATGAGTAAGATTGTGTTTACCCTGAATGGGAAAAGGGTTGATGCAGAAGCAGGAAGCACTATTCTAGAAGCAGCTCAGCAAAATGGGGTTGAGATACCGACTTTATGCCATGACCCTCGGTTAAAGCCCTATGCTGCTTGCCGCATCTGTTTAGTGGAGGTGAAGGGGGCTCGAGGACCTATGTCTGCCTGTACCACCCCAGTTACCGAGGGTATGGTGGTGAGGACAAAAACGGATGACCTCATCAAGATTCGCCAGATGGGCTTAGAATTGCTCCTTTCCGATCACTATGGCGACTGTGTTGCCCCCTGTAAGCTAGCGTGCCCTGCTGGGATAGATATTCAGGGCTATATTAGCCTCATTGCCAATGGTAAATACCAGGAAGCTCTGGCACTAATTGAAAAGACCAACCCTCTGCCCGTTGTCTGTGGTCGAGTATGCCCTCGCTTCTGTGAAACTAAATGCCACAGAAATCTGGTAGATGAGCCGGTAGCCATAAACGCCCTAAAGAGGTTCGTAGCTGATTATGACCACAATAATGGTGTTCACCATACTCCTGAGCCTAAACCACCCACTGGGCACAAGGTGGCTATTGTGGGTGGAGGACCAGCCGGCTTATCAGCAGCTTATTATCTTGCCCTTGAAGGGCATGAGGTAACTATTCTTGAAGCCAATCCCCAGCTTGGTGGGATGTTGAGATATGGCATTCCTGAATATCGCCTGCCCAAAGCAGTTCTGGACAAAGAAATAGCTATCATCGCTGGGCTCTGCAGCCAAGTTCATTGTAATGTTTCCTTGGGTAAGGATTTCACCATTGAGAGTTTGAAAGGTGACGGCTATGAAGCCATCTTTATTGCCCTTGGTGCTCAGGCGAGCCAGAAGATAAGGGTTGAGGGAGAGGATTTACCAGGTGTTCTTTCAGGAATAGGGTTCTTGCGAGACGTAAGCCTTAAGAAAGAGGTAAGTCTTGGGCAAAGGGTAGCAGTTATCGGCGGCGGCAATACGGCAATAGATGCCGCTCGAACTGCCCTAAGGCTAGGCGCAGGGGAAGTAACCATTGTCTATCGACGGTCAAGAGATGAGATGCCAGCTGGCGACGAGGAAATAGAGCAGGCTGAGCAGGAAGGAATAAAATTACATTTCTTGGCAGCACCGGTAAAACTCAGAGCCCGAAATGGCAAGGTTGATTCCATGGAGTGCATCAGGATGGTCTTGGGGGAGCCGGATAGCTCAGGTAGGCGAAGACCAGAACCAATAGCTGGCTCAGAATTTACTATGGAAGTAGACACGGTAATTGCTGCCATTGGTCAAACTCTTGATGCTTCCGGCATCCCTCAGGATGGTCAAATGGAGCTTAACCGCAGGGGGTATATCGGAGTCAATGAGGAAACAATGGGAACCTCCTTGGAAGGAGTATTCGCTGGTGGCGACTGCGTTTCAGGTCCAGCTACCGCGGTGGAGGCAATAGCTGGGGGGCGAAGGGCAGCAATTTCTGTAAATCAATATCTCAGTGGTCAACCAATTGCACCGGTAGAGAAACCTTACAATTGTACTAAGGGTGAATTGGACGAAATCGATACCAGTGAATACGCTGATGTGGTGCGCATCCCAAGGACGAAAATGCCTACTCTAGCTCCCAGGAAGCGGAAGAAGAGCTTTAGCCAGGTTGAGTTTGGGTTCACTGAGGAAATGGCGAAGGCAGAGGCTGAGCGTTGCCTGTCCTGCGGCTGCCAAGATGTATTTGAATGCAAGTTACGGCAACTGGCTACTGAGTATAAAGTGAATGACAATCACTATGCCGGTCGTAAGCGGCACCTGCCGATAAAGGAAGACGAACATCCCTATATTCTGCGAGACCCAAATAAGTGCATCCTGTGTGGTTGTTGTGTCAGAATATGCGATGAGGTTCTAGGTATTGCTGCTTTTGGTTTTACCAGCCGTAGCTTTGACACGGTGATTGAGCCATCACTTGGTGCGCCCCTATTCGAGACGCAATGTGTATCCTGCAGTCAGTGTATTTCTACCTGTCCCACAGGAGCCTTGACACCCAAGATTCGCTTGCCTAAACCAGGTCCTTGGGAACTTGAAGTTGTGCCTACCACCTGCCCTTACTGTGGTATTGGCTGTAATATAGAGTTAAATGTTATCGGAGATAAGATAGTAAAGGTTACCTCTCCGGTTGAAAGCCTGGTGAATAATGGCAACCTTTGCAAGAAGGGTGCCTTTAACCCTTGCTCTATTCACAATTTGAGGCGAGTCAGAAGACCCTTTATTAAGCGAGATGGTAATCTGGTTGAAACCAGTTGGGATGAGGCAATAGCCTTGGCAGGTGAAGGGTTGAGACAAATCAGGGATCGAAGTGGGGGAGACAGGCTAGCTGTCTTATCTTGTCCCCAACTGACTAACGAGGAGGGTTATCTGGTTCAAAAGCTAGCCCGAGCCGCCCTAGGAACTAATAACATAGGCAACTTAGCCACTCTCGTAGTGAATGACAGCATGATGAAGAGCTTTGGCAAAAATGCTTCCACTTGCTCCTATAGTGACATCCTAACCAGCGATCTCATCATCGTTTTCGGGTGTGACATCGCAGAGGACTATCCAATAATTGCTTTGAAAATCAGAGAGGCAGTGGCAAAAGGAAGCAAGCTGGTCATAATTAATTCACGAGCAACGAGGATGGATTCCTTAGCCAAGATCGGCTTGAAGGTTAATCCCAGAACAAGCATGGCACTGCTTAAAACGATGTTGAATTACATCGTAACTTACGACCTTGTTGACCGTGATTTTGTCCAATCTCGAACTAGTGGCTTTGAGGATTTTGCCAGAGAGATGGTAAGGTACCCCCTGGAAGACGTCGCCGATGCATTTTGGATAAAGCCTTCAAAAGTGATTGAGGCAATACACCTTTATATTCGGGCCCAAAGGCCGGTGATAGTAGTAAATGCTGACACGGTCACGCCTGACGAGCTCACCCTAATTAACGACCTAGCACTAATCACCGGGAATGTAGGACGAGATGGTGCCGGGATAATAGCTCTCCGTGCTTCAGGCAATGCTCAAGGACTCATTGACATGGGGGTGAGCCCCGGCTACCTTCCTGGGCAGCAGCCGATCACTGACATAGCTGTTAGGCAGAAGTTCGAAGCTGCTTGGCACAGGACTCTGCCCCTGGAAAAAGGGCAGGATACTCTCGAAATTATCAGAGGGGTTGAGAAGGGCAATATTCAGGGTGTTCTCGTTGTGGGTATTGATGCTATGAACGAGATAGCAAACGCTATCTTTGAAGTCCCGATCTTCTCTGTGCTTGTGCATGCTGTGTTTCCTGAAATGCCACCTTACCCTGATGTAATTCTTCCTGGAGCTACCTTTGCTGAAAGTGAGGGCACCTTTACCAACTGTGAGCGGCGCATCCAGCGCCTGCATCGTGCTATCCCACCATTCAGTGGCAAAGAGAAATGGGAGACAATTTCACTTCTAGCAGGCGCCATGGATTACTCAATGGACTACTCCTCGGTTTCGAGCATCTCGGCTGAAATAGCTGACCTTGTCCCTCTCTTTAAAGCTGGTTTATATGGTGAGCAATGGCCCTTCTTGGATAATGGCAGGTTTAGAACCAAGGACGGCCTAGCTCAGCTTTACCTCGCTGAGCCTGAGAATTTCGAACTAATGGAAGCTCTACGCAGTTTGTTATAAGGTATGTCCAAAGCAATCTCTTCACCCTCGGGGTTGAACAAATGTCCAGAATGTGCTTGGGGTAACAAAAGCTTGTAATGTGTGATACGGGGATGACTGAGGCACGCGCCTAGAGGAATTCGAACCCACGACCCTCGGTTCCGAAGTTTTAGGCTTGGTCTATTATACCATGTTTTTACGTTCATAACCGTGTTTTTGCCTATTTGCCCTAGACCAGGCAAGCGTCCAGCTTTAGCTTTATTCGGTTGTTAAAGTGCTTTTTGTTTTTGTCAGTTTCATTATTGAACAAAAGGAACTATTGTTGAACTTCAGAATGAACCTATATTTTCGTGATATTCTTGGCGGGGCATTTTTTAAAAGCAAAAGGGAAGCCCTCTTGTCTACCAAAACAAGAAGGCTTATCATAGGGGGTAGGATGTTAGCTGTAACACGCTTTTGAGGAAGCCTTTCTCATCAGGCTCAGGTGGCAAGTTAGAGCCATCACTATAGCCGACCAAGAGCAAAAGTGTTCACAAAGGTTTTACCTTTCGTACACCTCGGCCAAAGGAGAGGGGGAGGGATGGGTTTTGAAGGGGCAAAGCCCCTTCAAACTTCCCCGGATAAATGACCTTAATGCTCCAACAATTCCTTAGTGCTAGGTAGTTCGCCAGCAATTCGCTTGTCAATTCTGGTGGCGGTATCCAGGGCTCTGCCTAGGGCTTTGAACAGGGCTTCTGCCTTGTGATGGTCATTGATGCCATATACAATCTTGGCGTGGAGATTAAGCCTAGCTTCAGCAGCAAAAGACTCAAGGAAGTGACGGACAAGGTCGGTGGGAAATCCAGCCATATCATTCTTACTAAAAGGCAGCTCTAATACAGTATACCCCCGCCCGCTGATGTCCACCGCCACCATAGCTAAAGCATCATCCATAGGCACAAAAGCGTTAGCCATTCTGACAATACCTCGCTTCTCTCCCAAGGCTTCACCCAAGGCTCTACCCAGACAAATGGCAACGTCCTCTACCAGGTGATGCTGGTCGCTTCCTGTAGCTGAAAGCTTTATATCAAATACCCCATGTTGAGCCACCTGCGCCAGCAAGTGGTCAAACATTTTAATCCCGGTATTTATATCCCACTTGCCACTACCATCAATATTAAGCTCCAAATTAATAGTGGTTTCTTTAGTTTCTCTTTTGACTACAGACAGCCTATTGGACATTTATCTCGCCTCCTATTTCTTGGAGTGTTTTGATTAAGGCATCGGTGTGTTCTGGTTTACCCACGCTAATGCGAATGTAATTTCTCAACATTGGCTTGTCAAAGTAGCGAACCAGTATACCCTTGTCTTGCAATTTTTGCCGAAGCTCGCTTGCCTTGCCATTTGGCACTGAGCAGAGAATAAAGTTAGCCTGTGAAGGGAAAGGTTTTAACCATTTCAGCTTCTTTAACTCACCGAAAAGCCTTTCCCTTTCGGCAATTATAGCCTTTACCCTGTCCATCAAATAATCAATATCCTTTAGCGACTCCTGCGCCGCAACTAAAGCAGCCATATTTACATTGTACGGAAGCTTGATTTTCAACAGGTAGTCAGCGATTTTAGGCGGGAAAAGACCATAGCCGACTCTCAAACCAGCCAGCCCTGCCCATTTACTGAGGGTTCGTAGCACCATCAAGTTATTATACTGGCTAACCAGTGGCGCCACTGTTTCCCCACTGAATTCATAGTAGGCCTCATCAACTAACACTGGCAGTCCTGTATCCACGAGCCCCAGTATATCCTGCCGGGGTATAATCGTCCCTGTAGGGTTATTGGGATTAGTTATAAGTATTATTTTGGTTTTCTTGCTTATAGCTGCTTTTACCGCATTTACCTTAACGGCGAAGTTTTCATCTCTAGGCACCTCAACCAGCTTACCGTGGCACATCTCGGTACTGAAACGATACATATCGAAGGTAGGCGGGCAATTTATCACCTCGTCACCTGGTTCAACAAATAAACGCAAAATAAGGTCTATTAGGTCGCCACTGCCACTGCCAGCCACGATATGTTCGGCACTGACGCCGGTATAGCCTTGTAGCAGTTTTCTAAGCTGTGTTTGCCCTGAGTCAGGATAGATATTTAAGTCAGGACAGGTAGCCAGAGCCTGGTTTACCCTCGGCGAACAGCCATAAGGATTCTCGTTAGCATCCAGCTTGATGATATTTTCTAC
>Ga0209991_10000537_pt1 | contig 16662 bp, 16 predicted proteins | sample ChitaG_FD_183167 | JGI IMG/M metagenome (GOLD analysis project Ga0209991, IMG submission 183167) | Deep subsurface microbial communities from South Pacific Ocean to uncover new lineages of life (NeLLi) - Chile_00310 metaG (SPAdes)... | ecosystem: Environmental > Aquatic > Marine > Oceanic >...
AATCTTATAACTGTTTAGCTTCTCCAAATGTTTCTCAATACTGGTGCGGAAAGGCATCATGATTTCCGCGTAGTATCTCTTAGCCGCTTCGTAGACTTGTCCCTCATCAGTTACAAATAAGTCTGTGGTAGCCAGATGGGAGCCAAAAAGGTCGCAAGGGAAGAGTATCTTGTCTTCCCGTAAATATGTAAGCATGGTCTCAGGCCAGTGTACCCAGGGGGCATGGATAAACTCCAGGGTTTTATCCCCCAGGGATAAAGTTTCACCATCGCTTACAGTGATAAATCTGTCCTCTGGGATAAGCAAGAGAGCCACGAGCATGTCCTGGCCTTTAGACGTGGTGACCACCTTAGCATCGGGATACTTCGCCAGAACCCGGGGGATAGAACCAGAGTGGTCTTGCTCGGCATGGTTGGCAATGACATAGTCAATAACGGGAACATTCTCAAGATAAGCCATGAGGACTTCTGTCGCAGAGGGATTCACAGTATCTATCAACGCAACTTTCTGGCTGCCCTGCACCAGGTAGGCGTTATAGCTTGTTCCATCGGGAAGGGGTATCAGAGCGTCAAAGAGACGCCTGTCCCAGTCAATAGCGCCTACCCAGTAAACATTTGTCTTTATTTGTCTTGCTTTCATTTATTCCTCCCTTCAATACTCTAACAGCCTCTTTTCTCCCTCAATCTTCTTTATCTCCGTGATGTCCTGGGTGGCTTCCAGTGTGCCCAGATACCTGCCTGCTTTGTCCCGCACAGCAAAATATCTGATATATACCTTCCTGTCCCCGAGATTTATCCAAAATCCCGCTGAATCTTTCCTGCCACTCTTGAAATCAGACAATATTTGGTTTACTTTGGCCACGCTTTGCTTCGGGTGGCAGTTTTGAACTGATTTCCCAATCACAGAAACCGGCCGTTTAAAGATTCTCGTTTCATGCTTATTCCACAATTTAACCAGGTCGTTCTCATCAACGAAAGAAATTTCCACAGGTATTGCTTCTAATATCCCCTCTAATTGTTCTCTGCTCAAGTTTTCTATCATCGTTACACCATTACTCCTTTATTTTTTCGAACTGGTCCTTGCTTGCTCCACAGACAGGGCATACCCAATCATCGGGTATTTCCTCGAAAGGCGTTCCCGGCTTTATGCCGCCGTCGGCGTCGCCCAACTCCGGGTCATAGATATACCCACAAACAGTGCATTCGTATTTCGCCATTTTTGATACCGTCTCCTTTCTTTCTTCGATATAGCTGGGAGCTGTCTTGGGAGTGGTGCCTCTCTTAACCTGACGGTAGTAAGCATAAGTCAATGGTTCACCTTCGCTGAGAACATCCGCTCCCACGAGCTCTCCTATGAAGATAGTGTGAGTCCCAACATCTAGTTGATTAATTACCCTGGCCTCGAGATAAGCTAAGCTATGGTCAACTACTATGGGAGCCTTATCTTCACCTAGTTTATAATTGACATCTTTGAGTTTGTCTACTTCCCTACCCGATTTGAAGCCAAAATGACCGATGAAAGAGAGTGGCGTATCCTGTGATAGTATAGAGGCAGTAAAGACCTTGCTTTCACTGATAAATTCATGAGTCAGGTTCTGTTTGTTGATGCACACGGCGATAGTGGGCGGCTCAGAGGTGACTTGAATTACGGTGTTGGCGATTTGTCCATTGAACCTGTCTCCTTCTCTGGAGCCTATTACATACAAACCGTAGCTGAGATTATGCAGAGCCTTGGGATTCACTATTAATCTCCTATCAGCCTTATTTACTTTCTAATATACTCAATAACATCGACATGACCCAAAAAGCAGTCATTGCATATGCCGTTCCAAGCATTTCTGTTGTATTGTCAACAACCATTCAGATAACCTTTTTCTGTTATGAACTATCGGACTTTATATTACCCCTGATCCCAATGGTCACTTCTTTAAGAGGGATATTTTTACCGCTTAATTGCATCGCCTGTTTTGCCATATGTGCCAACCCGGAACAACAGGGTACTTCCATATGCACCACAGTGAGGCTCTTCACCTCTGCCTGACGCAGGAGCTGAGTCAGTTTCATCTGATGGGCCTGGAAGTCATCCAGCTTGGAGCAAGCCACCAGCAGAGCATGATCTCTGAGAAAGTCCTGGTGAAAGCCAACATAGGCAAAGGGAACACAGTCCGCCACCAGCAGCAGGTCAGCTCCCTGGAGGAAAGGCGCCGTCGGGGGCACAAGGGTAAGTTGAACCGGCCAGTGCCCAAGCATGGATTGGCAAGGGATTGCGTCTTTAGAGGCAACTGCCGCTGATTCTGGTCCCTCGAACCGAACAACCGTAGCTGAGGGGCAGCCACAGGGAAGTTTCTCCGTAACCTCTTCTTTCTCCTCTAGGTGACGTCTCGCTGCCTCGTCATCAAAATCCCCGGCTTCCCTTTCTTCAATGGTGATAGCCCCTTGGGGGCATTCTCCGATGCAGGCGCCGAGGCCGTCGCAGTATATCTCACTGATGAGCTTAGCTTTGCCATTGACAATCTGAAGTGCCCCCTCGACACAGGCCGGGACACAGACGCCACAACCATCACACTTCTCTTCATCGATTTTGATGATTTTTCTTTTCATCCCATTAACTATCCTTGTCACATCTGACCTGGCTTCCTTCTACTCTTGTTTCGACACCTTTTTCATTAACCTTTCATAGACTTCCTCTCCGACACATTCCTTAGCATATTTGCACCACTGAATACACGACTCCAAATCGTTATAGACGGTAAATCCACATTTAGGACAATCCATCTGCATGTCAGAGGAAAACATTTCTATCTCCGCACCGCATTTCGGACACGTCTTTAGCTCAATCGTCGGCGTCCTTATGTTGCTGGCTCCCGGACATTGCTCAAACATCGCTGCACCTCCCTACTGTGCTTTAACTCGTCTGCCCCTCATTCCGTCGGTATTATTTACATAAGGTCCTTTTCACTGGCTTCAATTGCCCGCCGTAATTCGGCACTGAGTAAGGGCGGCAACCCCTCGATATCCACCCGGAGAAATCCCCTGACTATTGTGGCTGTAGCTTCGCTTCGCGTTAGCCCCCGTGCCATAAGATACTCTACTTCTTCCTCAGCTATCTTGCCTACTGCCGCTTCATGGGATAGGTCAATGCCAGCTAAAGTGCCTTTAAGCTCGGGTATGGCGTGGATTATGCCCTCTCCCATCAAGATTAGCCCACGACATTCCAGATGACCTTTGACATCAGGGGCATTGCCTTCTATATAACCTCGGGCAACAATGCTCCCTCCGGTAGTTATCGCTCGTGATATGATTTCTGTTTTCGCTCCCTTAGCATTGAGGATGGCCCGAGAACCAACGTCCAGCGATGACCCCGGAGCCGCTACCAGAATACTGTTGAACCTGACAACCGCGTTTTCCCCCACACACCTGGCTGTGGGATACATTTGTAGTGAACGGACTGGCTTCGTAAGCACATAATTACTAAGAAATAAGCCATCCTCTTCAATAATTACTCCCGTGCGGGGGCGAACAGCTACCTCTGGATTCCAGCTATGTATCATAGTGAAGGTGACCTTAGCCCCTTTCTTTATGTAGAACTCAGAGACACCCAGGTGCAGGCCGGCTTCTTCGTTAGATGCAGTGGTACAACCGGTAATGATATGCAGCTCCGAGTTTTCTTCAGCAATGATGATATTGTGCACATTCTGAGCAAGCCGTGCTTTTGCCAGATAGAGACAGGTCTGAACAGGGTAAATGGGCTTAGAGCCAGGCAGTGCCCTGATGAAGTAGCCATTATGCTGGTTCAGTTCTATATTGGCAGTGTACTTATCGGTATCCACGGCTACTGCCTGCCACCAGTAGTCTGACAGCCAGTCATACTTTTCCAGAGCCTGGCTGACTGCTATTACCTCCACACCTTCCTGTCTGGCCGAGCTATGAACTGGAGCGTTATCCATCTGGATAAAAGTACCTGCTCTTTGGCCCGGGTCATCCAGAATGATTCCCACCTCCAGCATCCGCTCTTTAGCCCCGGCAGGGAGCTTCGAAGGGTCAGCCTGGTAAGGCTGCTCCTCAGTTGAGCTAACATAAGCGCCCAAATCTATATCCTCACCGAATGCCGCTGGTTTGGCGGCTGCTGCTCTGGCTTTATCTTTATGCTTCTCAGACGATACCATCTCAACCACCTGGTGCCCTCCTCATAAAACATTTGACACATTCTTCGTAGCCCTTCTCTCTAATAGTGGCTAAAATCTCATGAGGGTCTCCTTCGCATCCGATTACACCATCACACATGACATAGCCTGTGCGGGCGTTAACATAGTCCAGGATATGACCAGTATGGGTAATGATCAGCCCCGTGCATCTTCGTTCAAGTATGGGACAATCTTTTTCCAGCAAGCTATTTATCAGGTCACCGATAAGGGCGATATTCACCAGGTCAACGCCTGATTCAGGCTCATCTATCAATGTTAATGTGGGCCTCTGCGCAAGCAGTTGCATCAACTCGGAACGTTTTAGCTCCCCTCCCGAAAACCCGTAGTTTATTTCCCTGTCCAGAAAGTCAGCCAGATTAGTCTTTTTTGCAAGTTGGCTGATGCTCTCTTCATCTCCCTGACCCTTGAGGCAGGCAGCCACCATATCCCGCGTTTTTACACCCCGGACCACCGGCGGCCGTTGGAAGGACATACCAATCCCCAAGCGGGCTCTCTCATCCACAGGCAACATAGTTATGTCCTGACCTTTGAAAACGATTTTGCCTCTGGTCACCCGATACCTGGGGAAGCCCATTATCGCCATGAGCAACGTGGTTTTACCGCTGCCGTTGGGACCGAAAAGGACATGGGTCTCGCCAAGCTTCATCTCCAAATTTATATTATGTAAAATCTCCCGTCCTTCCACCTCTACACTTAGCTGCTCAATGCTTAAAGCAACATCCCCCATGTTGTGCCCTCCTGTTTATTTAAGCTCCATCCAATGACCAATGTTCTTTTTTAGTAAACCACCCCGCAGGGTCACTGAGATACTCGTAGGAATCGAGAAGGGCGAGATGGTGCCCCCGCTCCTCGCCCGCCAGAGTCTCATAGAACCGCTTTTCTACAGGGAGGGTGCTTTCTTCGCTTCGAGAGTGATATAAATCATAAGACTTGACCTCCATATCCATAGCTACCTTGATAGCTTCAAGGTCGGATTCAGCCACTTTAAACTTGCTACCCAGTGCTTTAGTGGCTTCGGCGAACAGAGACTTGAGCCCTTCCCCTTTCTCGGCTGGTGCTACTACATCAGGCCAATTCTGCCCTCTCTTGAGGGTTTCATATATTTCCTCAAATTTCTTACGGTGAATGTCTTCCTCATCGGCTAGCTGCTGAAATAGTTCCTTAGCTAGCTTGTTGCTGCTTTCCTGGCTTGCCTTCTGATAGAACCCCTTCCCATCCACCTCCATCTGGACAGCGAGTTGAAGCACCGCTATCGTCCTGGCCTGTTCATTTTCCATTTGCTCACTCCTCTTAAAAACTTACGAGCTAATTAATTCCATATCCTGACCGCAGCAGACTAGAGTGCCGCCGCCAGCCTTGGTCACCGTCACTTCATTGCCACAGACATTGCAGCGATATTTTTCGCCAACCTTTTTAACAGCCATTTAACTCCTTCCTTTCTTAATATTATCCCATATAATGCACAAAAAACCACGTGGTCTTTGAAGCCCTGGCCAGGGTATCCTTTTCAGTTACAATATAGCAAATAACGTCCGCACCGAAAAGGTGCTTGAGAGGAGATACTGATTAACAGGATAAATGGCAAAGACAAACTTGTCAATAATGGTCGAGTGGAGGATACTGTAACATCGTAAGTAGGAATTTTGCTGTGCTACAATTATCAGCACAAGTATGCAAGTTAATGGGGCTGACAATCATGATGATCATAATGCAAGATATAGTGGGAAAGAAGCTGGGTAACATGCCAGAGGGTGTTGTTTTCAGATACTATGATGGCTGAGTTTGCTGTTATCTGAGAAGCATCAGCAAAAGCCAGATTGGTTTACGCAGGAGGTGATTATATGAAGATTCTGGTTTGTCTGGACGGTTCCAAACTGGCGGAGCAAATTCTGCCATATGCCACAGAGCAAGCACTGCGATTTAATGGCAAACTGACGCTGCTCCGGGTTATGACCACGCCTAGCAGTGCCTACGTTGGTGCGGAGGAAATATCTACCGGGATGGTTGATATCATAGAGGAGGAAATCCGGAGGCAGGAACCTGAGATAAGGGCTTATCTGGATGGCATAGCGCAACCGCTGCTGGAGAAGGGGATAGATCCTGAATGTGTTATCCTTCGACCATCATCGGCTGGTGCTGCGATTGTTGACTATGCCAGGGATAATTCGATCAACCTTATTTGTATCGCCACACATGGACATAGCGGTTTAGGACGCATTATCTTTGGAAGTGTTGCCGATCATGTGCTCAGGGAATCGGGGCTGCCTGTGTTGTTGATAAAACCAAAAGACCTTGAGAGATAGTGGTGAAGAGGACCCAAGGGCCCAGGATGTAAGATGGGATTGCGGCGACACAATAACATAGAACTTTTACCGTTCCGCGTGAGTGTTTGATGTAACAAAACAAGTAATTGTTGGCCGTACTGCACAGTCTGGACAAAGGTGTAATGCTGACGACTTCACATTGGATCCTGCCCTACTTGAGGTGTTTGCTACGAAGTTGTGGTACTATTGCGGACGACGCGCAATGGGATCCCTTTCCTAACGATACTTCCTCCGGAAGAAAGAGCGATACCAAAGATTCAGTGCCCAGAGTGGCACCAAAAAACGGCGTCTAACTCCCAACCTGCTCAAAATTGACGGCAGGCTGTAGAACTCACGCTGGACCCACACGCGCTTTTGCTGCAGCGTCTCTCGTGACATTTTCTTTGGCTCAAGACAAATTGTGTCCCCGCAATACTGTGACCAGTCCTTGGTAACTATTCGACCAGCCTTGTCCATAGATTCACTTAAAGCGGTACCTGGATACGGCACCGGCCACGCAAACTGGGCACTTTCCAGTCGCATTTTTTGAGCGAAATGAAGGGTACGTTCAAATATATCTACAGCATCTTCATCTAGACCAAATATGAAGCAGCCATGGATGGCGATACCATGTGCATGGATTTTCCTTATGACGTCTTCGTATTCGTCGACTACATTGATCTTTTTACCTACCGCTGTCAGGTTTGCCTGAGATAACGACTCAAATCCGATGATCAGACCAAGGCAACCACTGTCAGCAGCCAATTTCAGCAGTTCATCATCGCTTGCTAACGCCACTGAACACTGGCTAATCCACTTAATTTTGTGCGGAATAAGAGCACAGAAGAGTTCCTTAGTAAACCTAGAGTTACCGATGATGTTATCGTCAACGAAGCCGATGATTTTACTTCTGTCGAGGGTTTCAACTTCCTTAGTTATTTCGTCTACTGGTCGGCAGCGATATTTGCGGCCGAAAATAGTGCTGACCGAGCAGTAGGAGCAGGAGTAGGGACAACCTCTAGTAGCCCAAAGCGTATTCGTGTAGTGGTAGGCCCCTTTATCGTATAGGTCCCGCCTAGGCATGGGCAAACCGACGAGGCTGGGATGTTTATTCTGCCTGTAAATTCTTCGCAGCTTGTTTGCCTTAAAATCCTCGATTACATCCCCCCAAATCCCCTCAGCTTCCCCAACAACTACGGCATCGGCGTGCAGGCTGGCTTCTTCAGGCATGACACTGGGATGGATACCGCCCATGACAACCTTCACGCCTCTGGTTCTGAAGGAATCGGCGATCTGATAGGCACGGTGCACCGTGTAAGTCAGTGCCGTTATACCCACCAAGTCGACTTCCTTCTCGAAATCAACCTTAGTGATATTCTCATCAGTTAGTGAAACATCGACCTCTGGCGGCGTTAAAGCAGCGATTGTTGCCATTCCAAGTGGTGGCATAACGAGTTTCCCCCGTATTTTTACATTCTCTTTTACAGCTGGGACAATCAGCTCAAGTTTCATTCGTTTGCCATATCTTACTGTATGAGGTTCGCTACCGCAACTATGAGAAATTCTGTCTACACTACAGACGGAGGTAACATTCCGCTAATTTGTTACAAGGAATTATTTTGGGGTTTAAGAACTGGGCGCCGACGACGTAGTTGACGTCGTTGGGAAGAATGCTTCCCTGGTTAAGGTTGGTATGATTCAATCTCGGTGACCTCCCATAGTGTGCTGCCTGTCAGTTGGCTGATCGCGGCTATCACTGCCAGCGAAGCGAAGCAAACTGTCATGCCTAATTCCGATCACGCGAATTCGTGTAGGAAGTCCTGATTTACCGGGAATCGCAACAATAAAGGGGAGAGTCAGCTTCGCAATGCTTCACATCTTTTCCGGAGCTGTCATGCCCATAAGGTGCAGTATTTTAGCCAAGACAATCTGAGTTGCCCGGACCAGCTTGAGGCGAGCCTTAGTTAGCGCTTCGTCTTCAGAGACAACCCGGCATTGCTTATAGAAACTGTGAAAGCCGGTGGCTAAATCCTGGGCATAGTAAGGCAAGTGGTGAGGCTCGAGGGTAAGCGCTACTCGTTCTACTATTTCCGGGAGAAGTATTAAGCGGCGAATTAAAGTTAGCTCCGGCTCGGTGGTAAGCAGAGAAACATCGCCCTGGCTGTAATCTATCTCCCGGTGTTCAGCTAAGCGAATAATGCTGGCGATCCGAGCATGAGCATATTGAACATAATACACAGGGTTATCCGCTGATTGCCGCTTAGCCAGCTCCATGTCGAAATCCATCTGACTATCAGCAGAACGGGCGAGGAACAAGAATCGGCAAGCATCTGAGCCTACTTCGTCTATCACCTCCCGTAAAGTAATAATATCGCCGCTACGCTTGGACACTTTAACTATTTCCCGTCCGCGCTGCAGTGTGACTAGCTGGCAGAGTATCGCCTTAAGCTGTTCGGGGTTCTGGCCCAGGGCCTTGAGCATCGCTTTCATCCGAGGAACGTGCCCCTGATGGTCAGCCCCCCAGATATCAATCACCCAGTCGAATTTCCGCTCCACAAACTTGTTGTAATGGTAGGCAATGTCAGAGGCAAAATAGGTGGGAAAACCATCGCTGCGCACAAGAACATTGTCCTTATCTTCGCCCAGGGACCTTGATTCAAACCAGGTGGCATTTTCTTTCTCGGCAATATAGCCCCCGCTCTGGAGCAGTTCCATAGCCCTGTTATATTGCCCGCCTTGATAAAGGCTTCTTTCTGAGAACCAGGTATCGAAATTAACGTTTAGTAGCTCGAGGTCTTCTTTAATTCTCTGTAATACCTCGACAATACCAATCTCCGCCAATTGTGAAGCTGCCTCACTCTCAGGCAACCGTAAAAATTTATCACCTTGTTCCTGAGCGATTTCTTTGGCCAGGTCAATCATGTAATTGCCGTAGTAGCCATCCGGGGGCATGTCAGCTTCTTTACCCAGGCATTGTCGGTAACGAGCATAGAGGGAACGACCGAAGTTATCTATCTGGTTACCCATATCATTGATGTAATATTCTTTTTCTACAGCATAGCCAGAGGCAGTAAACACATTCGCCAAAGTACTACCTAAAACGGCACCACGGCCGTGACCAACGTGGAGAGGTCCGGTGGGGTTGACACTAACAAATTCAACTTGGACCCGCTTACCTTTGCCCAGGTCAATGTCGCCATATGATTCACCAGCAGCCAGGATTGGTTCCACCAGTGTACTCAGCCAGTCCTCCCTCAAAGTGAAGTTGATGAAACCTGGCGGAGCAACCCAGAGCCTGTCAATTTGGGGCGGTGGTACTATATGTTCAGAGATCTTTTCGGCTATAGCCATGGGGGGCATCCTCATAGTCCTAGCCAGCTTCAAGGGGAGGCCTGAGGCAAAATCTCCATGTTCGGGATTTTGTGGATGTTCTATAAGCACCTCACGCACCTCGGGCAAGGCGGCTGGAGCAAGAGCACCTTTTCGCTGTGCCTCCGCCACAGCTTGCTGCAAACACCTAGCTAGTTCTTGCTTGAGCATGATTAACTCCATTCAGCACCTCTGGCCCATGCCCGGCTTAATTGTTGACGTAAAGGTTGATTTTCAGCCTTCTTCAAATTGGGGTCGCTTTGAAAAAGGGTTATCGCTTCTTGCCGGGCTAACTCCAGACTGCGTAAATCAGTTAGCTTGGCAAGTTTGAGGTCGGGCAAGCCGCTCTGGTGAGTGCCGAAAAATTCCCCAGGGCCTCGTAGCTCTAAGTCCTTTTCCGCCAGGGCGAAGCCGTTATGAACCTTCTCCATCAGTCGGAGGCGCTCTCTTGCTTCAGGCGAAAGCTTTTCCGGCATAAGCAGGCAATAGCCTTGTTCCTTATCCCGCCCCACACGTCCCCTGAATTGGTGGAGCTGAGATAAGCCAAAACGCTCGGCGCCCTCTACCATCATGACAGATGCCCTGGGTACGTCAATGCCCACCTCCACTACCGAGGTTGACACTAGAATATCAAGCTTCCCGGCTCGAAAATGACGCATTACCTCCTCTTTCTCGCTACCAGGCATTTGTCCATGGAGTAATCCTAACTTTAAGTCCGGGAAAACCTCACGGGATAGTCGCTCATATTCCGTTGTGACGGCTTTTGCCTCAAGTATTTCGGATTCTTCGATTAAGGGGCAGATAATGAAAGCTTGCCGCCCATTGCTGACCTGGCGATGGAGGAAGCTATAAGCCTTTTCCCTATCTTGTGGTTCGAGCCATTTTGTTTTTACTACCTGTCGCCCCGGGGGTAACTCATCAATAACCGAAAGGTCGAGGTCTCCATAGAGCGTCAGCGCCATGGTCCGAGGGATAGGTGTGGCTGTCATGACCAGAACATGAGGGTTAAATCCCTTTTGCCGCAGGGCGGAGCGTTGTAATACGCCAAAGCGGTGTTGCTCATCTATCACCGCCAACCCTAATTTGTTAAATTCTACCTCCTTTTGAATAAGGGCATGGGTGCCGACAATAATGTCAACTTTACCCTGCTTAACTTTACCGTGCAACATTTCCTTCTCAGCGCTGCTGAGGCTCCCGGTGAGCAAAGCTATGGTCAGCGGCCTGGAGAGAAATCCTGTGTAGCATCTGACAGTTCTTTCGCCCGGCTCGGAACCAGGTTCCTGGGTGCCGACCTGGGACAGATAGCCACAGATATTGGTGTAATGCTGCTCGGCTAAGACCTCGGTGGGCGCCATTAAAGCCCCCTGGTAACCGTTGGCAGCAGCTATCAAGAGAGCCAGGGTCGCAATTACGGTTTTGCCGCTGCCTACCTCTCCTTGAAGAAGACGCGACATGGCTTTTGCTTGTTTGAGGTCGGTTAAAATTTCCTGCAACACTCGCTCCTGCGCCTGGGTCAAAGTGAAAGGCAGGCACTGTAAAAATTTGCTGATAACTTCCTGGTCTATATGAAAGGCATTGCCCGGTTGACCTTCCTTCCAATCTCGCTTTCTAGCCAGCACACCTAATTGAAGAAGAAATAGCTCGTCGAAGGCTAACCTCCCTCTTGCCCTTTCCGCCCTTGTCAGGTCATCGGGGTAGTGAATTTGAGCGATTGCGGCGGGAAGGTCTAATAACTGGCAGCGGGTCTTAATCTCTGAAGGCAGGAAATCACTCAATTGCCAGGCATAGCCATCGACAATCTCCTTGGTCCATTTCCTCACTTGTCTGGGATATAAGCCTTGAGTAAGGGGATAGACGGGGACCAGGCGCCCGGTGTGAATTAGCTCTTTATCTCCCAGCAATTCCCATTCCGGGGACTCGAATACCTTGTGTCCTTTGAACAGGCCGACCGTACCGCTGATTACTATTCTGTCATTAGTACGGAAGCTTTTTGCCAGGTAAGGTTGATTAAACCAGACCACTCTGATGTTTCCTGTCTCGTCGCCGACAATTGCCTCTGTGCCTCGCCGGTTACCCAGAGTAGCTACTCTGGCTTGCCAGATCGTGCCTATGATAGTTTGCTCTTCGTCTTCTATAAGTTCAGAGACGGGTTTCCTTCGGCTGTAATCGACATAGCGTCTGGGGAAGAAATAAAGCAAATCGCCCACTGCCTTGACATTGAGCCTGGCAAATTTGTTAGCTACGTTGGGCGTGATGCCTTTGATAACAGTTATGGGCGAGTCCAGCCCTTCTCCTCGCTTCTGGCGGGGCTTGACTACCGCCGTCGCTCCTCTCTCTTTTCTCTCCTTGCAAGAGCGAGGCGAGAGGCCGTCCTGAGTTCGTCCAAGACCCAGAGTGCCCTCCTTCGCTCTTTCCAGCTTATCTAACCAGCCAAAGACATTTGTCATCCATCTCTTGCGCTCATCCACGCTGCAGGAGCCATAATTGGAATTGGCTAAGTTAAGTTCATCAAAGCTGTTTTGAAGCTGCGGGATTAGTTCCCTCGACTTCACTTCGTTTAGACCTAGCATAAGACTCTGCCTGATTTCCCCTGCCTGTTTGTGAAGGTATTTATCCAGGCCGCCGATTACTGCCTCATCGGTGTAACCCTTCTGGCCTTCCAGTTCAAGGATGTTCCGTAGCGAATCAATACCTGTCACTTTCTATTCTTCTTCAAGGACAGCCACAGCCAGGACATGAGGACCGACATGAGTTCCCACCACCGGGCTTACATTGGAACGATGGATGCGCTCTGGAGGGACTACATCCTTAAGCCGCCCGGCTAATGCCTCTAAATCATCGGGAGTAGTGGCATCCTCGATAGCCACGGCTTCTATCCGGCTGAAACCCCTGACAAAATTTACCAGAAGGTCCATAGCTTGAGTTCGGTTGCGGGAGCGAGCGATAGGAAAGGTTGCACCGTCTTTTATTCCCAGGACAGGATTTACTTTTAACAAGCTACCCAGGAAAGCCTGTGCCTTACCAATGCGCCCGCCTCTTCTCAAGTATTCCAATGTATCGAAGCTCATGCGAACATGCACTCTGGGAATCGCTCTCCTGACCCAGTCAGCAATTTGCTCCAAACTAGCCCCTGCCTGAGCCATCTGAGCTGCCAGGATAACTAAAAGCATTTGTGCGCCTGCTACCAACTTAGAGTCAATAACCTCAATGTGGCAAGCTTTTTTAACCATATTCTTGCCCTGCAGCGCTGCCGCATAAGTGGCGCTGAACTTTTCAGAAAGAGTTATAGTCAGGATTTCATTTGTTTCTTCCGCTAATTTAGTGAAAAGCTCGGCAAAATCAGCCGGGGTGGCAGTTGCGGTGGTGGGGTGAATCTTACTTGTTTCCAACTTATGGTAGAACTCCTCCGTAGTCAGGTCAACATTATCCCGATAGGTCTCATTGCCAAAATTAACGTACAACGGCACCACGGTAATTCCAAGCTCCTGGGCTAACTGTGGGGTAATGTCAGAGCAGCTATCAGTTACAACCTTGACCACTCTTCCTTCACCTCTTCAGTATTTGGTAGACCATTTGATTTCTCGTCCAATTTTGGGCATTTTTGTAGTTGCCCCGGTGAAAATCGGGGCACAACGCCTTTTGTCATTGCGAGCCCCTTTACTTTTTGTCATTGCGAGCGAAGCGTGGCAATCCCCTGTCCCCTCACTAGATTGCGGAGCCTGTTCCGAAGCATAAGCGAGGAATCCCACTCCTCGCAATGACAGAAGAGTGAACCCCATAAATTGAGCCATAGCCTCTATTTTCAATTATAAATTCTTTTTACTCGTAGCTCTGCCACAGACATTATTCCAGGGAAATTATACAATTATAATGTGGCTGGCCGCCATAAACCACCTCGACCTCGGTGTGATAGCGGTCACGAATATCCTGAGCTATCTCTTGAGCTTCAACACCCTTGATTTCAGCACCGTAATAAATGGTGACTATCTCCGCCTTATCAGCCCCTGCTTTGCCTAGAGCTTCAAGGATAACATCCCCTATTTTATCAGCCCTGGCTATCAAATCTTCATCGCTTAGAATAGCAATGAATTGACCCTTTCTTATTTCCAGGCCATCGAGACGGGTCTCACGCATTGCTCTGGTAACCTCTATAGCCTTTACTTTATTTATTGCTTTCTTCATAGCCTGGGCATTTTCCTCCAGATTCATTTCATAATCGAAAGTCAGAAACGCCGCTACACCTTGAGGGATATTCCTGGTGGGAATCACCTTCACTTTTTTGGAAGTCAAGGACTGGACCTGGGCGGCAGCAGACATGATGTTTTTGTTATTAGGCAGTAGAATGATGTTGTCCGAAGGGGCTGATTCCACAGCTTGCCAGATCTCGCGAACACTGGGGTTCATCGTTTGCCCGCCGGGGACGATGATGATGTCGCCTAAACTATTAAACAGCTCGAAAAAACCGTTTCCAGTGGCCACTGTTACCATAGCGATGTCAACTGCGGGCATTCTTTCCCTCTGCATCTTGATGAATTTGGCATATTGGTCATTCATGTTATTAATAGTTATCTCATGCAGTTTGCCCAGCTTTGTGGCATATTTCAGGATTTCACCGGGCTCGAAGCTATGGATATGAACCCTGACCAGAGTATCGTCGCCGGTGACTATCAAAGATTGCCCTTTCTTTTTGAGGTCTTTTTCAATTTTGCCTAAATTAAGATTCTGTCTCTCCAACACAAAGTTGGTGCAATATCCATAAGGTGTTTCTAACTGGGTAGGCATCTGGGCTGCCCTGGGAGCTAATGCTGCCTCGGCAACAACCAGGCGGGGCCTCCGATATTGTAGCTTATGTGACTCTCCCTTGAGGAATTGAAGGGCGCCGTCCAGCAAAACATACAAGCCTTGCCCGCCAGCATCCACCACTCCTGCCTCCTTTAATACCGGCAGTAAGCTGGGCGTCCGGGCCACTGAATCCTCAGCCGATTTTACCGCGGCTTCCAATACCGAAACTAAGGTGCCATTTTTTACTGCTTCTTGAGCAGCTTTAGATGCGTCTTTCAGTACCGTCAAGATTGTTCCCTCGACAGGATTGACAATCCCTTTGTAAGCAGTTTGTGATGCTTCGGCCAGGGCCCTGGCAAAATCACCGCCGTCGAAATGAGTCTTGCCCCCCAGCTCTTTAGCTAAACCTCTAAAGAATTGAGATAAAATAACTCCCGAATTGCCCCGCGCTCCCATCAAAGCACCGTGAGCCAGCGATTTAGCTACCGAAGAGACGTGGTCATCCGAATTTAGTTGTGCCTCTTCCAGGGCAAATTCCATGGTGAGCACCATATTGGTTCCGGTATCCCCATCGGGAACAGGGAAAACGTTTATAGCATTGATATCGGGGGCGCTTTTTCCCAGCCAGGCAGTTCCTGAGGCAAACATCTCTTTCAGTGTTTGACCATTGGCTGAATCAGTTTTCATCTTCACCCCTTCACCTGGGTTGATAATTGTGTTATCATTGACGAAATTTTAAAATTAACCGGGTCCCCACGAAAAGCGCAAGGTTTTCGTGGGTGGTTTAACAGAATAGAGAAGTTTCCATGAAGTGCGAGATTTGCGGTAAAAAAGCTCAATTCGGCCATAATGTAAGCCACTCCAAACAGCATACCCTGCGACGCTGGCTACCTAATATCCACCGAACTACGATTATGGTAGAAGGAAGGCAAAGAAAAGTCAAAATCTGCACCAGATGCCTCCGCACCCAATATAAAGCCGCCCGCCAGCTCAAGCCCCACCACGAGATTGCGGAGCCTGTTCCGAGCGTAAGCGAGGAATCTAGCTCCTCGCAATAACAGAAAAGTAGTGCCATTCTGAGCCCTTCGCCTCTTGTCATTGCGAGCCCCGACTTGTCGGGGCGTGGCAATCTCATTGGCTAAATTCCAAATCCCAAAGTCCAAAGGACAAAACGGAGTAGTTTTGGCATTTAAGCATTTGGATTTCAGTTGTCATTTTGATTTTTGATATTGTTTAGGATTTAGTTCTTCGGATTTAGGATTTCTATGATACTGCTTCCCTGAGTTTTTGCAATGCCCGGCTGATCCCTTCCCTGGACTTAAATATGCTATTCCCGGCCACCAGCACAGTGGCGCCAGCTTCAACTATGTCCGGGGCGTTGTCCGCGTTAATTCCCCCGTCCACTTCCAGCTCGGCACTTAGTCCTCTATCGTCGAGGATTCTGCGCATAGTTGCTATCTTAGCCAATGTGATTGGGATAAAGGATTGCCCGCCGAAGCCCGGATTAACGCTCATAATGAGAATAAAGTCAACATGAGGAATAAATTCTTCTACTGCGCTGAGAGGAGTAGGCGGATTTAAGGATACACCAGCCTTAACTCCCAGTTCCTTTATCAACCGAATCGTACTATGAAGCTGGGGGCTGGCTTCTACATGCACCGTAATAACGTCGGCACCTGCCTTAACAAATTCGGAGATATACCGCTCCGGGTGCTCTATCATTAAGTGAACATCCAGGGGCAGGCTGGTTACAGGTCGAATTGAAGCCACCACTGGAGCCCCGATGGTAATATTGGGCACAAAATGCCCGTCCATGACATCTACGTGGATATAATCAGCCCCGGCCCTGGCGACCTCGGCAATCTGCTCGCCGAGGCGGGCAAAATCAGCGGAAAGAATTGACGGCGCCAGCTTAATCATTCTTTGATCATCCTCCTTGCTCCTCGCAGTATCTTTTCTACTTGACCCACCTGCATGTCCATGAACCTAATCACCCTGTTCGGC
>Ga0209991_10000538_pt1 | contig 16661 bp, 9 predicted proteins | sample ChitaG_FD_183167 | JGI IMG/M metagenome (GOLD analysis project Ga0209991, IMG submission 183167) | Deep subsurface microbial communities from South Pacific Ocean to uncover new lineages of life (NeLLi) - Chile_00310 metaG (SPAdes)... | ecosystem: Environmental > Aquatic > Marine > Oceanic >...
CCGCCATCATGATTCGGCTGCTTCGCGGTATTGCTCATCAATTGACTGCGCACGACACCGCCCATCATCAGCGGCCCGAACTCAACGTCGCCACCCAGGACGCCCGCTGGTTTCTACTCTCTCAGGTAGACGGTGTCACCGTGACAACCGCGGACGGCCGCGGAGTGGTCTACCGGCAGCGCGACCGGGCGAAAATGTTCGAGCTGTTGCGAACGTCGTTGCGGCAGCACGTTCTATTGGCCCGCAGTTTCAACCGGATGCGTAGGGTGTACCGCGACGCGCTGCCGGGGCTGACGAGCAAGCAGCGCTGGGAGGCGGTTCTGAATTCCGGTGAGCAGCGGGCCGTGGAGTCCTGTGATGGCTGAGCCGGGGGCGGCGCCCGCAGGTGAAGACCTGGCGTTGGTCGTCATTCAGTCGGCAGTTGCCGAGAAACCTGGGGTGCTGGCCGGCGCCAGGGCGCTCTCGCATTTCGGTGAACACAGCATAGGTTGGCTGGTGCTTTCAGCTGCCGGTGCGGTGGTGTTCCCTAGCCGCCGCCGTGACTACGTGGCTGCCGGCGCAGGCGCATTTCTCGCACATGCCTGCGCTGTGGTGATCAAACGTGTGGTGCGCCGCCAACGTCCGGACCACCCGGCGATCGCGGTCAATGTGGGCACGCCGAGCCGACTAAGTTTTCCGTCCGCACACGCGACCTCCACGACCGCGGCATCGATGCTGTTGGCGCGGCCCACCGGCCTGCCGCTGCCCGCCCTGCTGATCCCCCCGATGGCGCTGTCCCGCTTAGTTCTCGGTGTCCACTACCCAAGTGATGTGTTGAGCGGCATCGTAGTTGGAGCGGCGGTGGCGAAGGTAGTCGGCGCGGTGGCCGACAGGTCGAGGAAAGGTTGCCAGCAATGACCGCATCCGAGGTCGACCAGAGCAACGGCTCGACGGCCGGTCCCCCGAAGAATCTCCCGGAGGGGATCGTCAAGGCGATTCGGCCCCGTCAGTGGGTGAAGAACGTCCTGGTGTTTGCAGCCCCGGTCGCCGCGCTCGGCGATGACCGTTACGTCTACGACTACCGCGCAGTGCTGGTCAAGGTGCTTCTCGCGTTCGTCGTTTTCAGCCTGGCAGCATCGGCGGTGTACCTGATCAACGACGCCCGCGATGTCGAGGCCGACCGTGCCCACCCGACCAAACGGTTCCGCCCGATCGCGGCGGGAGTGGTGCCACCGTGGCTGGCATATTGGTTAGCGGGCCTGTTGGGTGCGGCGTCACTGTCGATCTCATGGATGGTCACCCCGAACCTGGCGGCGGTGATGGCCGTCTACATCACCATCCAATTGGCCTACTGTTTCGGGCTCAAGCACCAGCCGGTCATCGATATCTGCATCGTGTCGTCGGGCTTCCTGATCCGCGCGATTGCCGGTGGCGTTGCGGCGGGTGTGCCGCTGTCGCAATGGTTCCTGTTGATGATGGCCTTCGGTTCGCTGTTCATGGCCGCGGGAAAGCGTTACGCCGAACTGCAACTGGCCGAACGGACCGGCGCCAAGATCCGTAAGTCTCTGGAGAGCTATACGAGCTCATATCTGCGCTTCGTGTGGACCCTGTCGGCGACAGCGCTGGTGCTCTGCTACGGACTGTGGGCATTCGAGCGTGACGCAACCGGCGGCACCTCCTGGTTTGTGATCTCCATGATCCCGTTTACGGTCGCGATCCTGCGCTACGCCGTCGACGTTGACGGCGGAATTGCAGGTGAGCCGGAGGAGATCGCGCTCAAGGACCGGGCGCTACAGCTGCTGGCGTTGGCCTGGATCGGAACCATCGGTGCCGCAGTCTTCCTCAGCTGAGCGCCCCAGCGACCCTGCTGCGGGCCCACTGACCATCGCGTTGGCGGGCCGGCTGTCCCGTTGGCCCGCCTTTCCCTACGACGTCTCGGCTCGAATCAGTCTCTGGGCGAGTGTGACGGTGGTGTCCCTGCTGTTTGGTTGGGGCGCCTGGCAGCGACGTTGGATCGCCGACGACGGCTTGATCGTTCTGCGTACGGTGCGAAACCTCTTAGCGGGCAATGGTCCCGTCTTCAACGCCGGGGAGCGGGTAGAGGCCAACACATCCACGATGTGGTCATACCTGAACTATTTAGGCGGGTTCGTAGCCAGTCCTGCGCGGCTCGAGTACGTCGCTTTAGTGTTTGCGCTGGTGCTCAGCGTGCTCGGTGTGGCGCTGCTGATGCTTGGAGCTGCGCGGCTGTACGCGCCGAGTCTCGCGGGCCGACCTGCGCTGCTGCTGCCCGCGGGCGCGCTGGTCTACGTCGCGGTGCCGCCAGCGCGGGACTTCGCCACCTCCGGTCTCGAAAATGGCTTGGTGCTGGCCTATCTGGGCCTGTTGTGGTGGATGATGGTCTACTGGTCACAGGCGCGCAGCGGGTCTCGGACATCTCAAAGATCGCTGACCTTCGACGGTACGTTGGCGGTGGTCGCCGGGCTCAGCGTGCTGGTGCGGCCCGAGCTCGCACTCGTCGGCGGGCTCGCGCTGATCATGATGCTGATTGCGGCACCGGATTGGCGTCGACGCGCGCTGATCATCGGCGCTGGTGGGTTACTTCCGGTGGCTTATCAGATCTTCCGCATGGGGTACTACGGTCTGCTTGTTCCAGGCACCGCGTTGGCCAAGGATGCCTCCGGGTCCAAGTGGCAGCAGGGCTTCGTCTACCTGGCCAACTTCAACCAGCCCTACCTGTTGTGGGCCCCGGCGGTTCTGATGGTCGGCCTGGCGGTCATGGTGATGTTGCTGCTAGGTCGGCCGGCATCGGCGACTCGCCAAGCGCCGTTCGGCGCCAGTTGGCTGGCGCGGACGGTGCAGAGCCCGCGAGCGGTGGTGGCCTTCATGCTCTTCAGCGGTTTCCTTCAGGCGGTGTACTGGATCCGCCAAGGTGGCGACTTCATGCATGGCCGGGTGCTACTGACGCCGCTGTTCCTATTAGTGGCGCCCGTCTCAGTGATCCCTATCATGTTGCCCGACAGGTCGCGGATGGCCCGCGGAGCGGGCTATCTCTACGCCGGCGCCACCGCCGTCCTATGGCTCGCGGTGGCGGGCTGGGCGTTGTGGGTGGCCAATTCGCCCGGGATGGGCGCAGACGCCACCCGCGTGACCCACACGGGCATCGTCGATGAACGTCGTTTCTACGCGCAGGCGACTGGGCATGCGCACCCGTTGACGGCGGCCGATTACCTCGACTATCCGCGGATGCGTGCCGTCGTGGCCGCCATCCAGAACACTCCCGACGGTGCGCTGCTGCTACCCGCTGGCGACTATGACACCTGGGATGTGGTGCCGACGATCCCGCCGCCGCGGGACGCCGAGCCAGCACCCCCGCAGGGCCGAAAAGGACCTCACACAGTGTTTTTCACCAACCTCGGCATGCTGGGCATGAATGTCGGTCTCCATATCAGAGTGATCGACCCGATCGGCCTGGCAAATCCGTTGGCCGCGCACACCGCGCGCATCGAGGGTGGGCGAATCGGTCACGATAAGAACCTATTCCCCGACTGGGTAGTGGCCGAGGGCCCATTCCTGAGCACGCCGCCATATGTCCCGACCTATATGAACGAAGACTGGATCATCCAGGCGGAGGCGGCGCTGAAGTGCCCCGAGACCGAGTCGGTGATGTCCGCGATCAGGGCTCCGATGGGGCCCAGACGGTTCCTGTCGAACCTGGTGAACGCCGCGAAATTCACCCGGTACCGCATCGACCGGGTGCCGTTGTATGAGCTCGCGCGGTGCGGTCTGCCGGTGCCGGACACGGTTGACCCGCCCTACACTGGTATGTCCCCAACGGGCCCCTGAATGGCAGGCGATTTGCCGACCGGCGGGGTTTTCTGCTTTCGTAATACGGTAACCGTGTCAGTCAGATATGACATGTGACAGGACCGCGAGCGATTCGCGGCCAAGAATTAGAGCACCACAAAGTTAGTGGTTGGCTAAACGGGCAACGGGCCCGGTGCGAGGACTGTTCCAGCTGGCCCGTTGTGGATTCTCGAAAGATTGGATTGATTAACCATGAAGCTCTTTCCGAACATGCTCGCTAAGTGGGGGCGTCGGCTCGCAGTCGTAGCCGTCGCCGCAGCCGTGGTACCAGGCCTGATCAGCGCTGCTGGCGGCTCGGCGACTGCGGGGGCGTTCTCTCGACCCGGTCTGCCGGTGGAGTACCTGATGGTGCCCTCTGCCGGGATGGGTAGAGACATCAAGGTCCAGTTCCAGAGCGGCGGAGGGCACCATCAGGTACTCCACCTGCTCGACGGCCTGCGCGCGCAGGACGACTTCAACGGTTGGGATATCAACACCTCCGCGTTCGAGTGGTACCTCGACTCCGGTCTCGCAGTCATCATGCCGGTCGGCGGAGAGTCCAGCTTCTACAGTGACTGGTACAAACCCGCTTGCGGCGACGCGGGTTGCACGACCTACAAATGGGAGACATTCCTCACTAAAGAGTTGCCTGCCTACCTGGCATCCAACAAGGGCGTGGATCCGAGTCGCAACGCTGCAGTCGGCCTGTCGATGGCAGGTTCGACCGCGATGACGCTGGCTATCTACCACCCGAATCAGTTCCAGTACGCAGGCTCGCTGTCGGGCTTCCTCAACTTGTCTGAGGGTTGGTGGCCCATGTTGGTCAACATGTCGATGGGCGATGCGGGCGGCTACGACGCCGACGACATGTGGGGCAAGACCGAGGATTCCGACAGTGCGTGGAAGCGCAACGATCCGATGGTCAACATGGCCAAGCTGGTCGCCAACAACACCCGCCTCTGGGTTTTCTGCGGCAACGGCAAGCCTTCCGAGCTCGACGCGGGCTCCAGCTCGGGCAACCTGTTCAATGCGAAGTTCCTTGAGAGTTTCACGCTGCGTACCAACAAGAGCTTCCAGAAGGAGTACATCGCTGCGGGCGGTAAGAATGGTGTGTTCAACTTCCCGTCCAACGGTACGCACAGCTGGAACTACTGGGGCCAGCAGCTTCAGCAGATGAAGCCCGACATCCAGCGGGTGCTCAGTGCGGTGCCGCAGCCCTCGGCTCCGGCAGCGCCGGTCGATGCTGCTGTGGACGGCGGCTAGCCAGTCTGGAGCTCGACTGCACAACTACGGTGTTGACGGCGGTGATCCCCTCTGGGGTCACCGCCGTCAATCGCTTTAGCCCCCGGTCGGTCGCAGTGATGTGATTCACTACCTTGCGTAGGTGGGACAGGCTGACAGGCTTAGGTGGGACAGGCTCGGTGGGACGGGCAATGTCGCACCGTGATGGCGCAGAGTTATGAAGGATTGAGGTGGGGCCGATGCATGCGTTGACTCGAATGATCGCGGCCGCAGTGCTGGCAATAGCGCTGTGGTCGGTGGGTGCGGTGTCCTCGCAGCCGTGGACGCCCGGGTCGCCGACCGCCCGCGCCGCGGGTGTCGAGTTCCTGATGGTGCCCTCGGCGGCGATGGGCCGCGACATCCCGGTCGCTTTCCAGGGCGGTGGACCGCATGCGGTGGTTCTGCTCGATGCCTTCAACGCTGCACCCGACGTCAGCAACTGGGTGACCGCAGGCAACGCCATGAGCACCCTCGCCGGGCGCGGCATCTCAGTGGCCGCCCCTGCTGGTGGCGCGTGGAGCATGTACACGAACTGGGAGCGTGACGGCAGCAAGCAGTGGGAGACGTTCCTTGCCGACGAGCTACCCAATTGGTTGTCGGCCAACAAGGGATTGGCTGCAGGCGGGCACGGCATCGTTGGCGTGGCCCAGGGTGGTACGGCCGCCATGACCATGGCCGCCTTCCACCCGAACCGCTACCGGTACGCCGGCTCGATGTCGGGGTTCCTGACCCCGGGGGACACCGCGCTCAACGGTGCTATCACCGCTGGGATGGCTCAATTCGGCGGTGTGAACACCCAAGCGATGTGGGGTGCCGCACAGCTGGGCCGCTGGAAGTGGCACGACCCCAACGCTCATATACAGCTGCTGGTCGACAGCAACACCCGGCTGTGGGTGTTCAGCCCAACCACGACCACGTGCACCGACCCGCCCGCGATGATCGGCTACTGCGCTCAGGCTGTGGGCAGCAACCGCACCTTCTATGGGCACTACGGCGATGTCGGCGGGATGAACGGTCACTTCGGCCTCCCGAACTCGGGCAACCACGACTGGGGTACGTGGAGCGGGCAGCTGGCCGCCATGTCGGGCGACCTGGCTGCGACAATCGGGTAACGCTTGTCGGGATACTCCGTGGGCAGCCGGTACCTTGGAGGGGTGGAGCACGGGCCGAGGTCAGCGATGACGGGTGTGGCAGGAGTGTCACTGCTCCTGGCGTCGTCTGCGACTTGGCTGACGGGGTGCTCGCCGAGCGACGAGACAGTGCTGGGTGTGGGGCCGCAGATGAACGCCGCGCCGGCGCACGGCCAGTCCAGCGGCCAGATCCCTGGCTCTTCGCAGTCAGATGTTCAGTCCAACGCTCCGGTGGTTACCCCGCGTCAGCGTGCGTACCTCGACACCTTGGATACGGCCGGCGTGACGCCATCCAGTGACCTGACTGCACTGAGCATTGGCTCCTATGTGTGCCACGCGCGCGCCGCAGGACAGACCGACCAGGCGGTTTGGGACTTTGTGGCGCCGCTGGTGCGCAACGACCTCAGCGATCCCGACAACCACGACGGTGTGAAGGCGATGGTGCCGTCCGCGGGTCGGCTGCGCTCTGTGACCGCCGTCTACATCCGGATCGCGACAGAGCGACTCTGCCAGTAGGAGCACAACCACTCAATGGCCAAGACCAACCGGCGGAAACGCCACCGCATTCTCGCGCTGTTCGCTGCTGCGGCGGTGGGCCTGGCCGTGGTGCTGATCGTGGCGATCGTGATCGTGGTCCTACGCCGGCCCGACACCCCGTCGACCGCCGTCCCGCCCAGTGCGATCCCGCCTACCGCTGAGCCCGGCATGAAGCATCCACGCCCGGAGTTTCAGGACGCCAGCTGCCCAGATGTTCAGCTGATCTCGATTCCCGGTACGTGGGAGTCCTCTCCGCAGCTTGACCCTTTCAACCCGGTGCAGTTCCCGGCCGCCCTACTGCTCCACGTCACCAACCCGCTTCGGCAACAGTTCAGTCCGGAGCGCCTTGAAGTGTTCACCGTTCCTTACACTGCGCAGTTCCACAACCCGCTGTCATCGGACCGTCAGATGTCCTACAACGACAGCCGCGCCGAGGGCACTCGCGCTGCGGTGCAGGCGATGACGGACATGAATAATCGCTGCCCGTTGACCAGCTATGTGCTGATCGGTTTCTCGCAGGGCGCGGTGATCGCCGGTGATATCGCCAGTGACGTCGGTAACGGCCGCGGCCCGGTCGACCAGGATCTGGTGCTCGGTGTGATGCTCATCGCCGACGGCCGGCGCCAGGCAGATGTTGGTCAGGAAACCGGGCCGAACGCCGAGGGCCAGGGCGCGGAGATCACGCTGCATGAGGTACCTACGCTCTCGGCGTTAGGTCTGACGATGTCGGGCCCGCGGCCTGGTGGATTCGGAATGCTCAACGATCGCACGTATGAGATCTGCGCCCGCGGGGATCTGATCTGCGCGGCGCCCGAATCGGCCTTCAACATCGCTGAGCTGCCCAAGACGCTGGAGGTGCTCAGCGGCGGGGCGGGCCAACCCGTGCATGCGATGTATGCAACACCGGATTTCTGGATTCTCGACGGGTTACCGGCCACGCAGTGGACACTGAACTGGGCGCGGGGTCTGATTGATAACGCCCCGCAGCCAAAACATGGCTGAGACGTGACCGGGTTGATTTGGCCCAGGTGAGGGTGTCGCCTAACATTAAGGGAAGGTTAAGAGCGTTGTAAGGTTAGTTGTAAGGTTAAGAGCATTGTCCGGCGGCGCAGGTGTGGGCAGTCTTCCTCCCGGTAGGACCTTCCGGGGTTTGGGATTACCGATCCCGTTCGATTGGAGTGTGTGCGATGGCCTTCCATAACCCGTTCATCAAGGACGGGCTGATCAAGTTCCCCGACGACGGGAACCTGATCAAGCATGTCGAACGATGGGCGAAGGTTCGCGGTGACAAGCTCGCGTACCGCTTCGTGGATTTTTCGACCGAGCGTGACGGCGTCGAGCGGGACCTGAGCTGGGCCGCTTTCGGTACCCGCAATCGGGCGATCGGGGCGCGGCTGCAGCAGGTCACCGAGCCGGGCGACCGGGTGGCCATCCTCTGCCCACAGAACCTCGAATACCTCATCGCGTTCTTTGGCACGCTGTACTCCGGCCGGATCGCGGTGCCACTGTTCGACCCGTCCGAGCCCGGTCATGTGGGTCGCCTGCATGCTGTGCTCGACGACTGCAGCCCCTCCACGATCCTCACCACCACCGAGGCGGCCGAGGGAGTAAGAAAGTTCTTCCGTAGCCGCCCGGCCAAGGAGAGACCACGGGTGATCGCCGTCGACGCGGTGCCCGACGACGTCGGCGCCACCTGGGAGCCGGTCGACGTCGACCGCGACACCCTCGCCTACCTGCAGTACACGTCCGGTTCCACGCGCATCCCGACGGGTGTGGAGATCACCCATCTGAACCTCGCGACCAACGTGGTGCAGATCATCGAGGCGTTGCAGGGCGAAGAAGGTGACCGTGGAGTTTCGTGGCTGCCGTTCTTCCATGACATGGGCCTTGTCACCGTTCTGCTGCCCACGGTGATCGGCCACTACATCTCCTTCATGACACCCACCGCATTCGTTCGTCGCCCGAGCCGCTGGATCCGCGAGATGGCGCGCAAGCCCGACGACACCGGCGGCGTCATCTCGCCGGCACCCAATTTCGCGTTCGACCACGCCGCCACACGTGGCCTCCCCAAGGAGGGCGAGCCGCCGCTGGACTTGTCGAACGTCAAAGCGCTCCTCAACGGCAGCGAACCGATCTCGGCGGCCACGGTGCGTAACTTCAACGAGGCGTTCGGACCGTATGGTTTCCGGCCGGAGGCCATCAAGCCGTCCTACGGTCTGGCCGAGGCCACACTGTTCGTATCGTCTACACATATCAACGAGTCGCCGAAGATCATCACCGTCGATCGGGCCGAGCTCAACAACCACCGTTTCGTTGAAGTTCCCCCGGATTCGCCGAGCGCAGTCGCGCAGGCCTCGGCCGGACTCGTCGGGGTGGCTGAATGGGCGGTCATCGTCGACGCCGAGTCGGCCACCGAGCTGCCCGACGGTCAGATCGGTGAGATCTGGATCAGCGGGCAGAACATGGGCACGGGCTACTGGAACAAGCCCGAAGAGACGGCTGTGACCTTTCATAACATCCTCAAGTCGCGCACCAGCCCGTCGCATGCCGAGCGCGCCGAGGACGACGCGACGTGGGTGCGCACCGGAGACTACGGCGCCTATCACGAGGGCGAGCTCTACATCACCGGCCGCGTGAAGGATCTGGTGATCATCGACGGCCGCAACCACTACCCGCAGGATCTGGAGTACTCGGCGCAAGAGTCGACCAAGGCGCTGCGGACGGGATTTGTCGCGGCGTTTTCGGTGCCGGCCAACCAGCTTCCCGACGAGGTGTTCGACAACGCTCACGCCGGCCTCAAACGTGACCCCGACGACACCTCCGAGCAACTGGTCATAGTCGGAGAGCGGGCGCCCGGTGCGCACAAACTCGAAATGGACCCGATCGCCGACGACATCCGCGCCGCGATCGCGGTACGCCACGGCGTGACGGTGCGCGACGTGCTGTTGACCCCGGCCGGTGCGATCCCGAGAACATCGAGCGGCAAGATCGGCCGGCGTGCCTGCCGGTCGGCCTACTTGGACGGCAGCCTGCGCAGCGGCACCATAGCCAACGCCTTCCCCGATGAGACGGACTGACACTCAACTACAGCAACGCCACGGCGGCTATCGGCCGCCGTGCTCGATTGCGGCCGCCAGGCCGCGTGTCGATCGTGAGGTAATGTGAATATGGCTGAAGCACAAGATGATCCGGGTAACACACCAGCCCCTACCGGCGGCGGTCCTGAGATGACCGTGGCCGAGATGCGTGAATGGTTGCGAAACTGGATTGGCAAAGCCACGGGGCAGTCACCGGATTCGATCAACGAGTCGGCAGCGATGGTCGAGCTAGGCTTATCTTCGCGCGATGCCGTCGCGATGGCCAGCGACATAGAAGATCTCACCGGGGTGACGTTGACCGCCACCATCGCTTTCCGGCACCCGACGATCGAGGCATTGGCCACCGTCATCGTCGAGGGTGAACCCGAAGTGGATACCTCTGCACTGGATGCCGAGGACTGGTCGCGCCACACAGACGACGTCGAAGAGGGCCGCCTCAACATTGCGATCGTGGGCGTGGCCACCCGCTTCCCGGGGGGCATGAACACTGCCCACGAAATGTGGGATGCGCTCATGGATGGGTGCGATGCGATCACCGATCTGCCCGAGGGGCGGTGGTCGGAGTTCCTGGACGAGCCGCGAATCGCTGAGCGGGTCGCCAAGGCGCACACCCGCGGCGGCTATCTGTCTGACATCAAGGGCTTCGACGCCGAATTCTTCGCGCTGTCGAAGATGGAGGCCGACAACCTCGATCCGCAGCAGCGAATGGCGTTGGAGCTGACTTGGGAAGCCCTGGAACAAGCCAGGATTCCTGCGTCCAGCCTGCGCGGCACGGACGTCGGCGTCTACGTCGGCAGCTCGCTCAACGACTACAGCTTCTTGGCGATGTCGGACCCCTCGATCGCCCACCCGTACGCGATCACCGGCACGGCGAGCTCGATCATCGCCAACCGCGTGTCCTACTTCTACGACTTCCGTGGCCCCTCGATGGCCATCGACACCGCCTGTTCGTCGTCGCTGGTCGCCGTGCACGAAGGTGTCAAAGCGCTGCGCGCAGGCGACGCCGACGTGGTGGTCGCTGGCGGTGTCAACGCGTTGATCACCCCGCTGGTCACGGTCGGTTTCGATGAGGTCGGCGGCGTGCTGGCACCCGACGGCCGGATCAAGTCTTTCTCGCAGGATGCCGACGGGTACGCCCGGTCCGAGGGCGGCGGAATGCTGGTGCTCAAGCGATTGGCAGACGCGCGCCGCGACGGCGACGACATCCTTGCCCTCATCGCCGGCAGTGCGGTCAACCACGATGGTCGGTCCAACGGCATGCTCGCGCCCAATCCGGACGCGCAAGAGCAGGTGCTGCGCAAGGCGTACAAGGACGCCGGCATCGACCCCCGAACTGTTGACTACGTCGAGGCGCATGGAACCGGCACCATTCTCGGCGATCCGATCGAGGCCGACGCGCTGGGCCGGGTCATCGGCAGGGGCCGAGCCGACGATAAGCCGGCACTGCTGGGTGCGGTGAAATCCAATGTGGGGCACCTGGAATCGGCTGCTGGTGCGGCCAGCTTGGCGAAGATGGTTTTTGCGCTCCGCAACGACAAGATTCCGCCGTCGATCAACTACACGGGCCCAAACCCCTACATTGACTTCGATAAGGAACACCTGAAGGTCGCAGACACGGCCAGCGATTGGCCTCGCTACAGTGGCACGGCCGTGGCCGGGGTGTCGGGTTTCGGTTTCGGCGGCGCTAATGCGCACCTGGTGCTGCGGGAGGTGCTTCCAAACGACCTCGTCGAGCCTGCACCCGAATCCTCTGTCGCTGAGGTCACCTCGGCCGACGATGATGCGGGCGCCGTTTTTGTGGGCGGGGTGCGGATGGACGAATACGGCGAGTTCATCGATGAGCCGCTTGCGCGAAGAGAATCAGAATCAGATGAGCCGCTTGCGCGAAGAGAATCAGAATCAGATGAGCCGCTTGCGCGAAGAGAATCAGAATCAGATGATGACGACGACGCGCTGGATCAGCCCAACCTGGCTGTCGATGACGAACCCGAGGCGCCTGGGCTGACTGATGAGGCGTTACGCCTGCTGGCTGTGGCCCGCGAGGAGCTCGCCGCCAGTGAGAACGATCCAGTGGCTGATTCGAAGACAGAGCTTGTACCGCTAGCGATTTCGGGGTTCTTGACCTCCCGTAAAAAGGCAGCGGCCGCCGAGCTCGCCGACTGGATCGATAGTCCCGAGGGCCGGGAGTCGTCACTGCTGTCCATCGGGCGGGCGCTGTCGCGACGCAACCACGGTCGCTCCCGCGCGGTGGTGCTGGCCTACGATCACGACGAGGCGATCAAGGGGCTGCGTGCCCTCGCGGACGGCAAGCCGAGCCCGAGTGTGCTCAGCGCCGACGGCCCGGTTACCAACGGCCCGGTCTGGGTGCTCGCCGGTTTCGGTGCCCAGCACCGAAAGATGGCCAAGAGCCTGTATGTGCGTGATGACACGTTCGCAGAGTGGATCAACAAAGTCGACGCCCTCGTTCAGGATGAGCTCGGCTATTCGGTCGTCGAGCTGATCCTCGACGACTCTCAGGATTACGGCATCGAGACCACGCAGGTCACTATCTTTGCGATTCAGGTCGCTCTCGGTGAACTACTCAAGGCCCACGGCGCCAAACCCGCTGCGTTGGTGGGTCAGTCGCTGGGGGAGGCGGCCGCCGCGTACTTCGCCGGCGGGCTATCGCTGGCTGACGCGACCCGCACGATCTGCTCGCGCTCGCACCTGATGGGTGAGGGTGAGGCGATGCTTTTCGGCGAATACATCAGGCTGATGGCGTTGGTGGAGTACTCCGCCGAGGAGATCGAGACGGTGTTCGCCGACTTTAATGGTCTCGAGGTGTGTGTGTATGCCGCACCGACCCAGACGGTCATCGGTGGCCCGCCCGACCAGGTGGACGCGATCATCGAGCGGGCCGAGTCGGAGGGCAAGTTCGCCCGAAAGTTCCAGACCAAGGGCGCCAGCCATACCTCTCAGATGGACCCGCTGCTGGGTGAGCTGGCTGCCGAACTGCAGGGCATCGAAGCGCGTCCGCTCCAGGTTCCGTACTACTCGACCGTGCACGAGGGCAACCTCGTGCGTGTGGGTGCAGACCCGATCCACGACGTGGACTACTGGAAGAAGGGGTTACGCCACTCCGTTCATTTCACTCACGGCATCCGCAAGGCAGTCGATAACGGCTACACCACGTTCCTGGAGTTGGCGCCCAATCCGGTTGCGCTCATGCAGGTGGGCCTGACGACGGCAGCGGCGGGGCTGCATGATGCGCAGCTGATTGCGACGCTTGCGCGCAAACAGGACGAAGTGGACTCGATGACCACCGCGATGACGCAGCTGTTCGTCCATGGCCACGACCTCGACGTGCGCACGTTGTTCCCGCGGCGCTCAAGAGGTCTGGCGGGCGCGCTGGACTTCGCTGACATTCCGCCGACCCGGTTCCGCCGCAAGCCGCACTGGCTCGACGCGCACTTCACCGGCGATAGCTCGGCGGTCATCCCCGGCAACCACGTCGCGACACCGGACGGCAGGTATGTCTTCGAGTACTTCCCGCGCGGGGAGACCGATTTGGCAGCACTGGTGAAAGCCGCTGCAGCCGCTGTTGTTCCGGACGCCAGGCTGGTCGCCTCGGAGCAGCGTGCGGTGCCCGCTGAAGGTGCGCGCCTGGTGACCACGTTGACGCGCCACCCCGGCGGCGCCGGTGTGCAGGTGCACGCCCGCATCGATAACGGGGCCGAGTCTTCCTTCACCCTCGTCTATGACGCGATCGTGGCTCGCGGTGATGCCCAGGTCGCACTGCCCACGGCGGTCGGTGCGGGCATTGTCGCTGAGTCGGCGGTGGCTGCGGCACCTGTCGAGGATGACTCTGAAGGCGAGGCGGCTTTTGTCGCCGACAATCTCAGCGCCGGTGCGAATATCGGTGCGGACTTCGCGAAGTGGAAGCCGGACTCCGGTGAGTCCATCAGCCAGCGGCTGGGGGCCATTGTCGGCGGGGCGATGGGTTATGAGCCCGAGGATTTGCCGTGGGAGGTGCCGCTGATCGAGCTGGGCCTTGACTCGCTGATGGCGGTGCGGATCAAGAACCGCGTCGAGTACGACTTCGACCTCCCACCTATTCAGTTGACTGCGTTGCGCGACGCGAACCTGTACGCAGTCGAGAAGCTGGTCGCCTACGCGATCGAGCACCGCGGTGAAGTCGATGACCTCGCCGAACAGCAGAAGGGTAAGACTGCCGAGGAGATCGCGGCGTCCCAAGCCGAGCTCATGGGTGGGGCAACTACCGTCGCCGAACTTGAGGCCAAGCTCGCTGAGGCAGGCCATCCGATCGCCGCTCAACAGTCCGGCTCCGACGTCCCGCCGCCCCCGACCGACCCCACCGGCACGGCGGCCAAACCCACCGCCGCGACGGGAGCCGCCCGGGCGGCTGCTCAAGTTCTTACCCAAGAGGCCGTGACGGAGGCGCTCGGCGCCGACGTTCCGCCGCGCGACGCAGCAGAGCGTGTCACGTTCGCCACGTGGGCGATCGTCACCGGCAAGTCCCCAGGTGGCGTCTTCAACGAGCTACCGTCGCTGGACTCCTCGACTGTCGAGAAGATCGCGCAGCGTCTGTCAGAGCGTGCCGAGGGCGCCATCACCGCCGATCACGTCGCAGGGGCCCGCACGATCCAGGATCTGTCCAGCATCGTGCGCGACCTGATGGACGCCGGCGAGCTAGACGGGTTCGTCCGCACGATCCGCCCGCGGCCGGAGGGCTCCGACCGTGTGCCGGTGTTCCTCTTCCACCCGGCTGGTGGCTCAACTGTTGTCTACGAGCCGCTGATGAAGCGGCTACCGGCAGACACACCGTTGTACGGCATCGAGCGCGTCGAGGGCTCGATAGCCGAGCGGGCGGCGCAATACGTACCGAAGCTCATGGAAATTCAGGGCAAGGGCCCCTACCTCCTGGCTGGTTGGTCATTGGGCGGCGCACTGGCCTACGCCTGCGCGGTCGGGCTCAAGCGCAGCGGTGCCGACGTTCGGTTCGTCGGTCTGATCGACACCGTTCGTGCGGGCGAGGAGGTCCCGCAGACGAAGGAGGAGATCCGCGCTCGGTGGGATCGCTACGCTTTGTTCGCCCAGCGCACCTTCAACGTCGAGATTCCCCCAATCCCGTATGAGCAACTCGAGGAGCTCGATGACGAGGGTCAGGTGCGTTTCATTCTCGACGCCGTGAAGGACAGCGGGGTCGACATTCCCGGCGGCATCATCGAGCACCAACGCACGTCCTATCTGGACAACCGGGCGCTCGATACCGCTGCGATCGAGACCTACGACGGGCACGCCACGCTTTACATGGCCGACCGGTACCACGATGACGCGATTATGTTCGAACCGCGTTACGCTAGCCGTCAACCCGACGGCGGCTGGGGCGAATTCGTCGCCGAACTCGAGGTGGTTGCCATCGGGGGCGAGCACATCCAGGCCATCGACGAGCCGTACATTGCAAAGGTCGGTGCCCACATGAGTGAGGCAATCAGTCAGATTCAGGCGGAACAGGAAGATACGGCGAAGTGACAGCAGAATCTCCTCCCCACGCGGCGGTGACGACTGCCGAGAAGCTCGCTGAGCTACGCGAAAAGCTTGAGGTCGCCAAGGAACCAGGTGGAGAAAAGGCGATTGCCAAGCGGGCTAAGAAAGGCATCCCGAGCGCGCGGGCGCGTATCTATTCGCTACTTGACCCCGGTAGCTTCCTGGAGATCGGGGCCCTGGCAAAGACACCGGGTGACCCCAACGCGCTCTTCGGGGACGGCGTGGTCACCGGCCACGGCACCATCAACGGCCGGCCGGTTGGAGTATTCAGCCACGACCAGACGGTGTTCCAGGGCTCGGTCGGGGAGATGTTCGGCCGTAAGGTCGCCCGCCTGATGGAATGGGTGGCCATGGTCGGTTGCCCGATCATCGGTATCAACGATTCCGCCGGCGCCCGTATCCAGGATGCGGTGACGTCGCTGGCCTGGTACGCCGAGCTGGGCCGCCGCCACGACCTGCTGCGCGGTGTGGTTCCGGAGATCTCGCTGATCTTCGGTAAGTGCGCCGGCGGCGCTGTCTACTCCCCGATCCAGACCGATCTGGTGGTTGCGGTACGCGACCAGGGCTACATGTTTATCACCGGGCCCGACGTCCTCAAGGATGTCACCGGTGAGGACGTCACGATGGACGAACTTGGCGGCGCCGACAATCAGGCCCGGTACGGAAACATCCATCAAGTGGTGGAGTCTGAGGCGGCGGCGTTCGAGTATGTGCGCGACTACCTGAGCTTCCTGCCGGCCAACATGTTCGACGACGCACCGGTGATCAATCCCGGCCTGGAGCCGCAGATCACCCCGCACGACCTGGAGTTGGACTCGATCGTGCCGGACGCCGATAACCAGGCCTACGACATGATGGAGATCCTGTTGCGGATCTTCGACGATGGCGACGTTTTCCCGGTCGCCGAGCAGCGCGGCCCGGCGATGATCACCGCGTTCGCTCGCGTCGATGGCCGCCCGGTCGGGGTGATAGCCAACCAGCCGATGTACATGTCGGGGGCGATCGATAACGAGGCGTCCGACAAGGCGTCTAGCTTCATCAGGTTTTGCGACTCGTTCAACACCCCGCTGGTGTTCGTTGTCGACACCCCCGGCGCAATGCCTGGTGTCGAGCAGGAAAAGGGCGGCATCATCAAGCGCGGGGGGCGGTTCTTTAACGCAGTGGTGGAGGCCTGCGTCCCGAAAGTGACCATCACGGTACGTAAGTCCTACGGCGGCGGGTACGCCGTGATGGGGTCCAAGCA
>Ga0209991_10000540_pt1 | contig 16644 bp, 10 predicted proteins | sample ChitaG_FD_183167 | JGI IMG/M metagenome (GOLD analysis project Ga0209991, IMG submission 183167) | Deep subsurface microbial communities from South Pacific Ocean to uncover new lineages of life (NeLLi) - Chile_00310 metaG (SPAdes)... | ecosystem: Environmental > Aquatic > Marine > Oceanic >...
GGAATGCCCGTTCCGTGCGTGGTCGCTGGCGGCAGCTTTTCGTTTGCCTTCTACGCACGCACGGAAGGCATGTATGGGTCACCGGGGACATTTATCTACTGGGACGTGGGCTATAATACGGCGATGCCCGACATGCCGTTTCGCTACGCTGCACTGATCCTGACCCAGGTGGTGGACCGGTACCCGGACGCGGGGACGATCACTACGGACCTGGGATGCAAGGCAATCAGTTCAGATCTTCCGGTCGAGGAAAGGGCTTACCTGCTTGGCCAAGACGCGGCGCAACTCATACTGCAGAACGAAGAGCACGGGGTGTTCCGGATCCCGGGCGAATTGCCTCGTGTGGGCGACTATTTGCTGGCGGTGCCGGGTCACATTTGTCCCACAACGATCCGCTACCCTGGCATCCACGTGCTTGATACCGCTGGCGAGGTGGTCGACTACTATTTGCACACGGCGCGCGATCGCCTGTAGAACCTTTGAAGGGAGTATCATGTCTGCCGAAAATAAGAGTAACAAGGGGCAATGCATGGCCGTTTCGGGTAGCGAGCAAGACGAAGGACTGGTTCGCATAATCGGCACCGGTGCCCTGGGATTGAGTGTCGTCAACATGGTGGTCGGGGCCGGTATTTTCGTTCTGCCGGGCCTTGTCGCCGCGGAGCTTGGGTCCGCTGCGATACTTGCTTATCTGGTCTGCTCGGTCACGGTTGCGCTTGTCTTCCTGTGTTTCGCAGAAGTCGGCAGCCGTATCTCCCGCAGCGGCGGTGCTTATGCCTACATCGAGGAAGCATTCGGTCCATTTGCCGGATTTATCGCGTCGATCCTGTTCTGGTTCGGCTTCACCGTGCTGGCGGACGCTGCGATCACGGTTATCATGGTTGATTCAATTGCCGTCCTGTTTCCGATACTGGGTGAGTCCATTCCGCGCGCAATATTTATCATCGTGGTGTTGACGTTCCTGGCTGCTGTGAACGTCCGGGGCGTCAAAGCGGGCGTGCGTTTGTACATTTTCAACACGCTGGCCAAGCTGGTGCCACTACTGTTACTGCTGGTCGCCGGGCTGTTTGTGATTAACGTCGAGAATCTCGCCATTCCCGAGTGGCCCTCCGCCGCACAGATCGGTGCGACTACGATCCTGCTATTTTATGCGTTTATTGGGGCCGAGTCTGCATTGAACGCCAGCGGCGAAATTAAAAACCCCGCGAAAACCGTGCCGCTCGGACTACTGCTCGGCCTGGGCGGAATTCTTCTGCTTTACGTCGGTCTGCAAACCGTGGCGCAAGGGGTGCTCGGGCCCGAGCTTGCAAACAACACCGAAACGCCGCTGGTGGCGGTTGCGACCGAAGTGTTCGGCGGCTGGGGCGGAAAGATGCTGATCGCCGGCGCAGTCATTTCAATCTACGCCACCCTCAGCGGCGACTTGCTGGGGGGTCCCAGGGTTATTTTCGCGTCATCGCTGGACAATAACCTGCCGAGTTTCCTTGGCAAGGTGCATCCGAAGTACAAGACGCCCCACGTCGCGATTATTTTCTTCGCAATAGTCGTTGGTGTGTTCGCGTTGAGTGGCACATTCAAGTACCTGGCCGTTGTGGCAACCGGCTCACTGCTGCTCATCTACCTCGGGGTCAGCCTTGCCGTGCTGCGCTTACGCCAGCGTGACGGAATGCCCAAAAACGGCGAGTTCAGGGTGCCATTCGGGCCGGTCATTCCGTTGCTGAGTTGTGCCATCGTCGGCTGGTTGCTACTGCAGGTGCCACCCGACGAAGCCGTTAGCATTGCCGTGCTGGTTGGCGCTTGCGTTGCGATCTATGTAATCCGTTCAGTTTTCGCGGCGACTGGAAAACTGCCAAAACATTGGTAGAACCCCGGGGGCCGTAGGCTCGGCCAATCCGCGAGGTATTGACTAGAAGGCATAGTCACTTGACAGCAAAACTGTATATGGACCCGGATTTCCCAAATAAATCCTTGTAAAAAAATGATAATATGATATTACAGGGCTGATATTCTATTAGAAAATAAGCCTAGCGGCGTAGTTAGGCTGAGATATACAATGTTATATGGGAAATCTCAGTTAAGGATGCAAAAAAATGGAAAATATGAATACTTTTCAACGAATCATGATCGGTTTTTTTGTTGTACTGCTTTCGGCATCTGGTTTTTGCGGGGAAGGGGGATTGTCGCCTTCGCTGATCAAGCAGATCCAGCGTGATTTTAGCCTGGATGCGCATCGGACAGTCTATAACTCCTTGACTAATAACAAGATCAAAGACCTGGCTCTCAATCGCCAGATCGTACGCAATAACAACGAGTTCTTCAGTGATAAGGTCAAGGTTAGTGGCATTACTAATCAGAAGAGCAGCGGGCGATGCTGGATTTTTGCGGCCCTTAATTCCCTCCGTCCGGCTGTCATTGAAAAGCATAAGCTCAAATCGTTCGAGTTTTCACAGAATTATATCTCGTTCTGGGATAAAATGGAAAAGTCGAATGCTTTTTTGCAGTACATGATCGATTTTCGCAAGAGGGACCTGATGGACCGCGAAGTTGTCTGGGTTCTGCAGCACAATCTATTTGTCGGAGACGGCGGGTACTGGGAAAACTTTTCGGACCTGGCCAACAAATACGGGCTGGTTCCGAAAGAAATCATGCCTGAGACAAAAAGTTCGAGTAATACCGGTATGATGAATCAATTCCTGTATCAAAAAATGCGTTCGGATGTTGCCAAGCTTCATAGAATGCACAAGGCCGGGCAGCCCGTAAAAATGCTGATTTCTGAAAAAGAAAAAATGATGGCAGAGGTGTATCGGATCCTTGTGTTGAATCTCGGGCAGCCGCCGACGGAATTTACCTGGCGGTACAAACCGAAGAAGGAAAAAGATGAAAAAGACGAAAATGGTGAAGATGCCGATGAAGACTCCGATGATGACGAGGACAACGGTACTGTAGAAAAGGACGAGACGATCACGATCACGATGACGCCGCAGCAGTTTATGAAGGAATTTGTCGGGGTTAATCCCGATGATTATATGAATATTTTTCACGATACGATCCGCCCTGCGGGCAAGTATTACCAGATCCGCATGTCGCGTAACGGCTATGACGGCCGGGACATCAGCTATGTCAATGTTGATCTGGATACGATAAAAAAGATTGCTGTTGATTCTATCCGCGGCGGTAACGCGATGCTTTTTGCGGCCGATGTGGGCCATGATCAGAGCGGGGATACGGGGATCATGGCTGACGGGATGTTTGATTACGAATCGTTGTATGATCTTGAGATAAAGATGACCAAGGCCGAGCGTGCTCTGTATCGGCAAAGCGTACGCAGTCACGCCATGAGTCTGGTGGGCGTGGATATGAAAGGCGAGACGCCTTTGAAGTGGCGGGTGGAAAACAGTTGGGGTGAAGATTCGGGCAGCAAGGGATTTTGGACGATGTATGATAACTGGTTTGACATGAACGTCTATAATATTATCGTGCTGAAAAAATATGTACCTAAGGAAATTCAGGATATTGCTAAACAGCCGCCGGTGATTCTGCCTCCGTGGGATCCCATGCTTTAAAAAAATGGATCCACTCCGGCACATTGTGGATGGAGTCAGATCAGCACATAAGTTACTCCTTTGCAACCAACGGTACCCGGACCATCGTAGCCTTGATCTCCTAAGAGGCGATGATGGTGCATAAACCGGCACAACGCTAGTTCTTGTAATATAGATTACCTGCACGGGCAATGAAAACACGTATTTAAAAAAGGAGTATATTATGCCGGGAGTCGAAGGACGTGTGACAATGGTAACGGGTGCGGGGCGTGGAATCGGGCGGGTGGCGGCTAATCTGCTGGCCTCGCGCGGTGCACGGGTGATGGCTGTTGCGCGCAGCGAGAATGAGTTACAGACGCTTGATCTGGACTCCGTTGTGGCGGATCTGGGTACACCTGAAGGCTGTGCACTGGCGGTGAAGGAAACACAGGATCGCCTGGGGCCGGTTGCAATCCTGGTGTGCAATCACGGTATTGGTTCGGCTCATGAGCGGGTGATCTGGGAGCAGGATCCCAAGATCTGGCGCGAAACGATGCGTATCAACCTGGATGGCCCCTTTTTCCTGTCACAGTTAGTTGTCAAAGACATGATTGAACAGGGTTACGGCCGGCTTGTGTTTACAAGTTCAACGGCCGGACAGGTGGCGGAATACGCCGGCAGCGCTTACAACAGTTCAAAAACCGGTCTTCTGGGCCTGATGCGATCAGTTGCCCAGGATGCCGGGCCGCACGGCGTGACTTCCAACGCGGTTTTGCCTGGCTGGGTGCGAACAGCAATGGCTGAGATTTCGGCCAAAGCCGAAGCCAACCAGCGTGGTATCACCACGGACGAGGTCTGGGCCCAAAGAGCTGCGATTTACCCGGCCCGCCGGGTGGTGACTCCCGAAGAAGTGGCCGAGGTGATCGCCTTCCTGGCATCCGAAGAATCCAGTGGCGTCAACGGGGAGGCCATAACCGTAGCCCTTGGAGGCATCTGGTGAAAATGAAATCGGTCGAACTAGCGAGGACCAAATCACGGTCGTGGATCTTACAGGGATTGCGATCCAAGACATTCAGATCGCCAAGATGGTCGACCGGGCTCTGCGGGAAGATAAAAAACAAACGAAGAAAGAATCATGACAAACGAAAACCAGCAGCGGCTGGATATACCGAAGTTAGTTTTAGAGGCCATCGAAAGATGCCAGGATTACCTTTTGCCCACACCTCTTGAGTACTCCATGTATCTCAGCGAGAAGATCGATGGCGAAGTCTGGCTCAAGTTGGACTCAATGCAGAGAACCTCTTCATTCAAGTTTCGTGGTGCGATCAACAAGATCCTATCGCTCACCGAAGTAGAGCTCGACAAAGGAGTGGTCTCGGCCTCCACAGGGAACTACGCCCTGGCGGTTGCCGAGGCTATGAAGATTCGAAAACGCCGCGCCACCATTTACATAGCCGAGGATATTGAGCCATCACGTCTGGAACTGTTGAGGGCCCATGGCCTTGATCTGGTCATTCATGGCAAACTCGCCTGGGATGCTGAGAAGGAGGCCCGGCGTGTTGCGGAAGAAGAAGACAAGATCTACGTGTCGCCATACAACGATCCCATTGTGGTTGGCGGGCAGGGAACTTGCGGGTACGAGATTTCCAGGCAGCTTCCCGACCTGGATGCCGCCCTCTTTGCCTGCGGGGCGGGGGGATTGCTTACAGGGTCGGCGGGTTGGCTAAAATCCCACAACCCAAAGGTGGAAGCCTTTGGCGTCTCGCCGGAGAACTCCCCCGTGATGTATGAATCCATGCGAACCAATAAGATGGTCGAGATAGAAACCTTTCCGACGCTGGCAGACACCTGCGCTGGCGGCGTGGATTTAGACAGCATCACTCTGGAACTGTGTCAGCGATATGTGGAGGAGATTGTGTTGCTCACCGAAAAGGAGATAGAAGAATCCATCCGCCTTCTGTTCGAGCAACATCGTCTCGTGGTCGAAGGTTCAGGAGCCCTGGGCGTTGGGGGTCTGCTTAAACGAAAAGAGCGATTCAAAGGAAAGAAAGTAGTTGCGGCCGTCTGTGGACGAAATATCGATTTGGAAGTGTTCAAACGAATCATTCAGTAGAAGTGGTACTAATGAAATTATAGTGAGCCACAGCAATGAGAATGGATATATTGGGCCAGATGAATCTAATATGCGGATAACCAATGGAATCCCTAAACAAAGGGATGCTGAAAAACACGTTATTGATGACCACAACCAGAAATGAAACGTAAACAAAGGAGGTAGTATGAATATCTCATTCCAAGAACTAAACGCACTGTCCAAGAAAGCAATTATAAAGTATGGCTACTCAGAAGAAGAAGCCCAAATAATATTAGATATGCTTATGTATGCTCAAATGAGAGGAAATGATCAAGGCATTGTTAAATTAATTGGGGAAGGAATACCAAAAAATAAAAAGGCACAAACACCAACTATAGAAAAAGAAACTCCAACTACTGCAATAATTAATGCCAACTTTTCAATGGAAGCTATTGCCATGGAACAAGCCGTAAACATGGTTATAGAAAAAGCAAAAGCAATGGGTATAGCAATAGTAGGGACACATACGGGTGATGGATCCTCTGGTGCAATGGGTTACTGGTCACGAAAGATTGCGGACGCAGGTTTAGTTGGTATTGCCATGTCAAGTTACCCTTTCGGAATGGTACCTCCTTATGGCTCTTATGAACCCTTGTTTTGCACTAATCCAATAGCTTGGGCTGTTCCTACTGATAATGAACCTATTGTATTAGATATGTCATCATCAGGTATATCCTATTTTGGTTTAGTAGAAGCAAAAACACAAGGAGTCCAAGTAGCTGAAGGGCTTGGTTATGACAAAGAAGGAAATGAAACAACAAATCCTGCTGAAATAATGGAAGGGGCGATAAGACCGTTTGATAAAGGATTTAAAGGCGCCGGGCTTGCTTTAATGGTTCAGATTATAGGAGGAGCTTTAGTTGGTGGGGATTTTTTAAATGAAAGCAAAAATGATGGAAACGTTGTAATTGCGATTAACCCTGAAGCTATGATAGGAATGCAGAAATTTATTGAAGAAACCACTAAAATGACTAAGGCAATAAAACAAGCAAAAAGACTTGAAGGAGTAGAAGAAGTTATGGTTCCAGGGGAGCGTGGAGATAAAATTAGATCAAAAATAATCGATAGTAATAAAATAGAAGTGGAAGATAATTTGTTAAATAGTTTAGAAAGTTTTGTGGAAGGCAACTGAACGACCCTCGCCTTGGTAGAATGATGACAAACAACGATTTAGCTCAAAAAAGAACACGTTGGAAGTCCATGGGAGAATAGCTATGTTGAGTCGTTTAACAGCAAGCTCAGAGATGAGTTATTAAACAGAGAATTGTTTTTACATATTGATGAACTGAGATATGTTGCGGATCGCTGGCGGATGGATTATAATCATTATCGCCCGCATGGCAGTCTGGGATATTTGGCCCCAGCGGCATTCGCGAGCAAGGCTCCGCTACGCTCCGCCTTCCTCAAGACAAGGGAAATACGTGTGATATACTCTCATAACAACTGGCACATAAAACAGGGGCAGACCACATAAAAACTCGCGTTAATTACCTTGCTTCAATTCTGATTTTAATAATCACCGCTTTAATGAAGTTCACTATCTTGGTCGCTGGTCTCCTGGCTGGAGTCGCGCTAGCAGGCTGCGTCACCGACGACAACTATCAGGACAGCACCATGAGCCCCAAACCTGCCGAGTATCCCAGCGTGGATGCCAGCTTTCTTTCGGCCGTCGAGTGGCGGTTCGTGGGGCCGTACCGGGGAGGGCGTGTCATCGCGGTGGCGGGAGTTCTCGACGACCCCCTCCTCTACTATTTTGGGGCCGCCCACGGCGGAGTGTGGAAGACCACCGATGCCGGAAGGAATTGGCGGAACGTGTCGGACGGCTTCTTCGAATTCCCTGCGGTGGGTGCCCTGGACGTAGCGCTCTCGGATCCCAAGGTGATCTACGCGGGAACGGGGGAGGGGCTTCCACGACAATTCATCTCGCCCGGAGATGGGGTCTACAAATCCACCGACGGAGGAGACACGTGGACCAACGTGGGCCTGCAAAAGACCCGCCACATCGCCAAGCTCCGCATTCATCCAACCAATCCCGATATCGTGTACGTGGCCGCCATGGGGGACATGTTCGGCCCCAACCCAGATCGCGGCGTCTATCGAACGATGGATGGAGGGGAGACCTGGGAACGCATCCTGTATAAGGGCGAGACTACCGGCGCGGTGGATCTGTCGATTGATCCCACGAACCCGAAGGTGATCATCGCATCCCTGAACCACCATGTGACGTACCCGTGGGACGAGGAGAGCGGCGGCCCCAGCACCGGCCTTTTCAAGACCACGGATGGCGGGGACACCTGGACTGACATCACCCGCAACCCCGGTATGCCAAAGGGGCTGATCGGGAAGATGTGCATAGCCATCTCACCGGCGCGCTCCAACCGGGTGTATGCGTTCATCGAGGCTGACGAAGGCGAAGGCGGGATCTATCGTTCCGATGACGGCGCGTCCACCTGGCAGATGACGCATCAAGACCCCGGCAAGATGGAGATCCCCAATTCCTACAACCACATCACCACCGACCCCCAGGATCCCGACGTCGTCTATATCCAGCCCATCAGCGGTTTACTTAAGTCCACGGACGCGGGCCGGACCTTCAAACATGTAAGCATGGAGAACTGGGACCCTCATGCGTTATGGATCGATCCAAACGACTCTCGCCGAATGATCGAAGGAGGGGACGGGGGGGCCTCGGTGACGTTGAACGGAGGTGAGTCTTGGTCGAGCCTCGATAACCAGCCCACCGCAGACCTTCTCAGTCTGGCGGTGGACGACCAGGAGCCCTACTGGCTCTACGCCGCCCAGAACGACAACAGCCACATCGCGATTCCAAGTCGAACCGACGATCGGTCCATCGGATGGACGCACTACCTTCCCATTCCGGCCGGCGAGGGCGGGCAGACGGCGGTCAAGCCCGACGGCAGCGTGGTCTATGCAAATGATAGGTCTAGGACGGTCCGTTTTGACCGGGAAACCGGGCAGGCTCCGCACATCAGCGTTTGGCCCGAGTGGGTGTTCGGAACGCCCGTCAAAGACGTCAAGTACCGTTTCTACTACTCGTTCCCGGTACTCCTCTCGCCGCACGATCCTGGCGTGCTCTACACGGCGGCCCAGTACGTCTTCCGATCCACGGACGAAGGCCAATCCTGGGACCAGATCAGTTCCGACCTCACGCGGAACCGCCAGGACGTGATGGGCGAAATATCCGGAGGACCCATTAGTTCCAATGCGTCCTCGCTTTTTCACGTGAGTCTCATCCGGACCATTGCCGAGTCTCCCCTCAAAGAGGGTGAGCTCTGGGTGGGCACCGACGACAGTACCGTGCAGGTTTCGCAAGATGGTGGCCGCAATTGGCGCAACGTCTCGCCGCCGGATCTCCCCGAATGGACCACCATCACTGCCATAGACGTATCTCCCCATCAGCGGGGCACAGTCTATATCTCCGCGGAACGGCACAGAGTAAGCGATCGCACACCGTATCTCTACAAGACCACCGACTACGGCAGCACCTGGAAGCGGATCACCAAAGGGATTCGGGAAAACGACTACTCGTGGGTCATCCGAGAGGATCCGGTCCGCCCGGGTCTCCTCTACGCGGGAACAGAAACCGGCGCGTATGTCTCCTTCGACGCCGGGGACTCCTGGCAGTCTCTACAGCGCAACCTGCCGCCGGCGATGGTCATGCACATGCTCGTCAAGGACGACGACCTGGTGGTGGCAACCCATGGGCGGGGCTTCTGGATCATGGATAACATCTCGTCCCTGCGTGCCATTACTCCCGAAGTCGCCTCGGCCCCGGTGCATCTGTTTGAAATAGTCCCCGCTCTCCGTCAACTTCGGGGAGGGAGCGGGTGGACGGGACCTACGGACGCAGCGAGGAACCCACCGAGGGGAGTGATGATCGAATATCACCTGGCCCAAGCATCCACCAGTGAGGTGATGTTCACCATCACGGATGCAGGCGGCGAGATCATCCAGCAGTTCTCCAGCAGGTCGAAGGAACGCCGTAGCCCCTCCTCCAGGGCAGGAATGAACCGATTCTTCTGGGACATGCGATATCCGGGTACCCAGATGCCTGCGTCCGCTGGAGCATTGAACGGTTTCAAGAGCGTCGATTACTCACCGCCCGCAAGGCCGATTGCGCCTCCCGGACGATACGTTGTCCGACTCTCCGTGGACGGACAGGTTTACGAGCAGCCTTTCGAGATTCGGAAAGATCCGAGAGTAAAGGCCAGCGACGCCGATCTCAGGGACCAGTTCGAGCTCATGGTTGACATCCGGGATCGGTTTTCGGAAGTGGCCGACACCGTGATCAGAATCAGAGATGTCCGAGCCAAGCTTGACGGGCGTCGGGCTGAGTTGCCAGAGGATTCCAGGGTCAAGGCCGACGGGATCCTAGAGCAGTTCAGGCAGATCGAGGGCATTCTAACGATATGGATGGGGTCCAAGGCCCACCCCATGATGTGGGGCCCCCCAGGGTTGACCGAAAAGCTGAGCGCGCTCTCGGGTGCTGTCAGCGCGGCCGATGCCAAACCCACGAAATCTATGTACGCGGTATTCGAGGACCTCTCGGAACGCTTCGAGCTCCAACGGAACCGGTTGAACCAGATCATTAAGGAAGAGGTCGAGCCGCTGCTGGCCCGCTGAGGGAGAGATAGACAATTCAAGGGCCTGCAGGTGCTGGCGTGACTCGTCACACTAACTAGAAAGGTAAGTTGCCATGAGAACACATTCGTTCATCAAAATCGCTTTGCTCGCGTTCCTGCTGTTAGGCGCGCACTCGGGGACCCGGGCCTTGGCGCAGGATGCCGGCGCCCTCCGTAATATCCAGATCGAGGACTACTTTGCACTGAAGAGTGTGGGCAGCCCGCGCGTCAGCCCAGACGGCGCCTGGGTCGCCTATACGGTCGGGACCAAAGACCTCAAGAATGACAGCTCCGAAACGCGGCTGTGGATGATCTCCACCGCCGGCGGCGAGCCGAGGCCCATGACGGCCAAGGGCAGCTCCATCTGGAGCCCAAGTTGGAGCCCCGACGGCAAGTACTTGACCTTCATGGCGAGCGGCAAGGACCAGGGCTCGCAGGTCTTCACGCTGGACCTACGCGGCGGGGAGCGCGTCCAGATCACCAACGTCAAGCAAGGCCTCGAGGGCTACGAGTGGTCGCCCGACGGGAAACGACTTGTGCTCCTGATCCGCGATCCGAAGCCAAAGGCCAAGGTCCCCGGGCCCTGGGTGATCGACCGGTTGCAGTTCAAGGAAGACTATCAGGGTTATCTGAATCGTCTGCGCACCCATCTTTATGTCTTTGACCTCGAGACCAAGACCACCGTGCAGATCACCTCCGGCGACTACGAGGACTCCAGTCCGGCCTGGTCTCCGGATGGGAGTCTCATCGCCTTCACCAGCAACCGCACCGACGAGCCAGACGGCAACTACAACACCGACATCTGGCTGGTAAAGCCCGACATCCCCATCGAAAAGCAGAAGCCGGTCCGGGTCACCTCCAACCCCGGGTCTGACGATGGGCCACTCTGGCACCCCGACGGCGAGCGGATCGCCTACATCACGACGACCCAGCCCGAGATCCCCCAGTCCTACGTGCAGTCGAAGGTAGCGCTCATCCGTGTCGGTGAGAACAAGCCCGTGGTTTTCGCCGAGTCCCTCGACCGAAAGGTCTACGAACCGCATTTCGCGCCCGATGGAGGCAGCGTCTACGTCCTGCTCGAAGATAACGGCATGGTCAATCTGGCCGCCGTGTCGGTCGACGACGGCAGCGTGAGCCGGCCCATCGCCGGCCGGTGCCGGGTCGATGCGGCCGCGGTGACACCCGACGGCACCGTCGTCGCCCTCATCAGCGAGCCAAGGCTACCGGCCGAGCTGTTTGTCCTCGATGCCGGATCCTCTGCCGCCTCGGGGCTACGCCGCCTCACGCACGTCAACGACGAGCTGTTGAAGACGATCGCGCTGGCGGACGCGGAAGAGGAGCGTTTCCAGAGCACTGACGGAACAACTGAAATCCAGGCCTTCATCTACAAGCCGAAGTCCTTCGACCCCAAGCGCCGCTACCCGACCCTGCTCTGGCTTCACGGCGGGCAGGAGTCGCAGTATGACTATGGTTTCAACTTCCGGGTGCAGCTCTTCGCCGCCAACGGCTACGTGGTGGTGATGCCGAACGTTCGAGGCTCCGGCGGCAGGGGTCTCGAGTTCACACTCTCAAACTGGAAGAACTGGGGCAAATACGACGCCCAAGACGTGCTCGCCGCCACCGACCACGCCGTGAAGCTCGGCTACGTCGACCCCGAACGGCTCGGCATCGGCGGCTGGTCGTACGGAGGATGCCTCACGAACTATGTGATCACCATCACGGATCGTTTCGCAGGCGCCATTTCTGGGGCTGGCAATGGGCTGTGGATCACCAACTACGGCCACGACCGCTACCAGAACTGGTACGAGACGGAGCTCGGCCTGCCCTGGGAGAGCCGCGAGGTCTGGGAGAAGGCTTCGCCGTTCAACAAGGTCCAGAACATCACCACGCCGACGCTCTGGATAGGAGCGGAGAAGGACTGGAACGTCCCGGTCATTAACTGCGAGCAGATGTACCAGGCGATGAAGCGGTTGGGTCGCGAGACCTTGCTGGTGGTCTACCCCGACGCGCACCACGGCATCAGACGACATAGCTATCAGAAGGACCTGCTCGAGCGATTTCTCGGCTGGTTCGATAAGTACGTGAAGGGATCGAAGTCCGGTTCATAGCGCCCTGCAAACTGTTGCGTACACGCTCCGCTAAAAAATGGACGCAAGTGTGAGAAGAAAAATTCCATTATGACAAAAAGCAGATTCAAGGTCCCACACACTCTGGTTATCCTTTTCGGGATGGTGATCCTGGCCCAGATCCTCACTTACGTGATTCCCGCCGGGTCTTTCGACCGGGTGGAGAATGAGAAAGGACAACAGCAGGTAGTGCCGGGCAGCTTCCACCTCACTCCGGAGACTCCGACGTTGTTGCCCGCGGCCTTCCTCATGGCCATACCCAAAGGATTAAGCGATGCACACCCGATCATCCTTTTCGTCTTCATCATCGGGGGTACGTTCGCCGTTCTTCGATCCACGGGGGCAGTGGATGCCGGGATGGGAGCTCTACTGAGGCGCTGTGGGAATCGACCCTTCTGGTTGGTGGCCGGCGGAATTACCCTGTTCGCTGTTGGATCGAGCACCGTCGGATTCGGTGAAGAGTATTATCCCTTCGTACCAGTCCTCATCGGCATGACTCTCGCTCTCGGCTACGACAGGCTCACGGCTATCGCGATTGTCATGATTGGCTACGGTGTCGGTTTCGGTGCTGCCACCATCAACCCCTTTACGACACTTATCGCACAGGACATTGCCGGACTCGATCCTGCGTCGGGTCTTTGGTACCGGCTGGTGCTATTCGTCATCTTCGTGCCGATTGGTATTCATCACGTCTGGTCCTATGCGAAGAAAGTGGGGCGCGATCCGGCGGCAAGCCTGGTGGCCGATGTGAGCGTGCCGGATGGTTTGTCGATCCCGAGTCGTGAAAATGCAGAGGCCATGGGGAATCAGGCTCCGATGACGGACAAACAAAAACTGATCCTGGCCATCGTAGGCGGTGCTATGGTCCTCCTTCTTTTCGGGATGAGCGCGTGGAAATGGGGCCTCAATGAGATGCAAGGCGTGTTCGTCGCTCTGACGCTAATCATTGCAGTCATCGCCCGCATGAGCCCGGACCGTGTAGCTGTCGAATTCGGGGTGGGCGCAGCGAGCCTTACGAGCGTTGCCCTTTTGATCGGTGTAGCACGCGGTATCCAGGTGGTTTTAGACGAGGGCGGCGTAGTAGATACAATGGTCTACGCGATCAGCGTTCCCGTTGCGCAGCTTCCGGGGGTCCTTTCCGCCGTGGGAATGTTCTTCGTGCAAACCATCGTCAACTTTTTTATACCGTCCGGAAGCGGTCAGGCCTTCGTCACAATGCCGATAATGGCGCCGCTGGCAGACCTCGTGGGTGTGGACAGGCAGGTGGCGGTACTGGCCTTCCAGTTCGGCGACGGGTTCAGCAATATCCTGATTCCAACGCAATATGTGCTCGTAGGAATTCTGGCCATGGCGGCAGTTCCGTACGACCGTTGGTTGCGATTCATCCTGCCCTTCATGGTCAAGATCGGAATCGCCGGCTCGATCGCATTGGCCGTGGCCGTATGGATCGGATACGCCTGAGAAAGCCCCCTTGAGAGGTTCAATCGAATTCATTCATTAGAAGCGAAAGGAACGACATGGATTTCACAGATCAGCGGGTCCTGGTGACGGGCAGCAGTCGGGGTATCGGTTTTGGCATTGCAGAAGCCTTTGTCGACGCTGGCGCGCGTGTCGCCATCAATGGCAAAACAGAGCAATCCGTTAGCGCCGCCATCGAGAGACTGGGTAGTGGTGAGCGCCTGGTCGCAGCCCCCGGCGATATTGGAACCGTTGCCGGCTGTGAGTTGGTGGTAAAGACTGCGAACGATGCCTTCGGTGGCCTCGACATTCTGGTCAACAGCGCCGGTATCGGTGCTGGCAGACCCATTGCGGATTGCGACGAGGTGATGTGGGACACCCACATTGACGTCAATCTCAAGGGCACATTCTTCTGTTGCCGTGCGGCGTTACCTGCATTGCGCAAGTCCAATGGCAATATTGTCAACATCGCTTCGGATGCTGGCTTGATGGGAGTGCCGGGAATCACCGTCTACTGCGCGTCAAAGGGCGGGGTCGTCAACATGACCCGGGCGATGGCACTGGAAGTAGCACCGGACGTCCGGGTCAATTGTGTATGCCCGGGTTATGTCGATACCGACATGATTCGCCGCGACCATATCGACAAGAAAGACGACCCGGCCGCCGCAGAGCAGAGGATGATCGACTATGCGCCGATGAAGCGCATTAGCACGCCGGCCGAGATCAGCCAAGGGGTCCTCTATCTGGCTTCATTCGATGCACGTTTCGTAACTGGTGTCGCCTTGCCGATTGATGGTGGCTCGACGGCTGGCCATTGACCTATTGTTATTAGAGGGAGAAATCATTGAGCGAACTGACCGGAATCAACCTGGCGATGCAAACCCCGATGGATGCCGACGGCAGCATCGACTATGCACGCTGGGAAGAATTGATCGACCTCTATATCGACGCCGGCGTCCATGGCCTGGTGCTCGGCGCCGGCACCGGGCAGCATCCCTACCTGACTCAACAGGAATGCAATCGGCTTTACGAGCTCGGCGCCGGACGTATCAACGGACGCTGTAAACTAACTTGCCAGACCTCGGCGCTGGTGCTCGACGAATTGTTGGAGCGCAGCAAACATGCTCAGGGACTCGGTGCCGATGCGCTGATGATTTTGCCGCCCTATCTCGAAGGCCCCGAAGACGACGACGGGTTGTTTGCGTTCTACGAGGCCATCGATGCCGCGGTCGAAATCGACATCATCGGCTATAACATCCCGCAAACCACCGGCATTGGTATTTCGGTCGACCTGTTCAAACGCCTGAACCAGATCGAGCATTTCAACTACATCAAAGACAGCGCCGGCGACCTGATCCGCCAGCAGGAGTACCTCGCCACCGGATACATGGTGTTGAACGGTTGCGATCCCAATACCGTTTTCAGCTTCATCGCCGGGGCGCAAGGGTGTATCTGGGGTGGCGCAAACTACATGCCGGGCGAGAGCGTGCGCCTGTTTGAACTGGTCGCCAGCGATGATATCGCCGGCGCAATGGAACTGTGGTCGCGCATGATCCCGTCGCTGCTCTACATCTGGAGAGGCAACTATGTTCCCAAGGTCAAGGCCGCCTCCCGGTTACGTGGCTTCGACGGGGGTGGCGTGCGCGCGCCGCTGCAGAATCTATCAGTCGACGAGACGCATGAACTCGCGGCCTGTCTCGAGCCGCTGGGTTGAGGTGGATACATCCCGACCGACAATTAGAGCAACAAGGGGTCATCCAGAACCGCTGCGTATTGGTTACCGTATAGCGATGAAAAATCAACGCCCTACCTGGAACGATGGCGGCGCAGAGCGGCTAGCAGTAATCTCGTCAACTCTTCCCATCGTTTCCGTTAGGTTAGGATCAGTTGCCCACACTGTGAACGTGGTGGTAGCCAAGGAGCCGTATTCCATTTAACTATAATATGAGGAACTTCTGTTATTCTTCTTACAGTCCTATTTATGCAACTAATTTATTGCTGTGATTATTCTTGTTTCTGAAAAAAATAAAATATAAGGCAATTTCGTAGTTAAGTTCTTCTTCTATATTTTTTGGCAAAAAGAGTTTCTTGAATCGTTTATCAACAGGTTTACTTATTTCTTTGAATATTTTTTGTTGCCAAAAATTTATGTTTCTTACTCTCATTCTTCTTTTTCTGCCTTTAAAAAATAGTTATTGATAGTTTCTAAAAGGTATAGAGGGCAGGAAATAATTGTTTGTGAAAAGTGGGGAGGGAAAGGGGTGTGGGTGATGATTGTAGTCCATTGGAGGTTAGGTTAGGAAGAGAGTTGGATAGTCGAGTAGACGTAATATAGTTCCTTTCTTTAGGCATGTTTTGCATTCCCTGTTTCTCCTCTCTTTCGTTTGAGTAGTGTCACAGTATTCTGCCATATGAAAGAACATCACCGCGCGACAGCAAGTTTTATGTCACTAAAATGTCTCCAAGCCCAAGCATTTTTAGCCTAAAAGGCAAAAAACACACCACATTTTTGGCTAAATACCCAACTTTTTCATAAATTTTACACAAAAATAGGATTGAACATACGTTTGCACTCCTGAACGTATGATTATCATAAGAAGTTACAGTTGTGAACTTTATGAAAAGCCAAGAATTTTCGCTATTCCGAAAATACAACTAAAAATACAACTGTTTTGTACTTAGCTTGCCACAAGATTTTTGCATTTAGCGTTTTTCCGATCACAGTTTATGTTTGGAGCTTTAACTGAACTTGCTGTTTCATTCAT